>ENA-ORTI01004001-ORTI01004001.1-human-gut-metagenome-genome-assembly--contig:-NODE-4001-length-10734-cov-2.037550_pt1 | contig 10734 bp, 5 predicted proteins | sample MGYA00242071_ERZ509191 | MGnify/ENA primary metagenome ERZ509191 (study PRJEB26280, sample SAMEA2338832) | human gut metagenome | biome: human gut; feature: human-associated habitat; material: faeces...
AAATGGTTCGCTGGGGCTAAAGGTCTGGCCATTACGGACTCCTGATGATGCGTGGACAAGTTGAGACATGTGGAACGCGCGGTACGTCCGTCCGGCGGGTTCATTTTAATTGCCGCGGAACCGATGAAAGCCAGACGGGCTTCAAGCGCCCGTGATCACCGTTCACCGATTAAAACTACCGCTCATCTGCATATGCACAGTTGATTTGCTGCACAACAAAATGTTGCTAAACAAAAACGCGCGCAAGTGGCGTATTAAGTAACCATTGGCATAATTCTTCCTTTTTTCCAATACAGCTAGTGGGTTGTTTGGGGAATCTTGGGGGTCGTTTCTGTATGGATAAAAATGCTACGAGTGCAACAAGCGACTTCGTGAATGTAGACGCGTACTACGAGTCGCTAATTTTGAATGCGGTCGCGCAGGCCGATGCTCCGTTGCACGAAGCGTTGGTGCGCTCGAACGTATATCGCAGTATTAACGACTCATATGAGCGCGCGCTGGCCCGACTAGTTATAGATGGTGAACTTTTGTATGCCAACGGCGAGTACAGCATGACGCTTGCTTCTGCTGTGCAGGCGGTGGAACCCGTAGAGGAGCCGGTGGTGGTTGATGTCATTGAGCTTGAGGCTGTTAAAAGCGAAGGTGCCGAGGGCGAAAGCACTGGGGACGAAGACGTTGACAGCGAAACCACTGACGGCGCCGTTGTTGATGGCGAGAACGTTGAGTTTGTAGAGGCTGCGCCTGAGGCCGCTGAGGACGCTGCGCCTGAGGCCGTTGAGGATGCTGGCGAGCCAGAGAGTGTTGAACGTATTCAGCCCAAAACGAATGAAACCGCAGAAACAGAAGCCGTTGAGGCGGATGTGCCGGAGCCGGTGGGCGCGCAGCCTGAGGTCGCGGAGCCTGCTGCCGCTGAGGGTCCCGCACTTAAGGCTTGCGGTCCCATTTCGTTGCGTGCAGATTCGACCCTTGCGCGGCTGAAGGTTAATGGGCGCAGTTGGCCTATCCCCGTTGCCGTGGGCGTTTCGTATGACAAGAAGCCGGTCGACGGCTTGTCTCTTATGGGCTATGAGCCGTCGACTGAGCTCGTGGCGACCGCCGAACGGCCGGCTGAACAGCAAGAGCTAGTGCGAGCGGAGCAGCGGGAACCCGTTCAGTCCGAACGTCCCGAGCTCGCGCTGTCATCCGAGCCGCAGCAGCTGGCCATTTCCTTCTCCGAGAGTATTGAGACCGCGAAGGCCGTTGCTGAACCCGAGCCTGTGAACGAGCTTGAGCAGCCCGCGCTTGCGCTCGAGCCTGAACCCGAGGCTACAAACGAGTTCACGCCCGTTGAAGAGCTTGTGCTCGCATCCGAGCCCGAGCCCGAAGTCGCGTCCGTTTCTGAATCTAAGCCCGTCACTGCGCCTGCCGTCGAATCCGACCCCTTCTCTCTCCCTGTTAATAAATCCGATGGCTCCGTTAATAAGCTCGAACGCCCCGAGTGTCCCGAGTGCTTGAGCGGTTGGGACGACCCGCGCTGCTTGTTTGATAGCGAGACCCAAGTCGCCTTCCTTGATAAGCAGGAGATTCACGATGTGTATGGCCTTATCCGCGCGCTTGGTAAGGCCGAGGACGCTAATGTGCGTGCGGCTTTCGAGAGGCGGCTCACGACCTACGCGATGCCTCTTTCTCCGCAGTACCGCGCGCAGACGTTGGAACTCAGCAAGTTTTCCGGTAATGCGAGATTTGTGTTTGACGTGTTTGGCAATTTGCGCAAGGTCGGGCGCGAATGCTGTGCGTTTACGGACGTTAAGGGACCGGCGATTGAGCCGCTCAGCACGATTTATTCAAGTGATGGCGAGCCGCTCTCGCTGTGGAATCTATCGATTTCTCCGGCATTGCAGCGCAAATTAAAATGGAACTGCCAAATCCACAGTATGCCTGAGTTGCTTACGTGCAACTGGAAAGGGTTTCAGACGAAGGGCCTTTCCTCAGCGGAGGTGCGTTCGATTGCCTACGCTTTGAACAACTGGCCCAAGGGTCGTTTGTTGCTGGGAAGAACCAAAACTGAACTAGAGCTCGCCCGTCAGGCGGCGATAGGGGGTTGGTATCCTTCGGTCAATACGCCTGTTGAGCGCGCCAAAAGAGTAAACGGACTTGCTGACGAAGCCGTCCTGCAGTTGCACGGAGAGCACCTGCCTGCGTATGAGCTTTCATTCCGCTTGCTATTTTGCACCAGGGTGGCAGGTAAGCTTGCGACGGGCTACAGTGATAAGTACTCCGTCGATTCTGTACTCACCGAGCTTAAAAACGAATTCCCTGCTTACAACGCTGCCGTAAAAACTTTTAAGCGTCTGAACTTTGAGCTGTCTGAAGATCGAGAAGATATTGAGACAGCTGATACGGAATCTACCTGCGAAAATGCCAATACGGCAGATGGCGTTATTGTATCGGCTAATGAAGCTCAACCGGATGGTCAGCTGGATACCCAGACAGAAATGCCTGAAGTGCAGGCCGTTCACGAGCCTGATCAGCCGGCGCAAGATCTTACACTGGAACAGGCGCTTGAACTTGCCGTCGACCAGGACATTGCAAAGTTCAACAGGTGGTTTGCGGACCTCGCATACCAAGACCGCACCCTGATGGGCTATATGTTTATTGACGCCAAGCCGGCTCGTTGGATTGACAACCTTGCTATCTCTGCTTGGAAAATCCGAGAGCGTTACGATGCGCTCATGGCGGGTCGTCCGGCGTTTGACATCGATACCTTTGGCCCACTCTTCCATACATACAAGCTGTCCGCCGAGGAGTTTTACGGGCTAACGCGCACCGCACAGCCTGCCTATCTGTATATGACACGCGTGTATGGTCAGGGCACCATGCCGCTTAAATATGCGGCGGTCGATAAGGACCTTGCGCCGAGTGTTCGCGATGTGGTTCGCGCATACTCGGCGAGCATGGAAGCCGAAAACACTGTCGAGCCGGCGGAGGAGAAGAGCGCGCCTGCAGAACGGGCTGTCGCGTCGGCAATTGAGCCCGAGGCTGAGCCTGAGGTCGAGTCGGTGGTCGCTTTCGAGTCCGTGTCTAAGCCGACGGCGACTCCCGAGCCGTCGCCTGAGCCTACTGCTGTCTCCGAGTCTGCTCCCGCCCCGGCCCCGGAACAGCCGGCAAAGCCCTTCACCAGCAAGATCGAAGACCTCACCAAGAAAGGCCCCATGTCCATCGAGGCGTGGCTTACGTTGCTGCCCGGCGATGATGCCGACCTGATGCGCTGGATCTTTAGCGACAAGCCGCTTATGGATTACCCGCACAAGCCCGCCGGTCTTGGCCCGCTTCGTCAGCGCCGCGCCGATCTGCTGTGCAACCGGCCGCACCTCGACGAGGACAAATTCGCCCCGTTGTACCAGCGTTATGACCTTACCGAGGATGCGTTCTGCAAGATCACACAGGCATCCCCGATGACTTTTGGCTACCTGAAAGCCGTTAAGGTATCGAACAAGTTTAGCCTCCGCCTCGCCGCCAACGATCACTCGTTGCCGCAGGAATGGCGTGATAGGGCGGCGCAGCTGAATCGCCATTCTTCTGCCGGCGCGCTCCGAACGCCCGTAAGTGTCGAGAAGGACAACGCCTCCCAGCTCGAGCAGATCGCACGTGTAAAGCTGGGCAACTTCTCCACGCGCGGTGCCGCGCTGCGTGCCTTTGCCGAGTCCGGGGCCGTTGATGAGTATCACGACCTTAAAGATTTCCGCAACAGGTACCAGCTGTTTTTGGAAGACAACAAGTGCGGTTACAAACAGATGCTTTCGTTGCCTTCCGAGGACATCAGATGTCTTAACGAGCTGCGTGGCACGCACATGTTCCTGGTGGCGCGCGCCAATAAGATTCGCGCCTACAAGGTCGACAGCCGCTTTACGTCCGAGTTGCGTCAGATCCTGACGCTCGCCGTGGGGCGCAATATCGAGTGCGGCGCGGGCCTCATCCTACGCGAGAACAAGGAGCTGTGTGACCTCTACGACGTTCGCGACGAGGAGGAGCTCTACGAGATTATCCGCTCATTTGTGCGTCCGGGTTCGGTGCCAGGCTTGGAAATGGGCTCGACGCCGCTGATTCGCCTAGGCAAAACGGACCGTAAAAACCAAATGCTCGTTGTGCTGCGTGATGCGGGCATCGAGTTGTCGCGCGAGGAGTTTGCCCAGCGCTATGCGGATAAGTACTGCGTGGAAACGAGGACGGTTCGCGGCAACTACCTGCGCGACATGAACGCATATCTGCGCAACGGCCGCTACTCGTATGTCGAGAGCAACCTTACGGACGAGCAGCAGCAGTTCATCAAAGATATGGTGACCGAGGACTACGTCTCGCTACCGTATGTCGCAGCGAGTTTTGCTGCCAAGTTTGGTACCGCGTCCGGGCGACTCGTTAACGATCAGTCACTGGCGCCTCTTGGTCTGGAAATCTCCAGGGACCTGATAGTCAAGGAAGGCGTGGACCTGCGTCAGTCGTTTACGAATCTGCTTATGTCGCGTGACAGCTTTGCCTACGGTTCCCCGGGCTTTGGCGACGAGGTCATCAACCATCCGGAATTTAGGAATGCTATTACGCCGTTGCTGCGCAACTTCACCTTTATCGAGTGCAACCACGATTCGTTTATTTCGCTCAAGCGCCTGAACGAGACAACGGGTGTGCGTCGCATTGACCTGGGCAGCTATGCGTGTTCCCTGTTTGCCCGCACAGAGCCCGACGTGCCGTTTACGGTGACGAGCCTTCGTAAACAAGGCTTTATGCACAAGCTCGATGCCGTGGTCGATGAATGTGGTTTTGACAATTCGTTTTATGACTCAATCGTTCTGTACGGTTTGGCTCATGAGCAAATAAGGCGTACCCGCTTTAGCGGCGTTTACATGTTCTGTCGCAAGGAGGGGACGTTTTCGTCGGGCGACGCGGTCGAATATGTTGTTAGGCAAAAGGGTCCTATCGAGGTGGGGGACCTGATCGATGCGTTCCGGGATGACTACGGTGTCGTCATTACCGCGCCTGACATTAACAGGGCCGTCCAGGACAAGGGCCTGTTCTACAACGAGGACCTTGACATGGTCATGCTCAGCAAAAGGATGAACGCAGAATACCTGCGCGAGCTGTATATCAAAAACAACCAATAGGAGGAAACCGACATGAACCTGTTCGAGATGATCGATGACGGGGTCAACATTAAGCCGACCGGTGCCAACCACAAGATCGTGATCGACGGCAAGCCCGAGATGTATCCCGTCTATAGCATTAAGCTCGACTACCTGCGTTACAACGTGCAAAACGACCGCATCGCCTCGTGGATTAGCCGATACAAGGCCGAGCATGGCGAGGGCGCGTTTAACGAGCTGGACGTCGCGGCCTGCAACGACATCATCGAGGGTTTTATTGTCGACAGTAACAAGGACGCCATCGACAAGACGCAGCGCAGCATCGCCCTGCGCTCGCAGGAGCGCCCCGGCGTGGTGCTGGCCGATGGTCTGATCGTCGACGGCAACCGTCGCTTTACCTGCCTGCGCCGCCTTGCTGCCGAAAACCCAAGCTTTGGCTGGTTTGAGGCTGTAATTCTTCCCGAGAGCCTGGGTAACGACTCCAAGAAGATCAAGATGCTGGAGCTTTCGATCCAGCACGGCGAGGAAGAGAAGGTCGGCTACGATCCCGTCGACCGCCTGGTGGGCATCTACAACGACATCATCAGCTCCAACTTGCTCTCGAAGGAAGAGTACGCCCAGTGCATTGGCGTTGAGCCCAAGGAGCTCGAGAAGGAGATTGTAAAAGCCCGCTATATGAACGAGTTCCTGGAGTTTGCCAACGCCAAGGACCAGTTCCACCTGGCGCGCGAGCTCAAGGTCGCCGGCGTTATCAACGATTTGCAGGGCGTGCTAAAAAAGTGCAAGAGCGACGATCAGGAAGAGGACGTTAAGAACATCGTCTTTGCCAACATGATTGCCGAACCGCAGGGCGACATTGTGCGCTTTGTCCGCAAGATGAAGCCGATTCTGGAAGGCCCCGATGCGGACCGCTTTATCGAGCGCGAAAACGAGCTGGCCTTTGAGGTTGCCGAACGCCTGAAGAACAAAGAGGTCGTGACCTCGACCGACATCGCCGAGATTCGTGATGATGTTCAGCTGGCGACGGCCTTCCGTGAGGTTATGGAGTCGGCCGAAAACACCACCAAGATGAACAAGGCCCTCAAGTCGCCTTCGCTTTCGATCATCCGCGCCATCAAGGACCTCGATCAGGTGGAGGAGTCCACCTTTGGTCTGCTGCCTGCGGACGAGATCGCCAATATCGCTGCCGAGGTTGCCAAGCTCGAGGCCAGGGTGCATATGATCAAAGACAAGATTGCGTACAAGATGGGCGAGGAAGCCTAGATGAAGCCGCGCCTCTCGTATAGCGACGGCATTTCCGTCGTCCCGCTCAACATGACGGTTGAGCAGCTGCGCCGCGAAGATCCGGCTTTCGGCGCTGCGCCGCTATGCGCCGAGCTATCGAGAGGCGGACGTGCTCTTTTCTCTGGGGATTGACGATCCAGGCGCCAAGCGCGTTGTTGAGCTGCTGCAGCAGTCGGTAAACTTTGGCGTGGACTGCGAAATTGACCCCGACTTGTTGCGAGGCCTTACGGCGCGCGAGGACTATCTGCGTGAGAAGGCGAGCGTGGGCCTGCTGATCAAGGCGCACGACGCGTCGGTGGCCGATCGCTTTGATGAGTTCTGTCGCGCCGAGGATGCCTTAATGCAACGCCCACTTAAGGACCGCCAGCTGTGGGACGCGTTCTTTATGAGCGCTATGGGTCGCTGTGCCAATTTTTCCGTTCCCGGTTCGGGCAAGACAGCGTCGGTCCTGGGCACGTTTGCGTACCTGCGCGAGCGCGACCTGGTCGACCGCATCATCGTGCTTTCGCCCAAGAACGCCTTTGGCTCGTGGCGCGACGAGTGGGCCGCCTGCTTTGGCGCCGCTCGTCCACTGCGCTCGCTGTGCTTCCACGACCCTGAGTTTCGCGGTCGTTCCACGCGCGATAAGTGCAGCACCCTGCTGTTCGACTACAAGCGCTACGACATGATTTTGCTCAATTACGAGTCGGTCACGCTGGGGGAGGCGGCCGCTCGCATTGCGGCCGATCGCGCCCTGGTGGTGTTTGACGAGGTGCACAAGGTGAAGCGCGTGGGCGGTAAGCGCGCGGCGAGTGCCGTGCAGATCGCCGCGGCGGCTCCATATTTTATTGCACTGACGGGTACGCCGATTCCCAACTCGTTTGAGGATCTGTACAACTTGCTCCATTGTTTGTGGCCGCGCGATTACAGCTGGTACTTTGGTTTGAGCGCCAATTCGCTCAAGTCGACGAGCGAGGAGGACGTTGAGCATATCAACGAGGCCATCGCTCCGTTCTTTTGTCGCACCAATAAGCACCAACTGGGTGTGCCCCAAGCCAATGAAGACCATCTTGTCGATGCGGCAGTGGATCGCTGGGAGCAGCAATTGTTCCAGAAGGTGCTGCGCACACTCTCGGGCGAGCCGTTCGAGATGATCATTCGCCTGTTGCAGCTTTCGTCCGACCCGCGCATGCTGGCCGAGGATCTGAGCGCCGCCGACTATGCCGACTTGTTTGACGGCGAGGTGCAGACGGGCGCGGGCAAAGCGCTGGAAGGGTTGCAGGTGGATGATCGGCCCACTGCTAAGATGGGCGCCTGCCTGGATCTGGCCGCGTCGCTGGTAGCCCAGGGCAAGTCGGTCATTGTGTGGTGCATCTTTAAGCACAGCATTCGCAATGTGGTGCACGAGCTGCACGAGCGCGGCATTACGGCTCGCGCTATCAGCGGGTCGACCGACATGCCCACGCGCGCCCGCGTTATCGATTCGTTTAAGGCAGGGGAGACGAGCGTGTTGGTCACCAACCCGCACACGCTGGCAGAGTCGGTCTCGCTCCACGGCGCGTGCCACGACGCCGTCTACTTTGAGTGCAGCTACAACCTGGTGCACCTGCTGCAGTCCAAGGACCGCATTCACCGCTTGGGCCTGTCGCAAGGGCAGTACACGCAGTACCACTATCTGCGCGCTGTGTACGAACGCCGCGGCGGGCCGTGGTCGCTCGACCGCAATATCTACGAGCGGCTACAGCACAAGGAGCAGGTCATGCTCGACTCGATCGACCGCGGCACGCTGGAGCCCGGCTATACCGACGAGCGCGATCTGGAACTGGTGTTTAAGGGCCTGTTTGATGACGAGGAACAGCGTAACGAGATCATCGGCCACGACGCCGCGGACGATATGCAAGAACACAAGGAGATGTAAACGATGCAGAAAGCCTTTCCCATCTTTGCCATGGAGCTGTTTTGCGACGGCTGGCTGTTCTTAACGCATTCCGACGTGACGTGGGATGGGTCGTCGCACGCCGTTAAGCGCATTCGTGTCAACACCGACAAAAGCGAGGGACTCCTGGGTCATGCGCGCGAGCATTTTACGGACGTTCCGAGCAACATCGATTTGTGCCAGTATGTTGGCACCACGCTTGTTGAGCTCGAGAAGCATACCGAGCTTGTCGTTCCTCGCGATGATGTTTCACCCCGTCTGCAGCTACTTTTTGAGGGCGATCTGACACCTATCACGCTGGTGCAGCTCATGTGCGTGGGTGATTGGCTCTCGGTGCGCCAAACAGGTGAGGACAAGATTTGCGTTGCCTATGACGAGCGCTTGGCGCAGCAGATTTCCGGGTTTGGCTTTCTTATGCGTCGCTTTCGCGCGGTGCTTTGCTCACAGAGTGCGATGCTGAGTGGCAGCGTAGTCGCTACGGTGTTTGAGCCGCGTCCTGCAACGGAGTCTGGCATATGCGCGTTTTTGGAGATGGACGAAGCGGCTCTCGCGAAGCCCGAACCCGAGGCAGCGCTCGACGTTGATCAGGAGCCCGAGTCCGAGTCTGAGCCAGAGCCTGCATCGGAGCCTGCCCCCGAGCCCTCTGCAAAAGAGCAAGAAAAGCTGCGCATCGCAAGGGAGGTAAAGGCCGCGCGCGACAAGATGGAAGAGCTCGACAAGGCACGTGTTGCTTTGCTCAACCAGCTGCTTGTCCTGCGTCATAAGCATGAGCAGCTTTCCGATCAACGTGGTTGGAGGACAATTGTCGAGATGGAGGAAGTCGGCAGGCAGATCGATGCGCTGAGCGGCCAGGTCGACCAGCTCGATGAACAGCTCCGCGACGCGCGCCTTGCCTACGCCGAGACGCGTGCGGCGTCGCTGCAAGCGCTTAAAAAGCTGGGGCAGTAGTGTGCATCCCTTGGGGCTCCGCGTATTCGTTCGCGTTGTTTTGATTGGACCGCTGCGGCCGTAGTGCTATGGCACCGCTCGCACTTGTTGCTCAACAAATGATGAGGCAGGCGGAGTAAGTTATTTCAAATAAGCAGCGAAAGCGGGGGCAAGGAAGGTTGGGCCAAGTTCGAGACGTCTTGGTGAAGATCAAGTAAGACGCTTGCGGAGGAGCGTGTTGAGATATGGAAGAATATATGATCGGTGAACTGACGGAGACAACTTCGAACGTGGTACACGATTCTGACGAAATTCTCTTGGGGCAAGCCTTGCCGGTTGCGAGCAATAGTTCGCCGAAAAAACTCTTCGAGGGCTCCGTTTATGCAGATGACACCACGAGCTGTCTAGATTTTCCTACGCGCTTTTTGAATTACTGTGGCAGGGAGGGCGTCGATAACGTTGCGGGAATCGTCTCCAAGCTGGACAAGCTTGATGGTGTTCGCGGCATGGGCGCCGGTTCGGCTCAAGAAGTCCGTGAGCTCTTGTTTGCGGCGGCTGGGCTTTGTGATTCTCCGCTTTCGTCGGTCCAGCTGGGTGTTTTGCGCAGCGTCTCTTCTTGTCGCAAGCTCTCCTTTGATATGTACGGATGCCTTATCGTTCTGCCGATTCAAAAACAGAGCGAATCTGATCCGTTGGCTAATCGCCTTATCGTTAACTTGCATTTGCCTGATCCCGTTAAACGACGTTTGGAACTTAACGGTATCGAGAACGTTGGTGCGCTCAATTCTTGTGGATTGGAGGGGTTGGAAAAAATCCCCCATTTAGGAAAAACGTCAATCAAGAAAATCGTCGACGCGGTATCGGACCTCTATTCTTCATCGGATGTCTCTCTTCCCGATTGGTGTGGGGGCCCTGTTGAGCAAATTGATGTGAGCGCTTATTTGGAATCGCTGGGCACCGATGTGCATCGCGTGCTCGATGGACTCTGGAATCGTCTTGCGGGTCGGTCCTATCCGATGTTTCGCCCGTCCTTTGCCGTATTTATGGGCGAGAAGGCTCGTGCGTTGATAGAAGGCGGTCTTTCCTACGATGGAACTGTGTCGACGCTGTTTGATGGTATCGAGAAAGATCCGAACACGGTTGCCTCGTGTGAACATTTTCTTGTGAGCGAAATCAATCGTCAGCGAGAGAATATCGGCGGTGCCTTTGTCGAGTTTATAGTTCCCGATGGCGAGGTTTGGGATAGAGCCGCTTCTAATGTCGTAAGTCGTTGCGAGGGGACGATGGATTTCGACAATGATGAGCGCTCGATTAAAGCACATCGCTATTCAATTGATGAGTGGCTTACTCAATTGGACGAACGCCAAGCAAAAATGCTTAGGATGCGGCTTCACGGCTCGACGCTTCAGGAAGTTGGTGATGAGCTTTCGGTTACGCGAGAGCGCGTACGCCAGATCTGCGACAAGGCTTTTAATAAGCGGCCTGCCCTGAGGG
>ENA-ORTI01004006-ORTI01004006.1-human-gut-metagenome-genome-assembly--contig:-NODE-4006-length-10712-cov-4.687060_pt1 | contig 10712 bp, 7 predicted proteins | sample MGYA00242071_ERZ509191 | MGnify/ENA primary metagenome ERZ509191 (study PRJEB26280, sample SAMEA2338832) | human gut metagenome | biome: human gut; feature: human-associated habitat; material: faeces...
CCCCGCCGTTCTTTTTCGATCTCCGATTCGGAAAATGCTTCAGGATTTCGAATCAGCTCCGTCGCCAGGCATGAAACTTCTCACGGAGCGTCTCAAAAAGCGTGAAGAGGAACGGGATAAAGAAGATCCCGATGAGCGTGGCCGTGAGCATGCCCGCGAAGGTTGTGATGCCGATGGCCCGACGGCTCGCGGAGCCCGCCCCTGTCGCGAACACCAGCGGCAGGACGCCGAAGAGGAAGCTCCAGGCCGTCATCATCACCGCGCGGAAGCGGATGGAGGCGCCTTGCTTGGCGGCTTCAATGATCGAGAGCCCGGACTCACGAGCTGTTTTCGCGAATTCGACCATCAAAATGGCGTTCTTTCCGGCCAGACCGATGAGCATCACCATGCCGAGCTGCGTGTAAATCGACATGTCGCCGCCGGTGAGTTCGAGCCCCAGGAGCGCTCCCATGACGGCAAAGAGCACGGAAAGCATGACCGAGAGCGGAATCGTCCAGCTTTCATACTGTGCGACAAGGAACAAGTACGCAAAGAGAAGCGCCAGACCCATCAAAGTGACGATTTGACCGGCGTTCTGCCTTTCCTGATAGGAGAGGCCCGTCCACTCGATGTGATAGTCCTTGGGGAGCGACGCGGCGGCCGTATCCTCAATGGCCTTATAAAAGGCCCCTGAGCTCACCCCGGCAGCGCTTTGCGCATTGACCCCCGCAGAGGTCATCTTGTTAAAGCGCGTAATCTGCTGAGGCCCCACTTCCCAGGAGAGTGAGCCCAGGGCTGAGAGCGGCACAATATTGCCGTCAGAGGATGTTGTGGGAATTTCTTCGAGCGAGAGGTTTGATCCGCGGTATTTTGAATCAGCCTGCACGATGACTTCGTAGTTGCTGCCGTTCATTGTGAAGTCGTTCACATAGTAGGAGGCGAGCAGCGTCTGCATGGTGGAGTAGACGTCCGAGGCAGGCACCTGAAGGAGCTCAGCTTTTTCGCGGTCGAGCGTGAAGCGCAGCTGCGGCGTGTCAGCGCTGTAGGAGCTCATGGCGAAGAGCGTTTCCGGGCGGTCACCGAGCGCCGACTTAAAGCGGTTCACGGCATCCGAGAGATGCGCCGTATCGACCGTCCCGACGCCGCAGATTTCAAAGGATGCGCCGCCCGTGCCGCCCAGACCCATAATGGCGGGCGGCGTGAAAGAGACAATCTCCGCGGCGGCAATGTTCTGGGTGCGTTTGGCAATTTCGGCCTGAATGGCTGAAAGCTGCGTTTCCGGGGTCGTGCGTTCGTTCCAGGGCTTGAGGTCCAGAACGGCCATGCCGGCGTATTCGCCGGATCCGGAGAGCATGCTCATGCCGACATTCTGCATAACGGTCTGCACGCCCGGAATGGTGCGAAGCCGCTCGAGCACGGTTTCCATCACGGCTTCCGTACGGTTTTGCGTGGCGTCCGCCGGGAGCTCGATATTGGCAAAGATAACGCCTTTGTCTTCAGAAGGAATGAAGGCCGTCGGAATCCGCCCATAGAGGAACCAGGTGACGCCCACGGCAGCAATCATCCCGACGGCCGCAATCAGACTGCGGCGGATAAGCCAGGCCGAGCCCCGCACATAGCTTTCGCGGGAGGCTGAAAGAAACCGATTGAAGGGCTTAAAGAACTTTGCTGAAAATCCCCGCGAAGCCTGCTCGGCATCTGCTGCACCGTCGCCGGGGCGCAGCACGAGTGCGCAGAGCGCCGGGGAGAGCGTGAGCGCAACGACGGCTGAAATAGAGAGCGCCACGCACATGGAGACGGCAAACTGGCGGTAAATTGCTCCCACCATGCCGCCGTAGAAGGCGAGCGGCAGATAGCAGGCAACCGTGACAAGCGTCGTGGCGATAACGGCGCCGGTGATTTCCTGCATGCTCTTGACGGCCGCATCGTGCGGTGAGAGGCCCTGAGCAATCAGACGCTCGGTGTTTTCGACGACGACGATGGCGTCGTCAACGAGCGAGCCGATGACGAGAATGAGACCAAAGAGCGTGAGCGTATTGATGCTTAAGCCCAACGCGGCCATGACGGTGAAGGTGCCGATCAAAGAGACCGGAATCGCCGCGGCCGGGATGAGCGTAGCCCGCCAGCTCTGCAGGAACGCCCAGGTGATGAGGATCACCAGCAGAAGGGCGGAAAGGATGGTGACAACCATTTCCTCCATGGTTGTCTGAATGAATTTTGTCGGATCGTAGGCGGGACTCACGGTGACGCCTTCTGGCAGCCGCGGCTCCCATTCAGCGAGCTTGGCCTTGACGCGGTTCATCGTGGCGAGCGCATTGGCATCAGGACTGCGGTAGAGCGCGAGCCCAACGGCCGGTTCGCCGTTGATGGTGGTGCCGCCGGTGTAGCTGCTCGAGCCCAGTTCGACTCGAGCGACGTCGCTCAGACGCACAACGCGTCCGCTCGCGGCATCGCTTCGAAGAATAATGGCGCCGAATTCGGCAGGATCCGCCAGACGGCCGGTCACATTCACCTTGTAGGTGACGGAATCTGAAGATCCTTCACTGCCGACATTGCCCGGCGCAGCCTGAATGTTCTGCGCATTGATGGCGTTTGTTACATCGCTCGTGCTGATGCCCATCCCGGCCATGCGCACTGGATCAAGCCAAATGCGCATTGCGTATTCGCTCTCGCTCATCATGCTCGTGGACGAAACTCCGTCGACGCGCGCTAGGTCGTCTTTAAGCGTTTTGTCAACGTAGTTGGCGAGCTCATTAAGATCCATCGACGCGCCGTTGGTGCGGAAGACGAACATGCCGAGCGTGTCGCTGCCGCGTTTTTCCACTGATACGCCGGTTTTCGTCACTTCGCTCGGCAGCTGGGCATCGGCACGCTTGACGGCATTTTGCAGATTAACGAGCGCAATGTCGCTGTCGGTCCCTGTTTTGAAGGTGACTTGGCAGTTGTACGTACCCGAATTGGAGCTCGTCGACGAAAAGTAAAGGAGATCCTCAACGCCGTTGATTTCGTTTTCAATCGGAATGGCAACGGTCTGTGTGACAACGTCCGCGGAAGCGCCCGCATAGGTGGCCGAGATGAAAAGCGTCGGCGGGCTGATTTCCGGATATTCCTCCACGGGGAGGTTCCAAAGGGAAATCAGTCCTGAAATAGTGATGACGAGACTCACCACCGCGGCAAAGCGCGGGTGCTCGATGAAAAACTTGGAAAACATCAATGCACCCCAATCAGTTGGACGGCTGCTCGGAGGTGTTGCCGGCAGATTGAGCCGCCGCCTGCAGGACCTTGACGGTTTTCCCTTCGCCCGCCTTCTGCATGCCTTCCACAACGACAACATCGTCTTTTTGGAGCCCGGCGGTGATGAGCTGTAGGCCGTTCACCGCACGGCCGACCTCCACTCGGCGCTTTTGAGTCTTGGGCGCGCCGTCCTGAGGTGCATTCACTACCCAGACGTAGGCGCCTTCGGCGTCATGCTGCAGAGCCGAAGGCTGCACGGCCGGGAAGAGAGAATCGGGCTTTGAGAGCGTAATGGTGATCGTCACCGTGCTTCCCGGGACGAGGCGGCCGAGAGGATCCGTAAATTCCGCAGCGGCATAGAGCGTATCGGTCTTCTCGTCGGCAGCGTTGTCGACCGCGGTGATGCGGCCGATTTCCGAAAGGACGGATCCGTCCGAAAGTTCCGCCTGCACAGCGGCCGATTTTTGAAGCTCCGCAATACTGCCGAAGAGCCCGGCGATGTCCTTCATCGAAAGCGCTGCGCGGACTCGAACGGGGGACACGGACACCAGTGTGGCGAGGGTCGTGCTTGCTGAACCGGCGGCCGTCACGTAGTTCCCGGCCGAGTAGTTGGTGAAGCTCATGCGGCCGTCCATCGGGGCGGCAATCACACAATGCTTCAGATTGTCTTCGGCAGTGATCAGCGCGGCTTTGGCAGAGGCGAGCGCGGCAGCAGAGGTTTTCGCGGTTCGTTCAGCGGCGTCAAGCACATCGCGGCTCGAGGCCTTTTGTTCGTAGAGCGCCTGCTGACGCTTATAGTCGCGTTCGGCGTAGAGCGCTTCGGCCTGAGCCTGCATGACGGCGGCGTTGGCAGACTCGAGCGCAGCCTGGTACTGCACATCGTCAAGACGGTAGAGCACATCGCCCTTTTTGACGAGCGCGCCGTCGGCAAAAGCAACCTCTTTTATTTCACCGGACACTCTGGCAGTGATATTGACCGTATGGAGCGCAGTCACGCGGCCAGCCAATCGGCGGCTAACGGTCTGAGGCAGCATTTCTACGGCTTGGACGGCCACCACAGGGAGTTTGGCGTTTGGCGCTGAGGCAGCCTGGACGGAGCCGAAGAGGTTCGCGGCAAGGCATGCCGAAGAGAGTGCCGCAAGCGTGATGAGGCGGATAGAAGTGCGTTTCATGAGAATTTTGTGTTTCCAAATCAATATTCAGCCTAAAGCCGGCGGTCAGTCCGGTCAATCACTGCTCGCGGCAGTCGATCTCTCACTCCACTCGGAGCGGGCTTTAGCGAGACCGAGCTCGAGGGTGCGGTGAAAAGCGGCGCGGTCTTCGGGCGGCGCCTCCGCAATGAGACTCTCAAGCAGGGCATTCATCATGGCTTCATGGCGATGAATTTGTCTGATGCCTTCATCGGTGAGCCGAATCACGACGGCGCGGCGGTCGTTGGGTGCGGTTGACCGGTCGATCAGGCCGACGTCGACCAATGTCTGAACGGTTTGCGATACAGCCCCGGGCGAGAGCGACACGGCCTGAGCCAAGGCTTTGACGCCAAGCCCCTCGGGATGAACGAGCTGAAGCTGATGGAGAATCTTGCCGGGTGCCGTTGGGATAAAGCCGTCGATTTTTTCAGGCTTATGCCGTGCGTCACGGCTTTGTTCGCGCGCGCACCCGAGCCTAAGGAGGAGTTCAGTTAAGTCGGGCAGGTCAGTCCAGGACATGTTGATCCAAAAATAATTTAGCAGCTAAACTATTTTTATTCTAAACATTCTATGGACGGCAGAAACCGCAGGACTGATGCAAAGTGTTGCTGCCTCAAAAGCGGATGAAAGCGATATAATTCGCCGGCAAAATAAATGTAACATACGACCTGCACAGCGCAGGGCGTCCGCAGGAGCAGCAATGCCGAAACGATTAATGCCGACTCGCGACAATCTTCGCAGGAGCCACGGCGCCCTTAATGCTTCGGAAAATGACATTGCGGGCGTTGAGCTCATGCTTTACCTCATCCGCGCGTCCGATGTGATTCGTGAAGAAATCTACGGCGCACTTCGGCGCGATACCGGACTGACAGAAGGGAAATTCGCACTCCTGATGATTCTTTATGACATCAGCGAACCGGTGCCCTTGGTGGAGCTTTCCGTGCGCATTGGCGTATCTCCCTCGACCACCTCCATCATGGTGACGCGCATGCTGCAGACAGAGGAGCCGCTCGTCGCCAAAACCGTAGATCCCGTTGATGCCCGCTCGGCCCTGATTTCACTCACGCCCGCCGGCTCTTGGAGTCGGCCATGCTCCCGCATTTCAACCGTGTCAGTGATTTCGCCAAAACGCTCTCGAGCGCGGAACGCGAAACCATGATTGCGCTCTTAAAGAAACTCGTGGCCGGACACTGACACGATCCTTGCATATTCCCACGACTTTGATGCCGTTCGGGGCTCTCCTGAAGCGGCCTGCGTTTTCTTTTTTGCAACACTTTGCCGACAAAATAAAATGAATCTCTCCAAAAAGCAGATTAGAGACATCACGCGCACCGCACTCGGATTTACCGGTGTGCTCTGCGCAGCAGCCGCATTGATCTGGCTGGGAAACCGCAACGATGCCGTGACGAATGCTGAAAGTCTCAAGGCAGGCATTCTCACGGCGCATCAGCCTGGAGTCGCTCAAAGCCGGGCGTGAGGCTTCCGCTGCTGCCCTGGAGCAGCTCAAAGTCAACCAGAGCCGCCTGACGCTTAAGGCGCCGGAAAAAGCCAAAGTGCTCGAAGTGCTCTATGAAAAGGGAGAACTGGTTTCCCCCAATACCCCGGCCGTACTGCTTGAATCCGAGCGTCTTTATTTCGACATCTACGTCGCCGAAAACAAGGTGAAGGGCTTTCAGGAGGGCGCCAAGGTGACCTGCTGGTCGCCCGCTCTAGGCCAGAATGTGCGCGGGACCGTGCTTTCCGTGACCGCTGCGCCCGACTTCGCGGACCTCAAAATGGTCCGTGAACGCGGTCAGGCGGATCTGACGCTCTTCAAAGTCCGCATCAATGTCGAACCGGCCGAGGGGCTCCTGACCGGCATGACGCTGGAGGTGAAGCTGTGATCCGCCGATTTCTGCGCATTTCCCGCAGCATTCTTGAAGAATGGACTGCCATGTTTTCCGGGCGGTTTCCGCCCTACCACAAGATGGGCATTGCGGTTGCGGTGATTACTACCGTCGCATTTTCCATCATTCTTAGCCACGATGTGGTTTTCGAAGCGCCCGTGGCGGTGATCGACCTCGATCAGTCACGCTGGTCGGCGGAGTTGATTGAAAAACTTAATGCCTCGTCCTATATGCAGGTTGAGCGCGTCGTGCATTCCCCGGCAGATCCCCGCCGGATGACAGCTCACGACCGAGTACAGGCCGTGATTTTCATTCCGAAGGATGCGCAGGCGTCCTTGCTTCGCGGTGCTCAGACCGTCCGGCTCGGTACCTATCTGGACGACTCCAATACCGCCCAGAACGGCGGACTCATTTCTCAGCTTAATGAAATCACGGCTGAGCTTAGTGCTGAAAGAGCGGCTTCCCGTCCCGGCGGCGTCTCCGCACTCGGACAGACAACTGCCGGCACCGAGGCGCTCCTGTCGCCCCTTCGCATGGGGTTTCGATATCTTTCCAATCCAACGGGGCAGGGTGCAACCGGAACGGTCATCAACTTTTTGCTGTTCTTCTCGCTCATGTTCCACGGCCTCACGAGTCTCATGATCATCGGACGGCTGCGCGTCACCGGTCTGTGGAATACGTCGGTCCTTTCGGGAAGTCTGGTGTCACTTCTTTTGCGCGGCGTCCCTTATGCGCTCATTTATACGACGGTGGTGACGACCGCCATATCGGTCCTCACCACATTCGGGCAGCTGAGGTTCGCCGGCAGTATTTGGCAGTTTGTGCCGGCCCTCTTTTTGGGCGCCATGGCTAATACTTGGGTGGCCTATTTGCTCTCCTGGAACTGCAAAAATCCGGGCGAAGGCGCCGGGCGCATGATCTTTCTCGTGCCGGTCGGTTTTATCCTCGGCGGCGCCACCATGGCTGTCGGCTTTCTGCACGGATGGGTAAAGTTCGCCTCTTTCGGCATTCCGCTCGTCTGGATCTTCAATTTCTGGCGCGACATTGGCCTGCGGGGCATTGACTGGGCGGGTATGGCGGATTTATGGGGCTGCTTCTTCGGGTACCTCACCTTCATTGCGCTCTTGGTCGGCATTCGTTTTTGGCGTGAGGAGGTCAAAATGATGGCCGACAGGAAGGACGCTTGGGAGACCCTGCGCGACGTGGAAAACGCATCGGCGGAGCTCGATCAGTTTCCGGATCCGGATGGCCGACGCGGTGAACCCATTTTCCCCGAAGTTGTTCGACGAAACACCTCCGATCTGCTTCAGTGAAGATGCGGCTATGTTCATTTCGTTGCAGTCCCTTCATTGCTCCGCAGCACACCTGCTTTTATGAAAGGATCTTCAGGAATGTTGTGCAAAATATCGAGTTAACCCTCATACGGAAAAAACTCTTAAAAGTTTCCAAAATTGAAACTAAAAATTTCTCAAAATAACCAAATTAATCAAGCCCGATCATAGACTCGCTGTAACAAAAAAAGGTTGAGTGCCACATGTACATCACCCCGAAATACATGCACTCGATCAATAGGAGCGACAACTATGACCCCCGCCACACTTTTCCGGACCGTTCTGTTTGGAGTATTCATTACAAACGCAGCCTGTGCCGCACCGGATCCTGACACGTACAAGGCTCGCGATTGGAGCAAGCAATATCCGCTTGAGTACTATTCCTCACTTGGCAGCGCCGATGATCTTGACGACCTTGGCGATCCTAACTTCGGCTACGGGCACGGCTCTCAGGCGAAATACATGATCAAGTCGATCGAAAAGGCCAACAAAAGCGGCGGTCTCAACGCGACTTGTTTTTCCTGCAAGACAGCACGCTTTAACGATATGTACACCGTCTATGGCGACGAAGTTTTCTCCGGTCAAAAGTCGACGAAGTACAGTGCGATGCTCAGTCCGCTTGACTTCTGGAGCTGCGAGACCTGCCATGCAGATATGACCAAGCCTGCCGCTACAGCGGGCGCACAACTCATCACGACGAAGATCTTTGGCAAAGAACTCTTTAACAAGCTTCCGCCCAAGAGTGCGGTCTGTGCCCAGTGCCATAACAATCTTGCTCCGTGGTCTGACTCGCGCATTATTCCTTCCGTGATTGCCATTAAAGAGAAGAAGACCGCCTACCGTTACGGTTGGGAGCCGGAAGGACTCATCAAGGCTACTTTGGAAGATGCTCAGCCCGAAGGTGTCCGTTATCCGGAAGGAAAGACTTACGAGATGACGAAGTATGCTCACGCGAAGACGGACAAGAAACTCGGGATTTACCTGATCGCAAACGGCAACCATGCTGACGCAGAGGTCTACATGGACAGTGTGCATTACAAGCTGAACGTGGGTTGTGCTGACTGTCACATGCCGATAGTGGAAGACAAGACAGGAACGCGCTACCGCTCGCACGATTCCTCAAAATCGGTTCTGAACTCCAAGGCTTCCATGCAGTACTGTTTGGGCTGTCATACGAGCGACAAGGTAAAGACTGTCAAAGACATGGTTGCATACGTGCGTAACGCTCAGAAGAGTGTGGCTGAAAAGGACGCCGCCGTCGCGAAAAAGCAAGATGAAACATTTGACCTGCTCAAAGTCGCCATTGAGGGCAAAAAGCTTGACGAGAAGGCCATTAATGAGGCTAAGTTCAAGTATGCCGTTGCGGCCTACTACAAGGAATTTGTTTACGGAAACCGTGGTGCCACACCTGGCGAAAAGGTAGCTCACAACCCGGAAAAGAACCGCCGTTATCTCGAAAAGGCACTTTCTGTTCTTGACGAAGCCCAGACGATCCTGAAAAACTAACTCGGAAGGCGTTGAATTTGCTGGGGCCGCATCTCAAATCAGAGAGCGGCCTTGACAGTTTCAGGATTCACGCCGAAATGAGTAAGCCAGGTTGTCCAACGATCTGACTCTTCGTCTCTTAATGTCTCTCGGATGATCGCCATGAGGTCATTGATGACCGGATCGTTGTTATGCTTCATGTGGCAGCAGACATAGGTGTCGTTGGGCTTACGGTGCCAGCCGGGCAACACCGCAACCAGTTTTCCGGTTTTTATTTCCGGCAGCACTGTGCTGATGGATACATCGATCGAGATGGCGCGCCCGAGAAGCAGTAGGGATCGGCAGGTAGTGGTGTCCGCATAGATGATGCGGTCGCTGTCGGGCACAAAGTATGTTTCTTCACCATGCTGCAGACGTCTGGAAAAGCTGCGGTTTTCCGGATTGCGAATCGCAATCGTAAAGCGCTCGAGTTCGGTGATGTCTTGCGGCAGGCCGTATCTTGCGACAAAACTATGGCTTGCAAGCATGAGAAAGCCGTTGGTGCGGATGAAGTCCGCGCGCAGTGTCTGATTGTTCGGGAAAAAACCAAATTGTGCGATGTCTACGTCGCCAGCGAGGAGGCGCTCGTAGCCTTCATCGCCGAAAAATTCGAGTCTGAGCCCTGGACTAGCGGATGCGTAGTCAAGAAGTCGTTCAAGAATAGCGTCATTGCGGACATTGATCGGCAGACAGATCCGGATAATGCGCCCATGTACGGTTTCTCCCTTAGCCTCACTTTTGAGCGTTTGGATGATGCGCTGCGCTTCCACGTTGGCCTTAACCAGTTTTTGAGCAATGGGGACGAGACGTTCAAAATTGCGGGTGAGTGTCGCCGGCCGCGTCGTGCGGTCAAGCAGCTGCAGCTGCGTCTGTGTTTCAAATGCGGCGATGAGCTTTGATGCCGAGGAAAGACTCAGCCTGAGTTGCGCACTGGCCCGTGCTAGCGACTTGGTACGCTGACAGGCTATGAGAAGCTCCCAAAAAAGCTGTTTATCAAACTGTGTCATAGTTGAGAAGACAGGAGAACCGGCTGAGGTAGGAGTTTGGCTGACGCTGCGGAGTCAAGAATGTCAACCGGTCACTGGAAAGAATAGACCGTAACGCAGAAGTTAGGTTCATTATTGCGGCAGCGTTCCTGTCTGACTGGGTATCAAGCGGTCCTGCACCGTCGAAGCGACGAGTATTCTCGTTTCTCCATACAACTTAAGGATATCTACGTGGCGTAACGGTGCAGGGCTATAGATTCTCGCATTGTTGTGTTTGACGGTGTTACGTCAGGTACCTGTTATAGGATCGCCTGTTGGGTGGCAGGCAGGATATTTATCACTGAGTGCACCTGATCCAGTGTGAACATTGAATTGTCTCCTTGTTTTCGTTCGCCTTCGACCAAAGGGAAATGCTTTGCGCATGTGAGGGGCGTTGGCGTTCCACCACGGGCCGCATCCATTGACGGACGATTTCCATGCTAGTTCGCTTGGCAGTCCTCTGCGTCTCAGCTCTCGTTCCCGAGTTGTGGGACGCTTCCATGCCCGCCAGACCAGTTTGCGCAGATGCCGGCGAATGTGAAT
>ENA-ORTI01004041-ORTI01004041.1-human-gut-metagenome-genome-assembly--contig:-NODE-4041-length-10628-cov-2.993096_pt1 | contig 10628 bp, 10 predicted proteins | sample MGYA00242071_ERZ509191 | MGnify/ENA primary metagenome ERZ509191 (study PRJEB26280, sample SAMEA2338832) | human gut metagenome | biome: human gut; feature: human-associated habitat; material: faeces...
CTTTTATTGTATCAACTGCTTTTTCTGTATTTACTAATTTTTTTGTTAATGCTAATGCTGTACATATATTTTCTAAATTATGAATTCCTTTTAATTTTATTTCATCTTGTGATACAATATGTTTTCTTATTCCATCATTACACTCTTTTACAATTCCGTTTTCTACGATAAATCCATAGTCTAATTTTTGTTTACTACTGAATAAGATAACATCACCTTTTGCATCATTTTGACATTCTCTAGTTAAAGCATTATCTGCATTTATTACCAGTATTCCTGTATCTTTTTGATTTCTATATATATTCTTTTTGGCATTTATGTATTCTTGGTAGTCTTTATGTACATTTAAATGATTTGGTGTTATGTTTGTTATTGCAGATATGTCTGGACTAACTTTCATTCCCATTAATTGAAAACTACTTAATTCTAATACTATTAGATCTTCTGGCTTTATTTCATTTAATTTTGTGAATAATGGAATACCTATATTTCCACCTAAATAGACTTTATATCCTGCATCTTCTAAAAGCCTCGTAATGATTGCTGCTCCAAACGAAGGATGATCTACATAAGCATCTCCACAAACATAAACAAAATCTGCCTGCTTCCAGCCTCGCTGTCTCATTTCTTTTTTATTGATGGGCAAAAAGCCGTTTTCTTTTGCCATAAAGTAATTCCTTTCCGTTTATCTTTCTGTTTATTTTTTCTTTAGACTGGTAAGTTCTTTCTCGGTCAGTGATCTGTATTCCCCTTTTTTCAGGTTCGGATCAAGAACCAGGTTTCCCATAGAAATCCTTTTTAAGTACGTGACATTCCTTCCTACTGCCTGCGCCATTCTCTTGACCTGATGAAAACGTCCTTCCTGAATAGTCAGAAGGATTTCCGAGCGCCAGGAACTCTTTTCCACGTCTGCTTTATATTCCTCATTATTTGCTTTGGCCGTCATTGTTTCAGAGTCACCTTTAACATTTTTTCCTTCGCAATCTTTACCACTGGCAACTCCCTGCTCTGGGTTTTCTTCCCAACTCTTAAGAATCTCCAGCTTTCCCGGCAATGTCAGCTCCTGATCTCCAATATCCACACCTACCCGGATCTTCTCTATATCCTCCGGCACTACTTTGCCTTCCGTCACAGCGAAATAAGTTTTATCCACATGTTTCTTCGGAGAAAGCAGCTGGTGGGCCAGCTGGCCGTCATCTGTAATAAGAAGCAAGCCTTCTGTATCCTTATCCAGACGTCCTACATAAGTAATCCGTACCGGATAGTTAAGGAAACGTACAATACTGTCTCTCTCCCGTCTTTCCTCAGTACAGACAATTCCACGCGGCTTATTGACCGCAAGCACGATCATCTCTTCCTGTCTGGATACCTGCTTTTTCCCAATCCGGACAACCTGCCACGGCTCTACCTTCATTCCGGTCTCTGCACGCACACCGTCAACCGTCACCTGTCCGGCTGCTATCAGTTTATCCGCTTCCCTTCTGGAACATACACCAGCTTCACTTAAATATTTGTTCAGCCGGACCGGTCCTTTATTTTCCGTGTCCAGAAACTGCTTTTCTATTTTATTTGCCATGTTTTTCTCCTGTTAATTCTCATCCAGTACCCCCGCCAGCATCCGATCTTCAATGAATGTATTGGCATTATACAGGAACAGCACATCATCAAACTGTTTATCTGACATCACAGAACTTAATTTACCGGTATAATAACGAGGGTCGATCACAACGATTTCCCGGTAATACGGAGCCAGAAGCGGAAGAAAACAGTTTGCATATGAATCTTTGAACACCAGAAGTCTGCGTTTTTCTGTCTGTGTTGACTGGATATCGATCATTGCATGATTTCCACCGAAGAATACGGAATATTGATCTCTCTCATCCAGTTTGGATGAATCATACATAGACGCACTCTTTTTCTGTTCTTCCACATAATTGACTGCAACCTGTGGTGCATCCGCACTCTTTGGCAGATAAATATAGATTGGTTCCTTATAATCTGTCTCATATCCACTCTTTGCGGATAACGTTCCGTTAAAAGAATCCGATACCGCATAGGCTTTCATCTTAATTTCTTCACTCTTATCCAGTCCAAGCTGTGTCTTTGCTCCCTGGAATGCATACCATGCACCAAGAGAAGTCCAGTGATGATCCGTGTGATAATAAATTGCTTCATCCTTGTGAGCATCCAGTACTTTTTCTGCATCGATCCAGTCATAAGAATCTCCAAGTTCTGCCTTTACACGGCTGATCTGTCTGCTCTGACTGGCAGTCACCGCAAATGCCGGAAGCTTGTCCTCCATAACATTTGCCGCATTCGGAACCAGCATCATATGCATCTGGATATCCGGATAACGCTCTTTAAAATTCTTCATTGCATCCAGATTCTCTTTCAGATCACTTTCATCTGCCACAGCAACATCTTCCATCAGATAATGATCCTTTCCTTTGAAAACACCACCTTCTTCTGTCCTCCCCGCCACACTGTCCGCAAATGTCTTGATTCTTACCCAGGTATCTCTTCCTGCAAACTGATCCGATACATACTCCTCGTACTGCTCCATAAACCTTCCGGAAGCAATTCCGGAAAGAGAAATTTCCGGTTTCTGCGCCAGCATACGCATTTCTTTTTCTGACATCTGCCTGTCTTTATGCATAAGGTTTACTCCGCAGCTGAGAATAAGGACTCCCAGAAATAAAAACGCACATACTGCCTGGATCTGTTTTTTCCCTCCTGGCAGAAAATACTTTGTTCTGTTTTTTTGTTTATTATTCTTTCCTTCTACCATTGTCTTTCCTTAAAATCTAAAATATAAAAATGGATTGTAACTTTCTGTCACCAGATATGCCACACACAGCACAAACAGTCCTGTCATCAGGCAGCCTGCCAGAACCGTATGCGGTCTTTCCTCATTAAATACCAGCCGCTTTCCGAGCAGATGCATAAACGGTGTACTTCCTATGATCCCTGCCACCCAGAAGAGCCAGTTTCGCATGATCAGGTACAATGCCTGGCTGTCCATAAATCCGGTTGCACCCTGTCCGAACATATTGCCGATCCAGGTAAGTGCACTTCCGAGTGTCGGGCTGAAGAACAGTACCCAGCCGAGCATGACCAGAATCATTGTGTAAAGTGTCTGGACTGCCTCCGGCAGCTTTGCAAGTATTTTTCCTGTAAAATATTTTTCAGTAATGAGGATCACTCCGTAGAAGAGCCCCCATACTACAAAGTTCCAGCTTGCCCCATGCCAGAGACCGGTCAGGAACCATACGATCAGAAGATTCAGTAAATGCCGCGGAACCGTTACCCTGTTTCCTCCAAGCGGAATATACACATACTCGCGGAACCATGATCCCAGCGAAATATGCCATCTTCTCCAGAACTCGGTAACACTTTTGGAAATATACGGATAATTGAAGTTCTGCATAAACTCAAATCCGAACATCTTTCCAAGTCCGACTGCCATGTCCGAATAACCGCTGAAATCGAAATAAATCTGGAAAGTGTAGGCAAGACATCCAAGCCATGCAGTCACTACTGACATTCCATCCATCGCCGCGATATTTTCATAAATCGAACCAATCGTATTCGCCAAAAGCACCTTCTTTGCCAGTCCTATCACAAAGAACCAGGCACCGTATCCAAACTTCGTCAGTGATTCCTTTCTTTCACGCAGTTGTCTCTCCACATCTGCATACTGTACGATCGGACCTGCGATCAGCTGTGGGAACATTGTAACATAGGTTCCGAAATCAATCAGATTTACCTGTACGTCTACATTTCCCCTATATACATCAATGATGTAAGACAATGTCTGGAAAGTATAGAAAGAAATTCCGATTGGGAGCTCCAGTTTTCTATATGGAATATAGAACGGAAGGATCGCATTTAAATTTGTCACGATAAATCCGTAATATTTGAAAAATCCAAGAATAAACAGGTTTACAACGATCGTAAAGATCAGACTGTGCACCTGCGATTTTCTTCCTGCTTTTAATGCAATGTCCATTCCGCAAAAATAATTGAACAGAATGGAAATCAGCATCAGGAAGATATAGACCGGCTCTCCCCACGCATAAAATATGAGGGAAGCGATCAAAAGTACCACATTTTTTACCTTACGCGGCACCAAATAATATACCAACAGTGTAATTGGCAAAAATGTAAACAAAAATACCAGACTACTAAATAACATAACTTTTTCGTTTCCTTTTATCTACTTCAGGCTCTTTGTAAACGCCTTTTCTACAGTTTCAGCTTTTGGTGAAATAACAAAAAGCACGTATGTACCTTTCGTCTTAATGATCGAAGCATCCAGAAGCTTTACCTGCTCGGCCCCATATCCTTCAAAATTATCGAGCTGTGTCTTTTTTCGCTGTTCTGCGGCTTTCTCAACTGCCTCTGCCTCATTCTCGTCCTTTGTTTTCACCAGAAGGAGCTCGTTGACTCCCATTGTTTCATTCGTATAATACAGTGTTATATCTTCATAATCCTTTGGATTGATCCCATAGAATCTCTTGATCTCCTGGGTTCCGGCAAGTGTCATGTTCTTGTCATCTGCCGCATCCACAACCGCTTTCTGTACATCTGCAAACGGTGTATCGCTGTCTCCCTTGGACTGAAAGATCAGACCGATATAGATAAGCAAAATAATTACCATCCCAGCTCTGATATTACGCAGAACTGTAAATTCCCCTTTTTTCTTTGTCATATTCCGGCCACCTCCGCCATATGTTCTGCCCAGATTGGATAATACTCTGCCTTCATATGCTCGCCATCCTGCTCATAATACTCATCTTTTACGATCTCTGTATTATCGATAAATGTAATTCCTTCTTCATCACACATTGCTTTAAGTGCGGTATTATAATCCGGAATCTTGGCATAAACCGGCTCTTCTTCTTCTTTTTGGGCGGAAACAGGAAGAACACAGTTGATATAGAGCACTGCATCGGGCATCTGCTCACGCACATTTGCAAGTACCGCTTTGTATTTTTCAATAAATGCATCTGTATCTCCATCTGTTCCGGAAATGTCATTCAGTCCAAGTGCCAGAAAGAGGACTTCCGGCTTTAACTCTGCTGCTGTCCTGATCAGATCACCGGTCTGATCAAGGTGCATTCCTTTTTCCGCTACAACCTTAGAAGTATCAAGCACATCATATACGGTAAAACCGGTTGTGATCGAATCTCCGAGAATCACCGCATGCGCAAATTTTTCGGACAACGGACGGTTCTGCCAGTCCTCTGTCGCCTGTTTTTCTTCTTTCTCAATATTTGAAATTTTGGTCTCCACCTCAGATACATCTGCTTTTTCCAGCTTCTTGATTGCTTTTACTCCTGCTGATGTATTCACCTTATCTGTTCCAAGATGCGAAAGACCAATACTTACGATTACAGTCAGTACAACAACCGTTCCTGCAATTTCCATCAGAACTTTTTTTCTTCTTTCTTCTGCCTGATGTTCTTTCTCCATCGTTCTTTTCTTCATGCTATGCATCCTATCTTTTATTAAAATATGAGTTCCATTTTCATTGAATCATGTGATAAATACTCTAACCTATTCATTTTACTTTCTTCTATTATAAAAGTCAAATCTTTAATAATGCCAAAATCACCAAATGTGCAGGGTAAAACACGTAAAAAAAATACTTTTTCACAAGAAAATGTTTCTGTGATTTTTTTCCGTTATAAAATACCAAAACACAGCCTCCCGCTGCCAGTACTGCAATCATTGCCCCTGCTCCCGCTGCGATTCCTGCAGCTCCCGGAAGTTCTGCTGTCACCGTAATCCCCAGAACAAGTGCTGCAATAAAAAAAGCCTTTTTCCGGCGCTTTGGATCCTCTCCTGCCCGGTAAAACCAAAGCGTATACAATGGAGCCAGAATTGCCCAGTCACAGATACTGCTTACTGCTATAATTCCCAGTACAACCAGACTTTTCTTTCCCGGATCTGATATTTTTTCCTCTGCGATCATCAGACACAGACACAGAAAAAGTGTAAATATCATATTTAAAGTATACCACGGTGCCAGATGATTCCGCGCAAATGCCAGATAATACGGAAGCTGTGAAATGACAGCAAAGATCAGCAGTCTTCCGGCATATTTTTTTACTGACCTTGTATAACGGTATCCTTCAACCAGAAACCAGCACATGACCGGTGCTGTAAAATAACCGATATCCTTTAGCGCTTCGCAGGCAAAGGTTCCTGGTTGCAGAAATATATTTGCAACGTGATTGAGCAGCATAGTAAACACTGCAATGTATTTGATCTGATCCCGGTTTAATTCTATTTTCATCTTGTTATCCATCCTTTTTCTTTCCCGTATTGTATCAAATTCTTATGCATATCTCAAGATTTATGCTATACTGATACTATTACACTGATGACGGGAGGAAGTCTATGCTTATTTTTTCTCTGGATACAAAAAAATGCATGAACGCACTTTTACTGCATCCTGCATTTGATTCCTTTTTATTTATTGAAGGAGATATCACAACTTTTAATACCTTTCAATTTAACGGACGACTGAAAAAAGATTTCTTCAGTGCTGAAGAAAAAGAAGCTCTGGATGACCGGGAATATGCTCTCTGGAAGGAACTTCGCGAGTTTTGCCTTTCTCTGATCAAAGGAAAGCGTACTCCGCTGGGATTTCATTTTGTTCTTTCTATGTCAGCACCAAATATTGCACGGCTTCTCGAACAGGAACATCTTTCATTTGCTCCGGCAGATGTGCAGGGACTGTACCTGAATTTTAAATATGACGGGACAAAACTTAGCTGTACGACAGGAACATCTATGAACCTGTTCACGCTGGACAAATCACTGGAGCAGGCATGGGACAAGATGGCGCAGCGGATTTTTGCAAAGTACGAGATTCCGTTTGAAGTTGAGTAAAATTTTGAAAATAGTGATGAGACAAAGAGCATAAAATACTGTATGCAGTATTTTATGCTCTTTGTCTTTCTACCCCGTTGGCAAAATTCTTACACAATGCCTCAACTCGGAATTGCAAGAGGACGGTCGGCGGGTTCCGGAAAATCCGGAACCTTGGACCTGGTTCTGGGTAAATTCAGATATATGTTCCGTTTCTTATACGTGGGTAATGATTGCTGTCAGTAATTCCTGGAATTGCTCAGCCACCCGGTCGGCGGTTTGTTGGACTTCCTGGTGGTTCAGATGTTGTGATGTCATGCCGGCGGCGAGGTTGGTGATACAGGAGATGCCACAGACTTCGATTCCCATGTGGCGGGCAGCGATCGTCTCGCAGGCGGTGCTCATGCCTACGGCATCAGCCCCACAGGTGCGGTACATACGGATTTCTGCCGGAGTTTCATAAGATGGACCGGTAAGCTGAAGGTATACACCTTCTTTCAGAGGAATGCCGAGTTTTTGGGCTTCTTTCTTTATGATCTGCTGCATCCGTTCACTATAGGCTTCACTCATATCCGGAAAACGGGTTCCAAGTTCTTCGACATTGGCACCGATCAGTGGATTAGGGATTCCACTCATAATCTGGTCTGTGATGAGCATGAGATCGCCCGGATGGAATCCGGTATTGATTCCGCCTGATGCATTGGTAAGAATCAGCTTCTTTGCGCCTAACATTCCCATCAGCCGCACCGGAAGCACCACATCTGTTACCGGATACCCTTCATAATAATGCACACGTCCCTGCATGATCACAACCGGAACTTCTTTTACATAACCAAATACAAATTGTCCTTTATGTCCCACCACTGTCGACACCGGAAAACCTTCAATTTCTGTATATGGAATGATCTGTTCTATCTTGATTTTTGATGCGTATTCGCCAAGACCGGAGCCCAGAATCACTGCCACTTCCGGTTTAAAATTCGTTTTTTGGAGAATGCTTTTCCGGCATATTTCCAGCTTTTCATAAATTTCATTGCTCATACAGAATTCCTCTTTTCTATTATTCTTCAGAGTCAATCCTCTCTGTTTGTAGTTTCTTTATTTCAGCATTTTGCAAATTTTATCTTTTATAGAATCATCGGCAAATGCAGTATCAATTGCATTTTTCATCATCAGAAGGATTTCTTCGTCCCGGATTCCATAATTTTTCTGAATAAATTCCAGTTCTTTCGTAAGGCTGGTGTTACTTACCGTTCGGTTATCTGTGTTGACCGATACTTTTAACCCTGCATCCAGAAATTCCCGCATCGGATATTCCGCCATGCTGTTTACAGATTTGGTCTGTAAATTGCTGATCGGACACATCTCGATACCAATACCTGCTTTTTTGACCATTTTCCGGATCTCCTGGTTGCCACGCATCGCGATCCCATGCCCGATCCTTCCAGCTCCCACGTTTATCGAATCTATGACATTCTGTGGATTTCCACATTCTCCGGCATGGAGTGTAAATGGCATTCCCATCTTCTTTGTCTCTGTAAAAATATCCATAAATTCAGACATCGGATACAATGCTTCTGCTCCTGCAAGATCTGCTGCACAAACTCCGGATCCCAGATATTCTCTTGCCGTCTTGATCATCCGCATATTATCCTCAGTGCTGTGATGCCGCATTGCACAGACGATCACACCATACTCGATTCCAAAATCTTTTTTCCCCTGCTCCATTCCGCTGATTACTGCTTCGATCACCTTCCGGCTGTCCATCTTTTTTGTCTCTGACAGAAGTGGAGCAAAACGGATCTCCGCATAACAGACATTTTCTTCGTTCATCTGGGAGAGCAGATCATACGCAGCTCCTGAAAGTCCCTCTTCATCCATAATACATCTGCCGGGAAGGTCAAATTTTTCCAGATATTCATTCAGACTTGTACAGTTTTCTGAAACACTGAGTTCTTCAGGTCTTACAGTTCTTCCAAGCCTTTTTTCAATAAATGGTCTGCTAAGAGAACCGTCCAGATGACAGTGAAGCTCAATCTTTGGTAATTCTTTCAAGGTTTCCTGTGTCATTTTTCATTCCTTCTCTTTTTCCTTTTCTTCAAAAATCTTCTTTTAGAGTCTGAGTCCTTTCTCATTCTGTAAGATTAGATGGTCCGAAACCTTTTGGCAACATTTCTTTCAAGGTATAGATATCATATTGCTTTGCATCTATTGCAAGAATGATCTGAAATGTCTCCGGATCGCAGAATTCCATCATGACCTGCCTGCATACTCCGCACGGCGGTGCATACTCTGTCACAACACCGCCCTTTCCCCCTACAATACAGATTGCATCAAATTCTTTTACTCCTTCGCTGACTGCCTTGAAAAATGCGGTACGCTCCGCACAGTTTGTCGGTGTATAAGCCGCATTTTCAATATTGCATCCCGTATATATCCGTCCATTCTTTCCAAGCAGCGCAGCTCCCACTTTAAAGTCAGAATAAGGGGTATAAGAATATGCAAGCTGAGAAAGCGCGATTTCTATCATTTTTTTAATATGTTCTTTTTTCATTCTCTTTTTTCCTGCTTTTTCTTGCTAAATAAGTTCATTCAGAATCGAATGCCCGATCGTTCCTTCCGGCATTTTTACACCAAAATTATCTGTGACCGTTGCCCCGATCACTGCAAAGGTATTTTCCTCCATAATCACGCCACCCTCATCCATCTTTTTGGAATACGCCAAAAACGGTACATATTCCCGTGTATGATCGGTTCCTGTGTAGGTCGGATCGTTTCCATGATCGGCGGTAATAATAAGAAGATCATCCTCCCGCAGATCATCCAGCAAAATTCCAAGATTTTTATCAAATCTCTCAATCTCATGTCCGTAGCCAACCGGATCGCGCCGGTGTCCCCACTGTGCATCAAAATCAACCAGATTTACAAAGCACAGTCCGTCAAAATCTTTTTTGCAAATCTCAATGGTCTGCTCCATTCCATGCACGGAGCTGTTGGAATGATACGATTCTGTGATTCCTTCCCCGCAAAAGATATCATGGATCTTTCCGACTGCGATCACATCCTTTCCCGCATCTTTCAGTGCATCAAGTGCAGTCTTTCCGGCCGGCTCAAGTGCATAATCCCTGCGGTTGCTGGTTCTTTTAAATTCACCTTTTTTCTTTCCTACATACGGTCTTGCAATGACTCGTCCCACGCGCCATTCATCCTTCATCGTGATCTCTCTTGCGATCTCACAACACCGGTACAGATTTGCCAGATCAAATGTCTCTTCATTTCCACAAATCTGCAATACAGAATCCGCAGAGGTATAGACAATCATTGCACCTGTTTCAATTTCTTCTTCCCCAAGTTCTTCAATGATCTTTGTTCCGCTCTCACTACGGTTTCCAATCACTTTTTTCCCACAACGTTTTTCCAGTTCTGCGATCAGTTCCGGTGGAAATCCATGTTCGGTAAAGGTTTTAAATGGTTTTTCTGTATAAATTCCCATCATTTCCCAGTGTCCGGTCATCGTATCTTTTCCGTTACTCGCCTCTTTCAGCCTGGTAATTTTTCCAACCGGATTCTCGATTCCATACATCTTTCCTCCGGTATGCAGATTCAGCATACCAAGCTTCTGAAGATTTGGAATCTCCAGTGTTCCCATTCTGTCTAAAATATGACCAAATGTATCTACATCCCTGTCACCGAATTTCTCAGAATCAGGCATTGCACCAATTCCGAGCGAATCTAGAACGATCACAAAG
>ENA-ORTI01004060-ORTI01004060.1-human-gut-metagenome-genome-assembly--contig:-NODE-4060-length-10577-cov-4.017012_pt1 | contig 10577 bp, 8 predicted proteins | sample MGYA00242071_ERZ509191 | MGnify/ENA primary metagenome ERZ509191 (study PRJEB26280, sample SAMEA2338832) | human gut metagenome | biome: human gut; feature: human-associated habitat; material: faeces...
AACAAAGAGTCCGAAAACGTTACAGTTGTGTTGCGCTTCTCGCCAAAACAAGCCAAGTGCAACAGCTTCCGCACACTTTTTGGGACACTTCGGTGCGTTTCGTTTTGTATATCACTGTATTTATATGCACCGCTTTGCATATCGTGGTTTCTGTGTACGTTTTTGTGGCGCTTCGCTGTGTTCCCTTCTGCGTTCCTTTCCTGTGGAGCAAATCGGAGCTGCTGTGCAGTGGCCGGCACAACAGCTCCTTTATAAAAAACACAAAAAAGAGGCCGCTGCACAAAAATGTGCAACGGCCTCTCACAATTCAGGCTATGCTATTGAACAATGCTCAGGAACAGGCGATCACAGAGCAGCCTTTGCTGCCTCGATCTGCTTGATCAGCTCAGGCACGACCTTGAACAGATCGCCCACGATGCCGTAGTCAGCCACGCCGAAGATGGGTGCGCCCTCATTCTTGTTGACAGCGATGATGCACTCGGAGTCCTGCATACCAGCAGTGTGCTGGATAGCGCCGGAAATGCCCAGAGCAACATAGATCTTGGGGTGCACGGTCTTGCCGGTCTGACCGACCTGATGGTCAGCGGTCATCCAGCCTGCATCGGTGACGGCACGGGAAGCGCCCACGACACCGCCGCCCAGAGCGGCTGCCAGCTGCTCGGCCAGCTCGATGCCCTTGTTGACATCCTTGCTGATGCCGCGGCCGACAGAGACGATCACGTCTGCGCCGATCAGATCGACCAGCTTTTCAGCAGCCTTCTCAACGCTCAGGACCTCGGTCTTGATGTCCTCAGCAGCCAGAGCGAATGCGGGCTTCACGATCTGGCAGGCATCAGCCTTGGCCTGATCGAAGGGAGCCTTCTTCATAACGCCGGGACGCACGGTGGACATCTGGGGACGGAAGCGGGGGCAGATGATGGTAGCCATCAGATGGCCGCCGAATGCGGGACGGGTCATCTTCAGGTTGCGGTCTTCCATATCGAACTTCTGCTTGGACAGGTCGATGGTGGAGCTCTCCTTCAGGAAATCAATGTACTTTGCAGTGTCGATGTCCAGATGGGTAGCATCAGCGGTCAGGCCGGTGTGCAGACGAGCTGCGCAGCGGGGGCCCAGATCGCGGCCGATGTTGGTTGCACCGATCAGCAGGACTTCGGGCTTATACTCGTTGACCATGTCGCACACGACCTTAGCGTATGCATCGGTGGTGTAGTCCTTCAGCAGGGGGCTGTCGATATAGTAAACGCGGTCTGCGCCGTAGCCGCCGAGAGCCTTGAGGTAGTCCTCGTTGACCTCGCTGCCCATCACAACGCCGCACAGCTCAACGCCAAGGTCGTTGGCCAGCTTGCGGCCTTCACTCAGCAGCTGATAGCTGATGGCCTGTACCTGGCCTTCGCGCTGTTCGCAGAATACCCACACGCCCTTGAAGGCGGCGGTGTCCATTGCATTGAATTCAGCCATTGTACTTCTCTCCTCTCTCAAATCAGGTGCTTGTCGTTCAGGATGCCAACCAGCTGGGCAGCATCCTCAACCATCATGCCGGCGCCCTTGACCGGGGGAGCAAAAGACTTGTAAACGTTCGTCGGGGAGCCCTTCAGGCCGATGGTGTCGGTCTCAATGAGGGGATCATCCTTCAGAGCATTGTAGTCGAACACTTCAACGGGCTTGTCATAGCACTCAAAAATGCCGGAAACGCTCATGTAACGCGGGGTGTTCAGCTCCTTGATGCAGGTCAGCAGGCAGGGGGTGTTCACCTTCAGCTCCATGTAGCCATCTTCAAGCTGGCGCTTGACGATCAGGGAGTTGCCGTCCTTCTTGATATCGGTAACATAGGTGACCTGGGGCAAGTGCAGCTTTTCAGCAATCTGCGGGCCAACCTGTGCAGTGTCGCCGTCGATAGCCTGACGGCCGCAGAAAACGATATCCTCCGGGCCAACGCCGATCTTGTTAACGGCAGCTGCCAGGATCTGGGAAGTTGCAAAGGTATCGGAACCGCCGAACTCACGGGCAGATACCAGCACGCCGCGGTCAGCACCGCGGGCGATCAGCTCACGAAGCATGCCTTCTGCCGGCGGCGGGCCCATGGTAACAACAACAACTTCGCAGCCGGTCTCATCTTTCAGCTGCAGGGCAGCCTCAACGGCGTTCAGGTCGTCGGGGTTGGTGATGGTTGCCATCGCAGCACGGTCCATGGTGCCGTCAGCCTTGACAGCAACCTTGCCCTGTGTATCGGGAACCTGTTTGACACAAACAATAGCTTTCATTGTACGTCTTGCCTCCTTACTTCAGCAGCGCGCCGGAGATGACCATCATCTGCACTTCGCTGGTGCCCTCGTAGATCTCGGTGATCTTGGCATCGCGCATCATGCGCTCGATGGGGTAGTCACGGGTGTAGCCGTAACCGCCGAACAGCTGCAGGCAGCGGCGGGTAACATCGCTGGCGGTGCGGGCTGCAATCAGCTTAGCCTCGGCAGCCTCAACGCTGTAACGGACCTTAGCGCCGTTCATGGCCTGCTGCTTTTTCAGGCCAGCCTTGTAAACCAGGTACTTGGCAGCGTCAACGCGGGCTTTCATCTCAGCCAGCTCGAACTGGGTGTTCTGGAACTGAGCGATGGAACGGCCAAACTGCTTGCGCTCCTTGACATAGGCAATAGTCTCGTCGATTGCGCCCTCTGCGATGCCCAGAGCCTGTGCGGCAATGCCGATACGACCGCCATCCAGGGTAGCCATAGCCAGCTGGAAGCCCTTGCCCTTAACGCCGAGCAGACGATCCTTGGGGATGATGCAGTCTTCCATGATCAGCTCGCAGGTGGAAGAACCACGAATGCCCATCTTATCTTCGGGCTTGCCGACCTTGAAGCCGGGGTCGGTGCGCTCCACGATGAACGCGGAGATTTCCTTCTGCTTGCGGCCACGCTTGTCGGTCACAAAACCGGTAACAGCAATGATAATGAAAACATCAGCATAGCCAGCGTTGGTGATGAAGATCTTGGAGCCGTTCAGCTTCCAATGGTCGCCCTCATCCACAGCAAAGGTCTGCTGGCCCTGTGCATCGGTGCCGGCGCCGGGCTCAGTCAGGCCGAAAGCACCCAGCCATTCGCCGCTGCACAGCTTGGGCAGGTACTTTGCCTTCTGGTCTGCAGTGCCGTTCTCATAGATAGGAGCAGCACACAGGGAGGTATGGGCGGACAGGATAACACCTGTGGTGCCGCAAACCTTGCTCATTTCCTCAACAGCCATCACGTAGGAGAGCACATCGCCGCCTGCGCCGCCGACCTCTTTGGGGAAGTAAATGCCCATCATGCCCAGCTTTGCCATCTTTTCAACGGTCTCTTTGGGGAAATATTCCTCCGCGTCAACCTTTTTGGCAAGGGGTTTGACTTCGTTCTCAGCAAATTCTTTGTACATTTTCTGTACCATAGCCTGCTGCTTGGACAGAGTAAAATCCATAACGGTATCCTCCTTATCTAACAGTGCGCCCGCCGCCCCGCAGCCAAAGCCGCAAGGGCAGGTTTACAGGCGACTGAACAAATCTCTCCTGACGGAGATTTTGCACTCCGTCAGGAGAGATTGTTTCAAATTTTACAGGGCATCAACAGCGGTCTTGGTGCGGTCTGCGTTGTAAACGTAGAAGCCCTTGCCAGTCTTGCAGCCCAGGTTGCCGCCGCGGACCATCTTGCGGATCAGCGGGCAGGCACGATACTTGCTGTCGCCGGTCTCCTTGTACAGCACATCCATGATGGCCAGGCAGATATCCAGGCCGATGAAGTCGCCCAGCTCCAGGGGACCCATGGGGTGGTTGGCACCCAGCTTCATAGCGGTGTCGATGCCGGCGATATCGGAAACGCCTTCCATCTTGATGAAAGCAGCTTCGTTGATCATGGGGATCAGGATGCGGTTGACAACAAAGCCAGCAGCCTCGTTGACCTGAACGGGGGTCTTGCCGATCTCAACGCTGATCTTTTTGATGGTCTCAACAGTCTCGGCGGGGGGGTTCACGCCTGCAATGACCTCGATGAGCTTCATACGGTCAGCGGGGTTGAAGAAGTGCATACCAACCAGGGGACGGGTCAGGCCCTTGCCGATCTCAGTGATGGACAGAGAAGAGGTGTTGGAAGCAAAGACGCACTCCGGCTTGCAGATCTTGTCCAGCTCGCCAAAGGTGGTCTGCTTGACCTTCATATCCTCAAAAGCAGCCTCAACGACCAGATCGCAGTCAGCGCACAGGTCTTCCTTCAGGCCCGGGGTGATGGCAGCAACGATAGCGTCTGCCTTTTCCTGCGTCATCTTTCCCTTGGCAACCAGCTTCTCGTAGCCCTTCTTGATCTTTGCCAGACCATTCTCGGCCCACTCCTGCTTGATGTCGCACAGAGCAACGGTGTTGCCCTCAACCTGTGCAAATGCCTTTGCGATGCCCTGACCCATAGTGCCAGCGCCGATAACACCGATCTTCATAGGAAATCTCTCCTTTAATATCAAAAATTATGTAATGGATTAGTTGTTGGTGAACACTGCCTTGGGCTTCGGTTTCTCACGGGACAGGAAGCAGGCCATGCCCTCCTGCTGATCGTGGGTCTCGAAGCAAGCGCCGAACAACTTCTCCTCGACCTCAACAGCCTTCTCGATGGGCAGGCTGATGCCGTCGTTCATTGCCTTCTTGCAGTTACGCACAGCAATGGGAGCGTTCTTTGCGATCTTGCCGGCCAGCTTCAGGACATTCTCCATCAGCTCAGCCTGCGGATACACGGCGTTGACCAGACCGATGCGGTAAGCCTCGTCAGCCTTGATGTTCAGCGCAGAGTAGACCAGCTGCTTTGCCATGCCCATGCCGACCAGACGAGCCAGACGCTGGGTGCCGCCGAAGCCCGGGGTGATGCCCAGACCGACTTCCGGCTGACCGAACACAGCGTTGTCAGAGCAGATGCGGATATCGCAGCTCATAGCCAGCTCGTTGCCGCCGCCCAGTGCAAAGCCGTTGACGGCTGCGATGACGGGGATGGGGAAGCTCTCGATCATCAGGAACACATCATTGCCCAGCTTGCCGAAGGCCTCGCCCTCTGCCTTGGTCATGGTGCTCATGGAACCGATATCTGCGCCTGCCACGAAGCTCTTGTCGCCTTCGCCGGTCAGAACGATGCAGCGGACAGTCTCCTGATCGACTGCCTCAAAAGCAGCCTTCAGGTCAGCCAGAACCTCGGGGTTCAGGGCGTTCAGTGCCTTGGGACGGTCGATGGTAATGATCTCAACAGCGCCCTGCACCTCGGTTTTTACAAATGCCATTGTGAAAACCTCCATTTCATACAGTTCAGTTTTTTTCAAAACAGCCCCCGGGACGCGGGAGGGCTCTCCGGTTCTCTCCGGCGCTCCGGGTCTGTGGTTCAATCAGGATTCAGAGAAAGAGTGCTTAGTCCATCTCAACGATGGTAGCGCAGCCCATGCCGCCGCCGATGCACAGGGTAGCCAGACCCTTGTGAGCACCACGGTGCTTCATAGCATACAGCAGGGTGACCAGGATACGAGCGCCGGAAGCGCCGACCGGGTGGCCCAGAGCAATTGCGCCGCCGTTGACGTTCACCTTGCTCATATCAAAGTTCAGAGCCTGGCTGACAGCCACAGACTGAGCAGCAAATGCCTCGTTGGCCTCGATCAGATCCATGTCAGCAACGCTCATGCCGGTCTTAGCCATGACCTTCTTGGTAGCAGCGATGGGGCCCAGACCCATGACCTCGGGCTCAACGCCTGCCAGAGCACCGGCGACCCAGGTTGCCAGAGGCTTCACGCCCAGCTCCTTAGCCTTCTCCTCGCTCATGACGACCAGAGCAGCAGCGCCGTCGTTGATGGCGGAAGAGTTACCAGCGGTGACGATGCCGTCTTTGGTGAAGGCGGGCTTCAGCTTTGCCAGAACCTCGGGAGCGCTCAGACGGGGGCCCTCATCGGTATCGAACACGGTGTCGCCCTTCTTGCCCTTGATGACAACAGGAACGATCTCATCCTTGAAAGCGCCGTCCTTGATGGCCTTGTCAGCCTTCAGCTGGCTGTTGTATGAGAACTCGTCCAGCATCTCGCGGGTGATGGGGCTGTAGCCGTACTTCTTCTGATAGGTCTCGTTGGTGCAGACGTTCTCAGCGGTCATGCCCATGTGCTTGTTGAAGCCGCAGGCATCCCACAGAGCATCGTTGACCATGGTATCCACGATCTCGCTCTTGCCCATAGGAGCGCCCATGCGGTAGCCGTAACGAGCCTTCTGCAGTGCGAAGGGAGCCATGTCCATGTTCTCCATGCCGCCTGCGACCACGATGTCAGCATCGCCGGCCTCGATCATCTGAGCAGCCATGTTCACGCAGTTCAGACCGGAGCCGCAGACCACGTTGACGGTGACGGCGGGGGTCTCGATGGGCAGACCAGCCTTCAGGGCAGCCTGACGAGCGACGTTCTGGCCCAGACCAGCCTGAATGACGCAGCCCATGTAAACATGATCGACCTGCTCGGGCTTGACGTTTGCACGGTTCAGAGCTTCCTTGATAACGATGGAGCCCAGCTCAACAGCGGGAACGTTGGCCAGAGTGCCACCGAACTTGCCGATAGCGGTGCGGCATGCAGATGCGATAACGATCTTTTTCATGTGAATAGCCTCCTGAATTGTGTATGTGTTACTTTTCGTAAGCCATTTTTATCAAAACGCCCGTAAGCGCTTTTACAAATTAGGTCTCGGGGTCTTTTTTCTGCCGGATCAGCGCATACTTTTCGTTGACCGCCTTTTCCACATTGGGTGTGACGAACTTACCGATGTCGCTGCCGTAGTAAGCTGCCTCTTTTACAATGGTGGAAGAAAGGTAGCTCCACTTGATGCTCGTTGCCAGAAACATGGTCTCGATGCCGGGCATCAGTGCGTGATTGGTCTGCGCAAGCTGGATCTCGTTTTCAAAATCCGTCACCGCCCGCAGGCCCCGCACCATCACCGAAGCGTGCCGTTTCTTGGCGAACTCCACGGTCAGGCCGTCGAAGCTCTCCACCGAAACATTCTGGATGCCTTTGCAGCACTCCTTGAGCAGCTCTACGCGCTCCTCCACAGTGAAGAGCGGATTCTTTGCGCTGTTGTTGAGCACCGCCACGATCAGATGATCGTTGATCTTTGCTGCGCGCTTGATGATATCGAGATGCCCTTTTGTGACCGGATCGAACGAACCGGGATAAACTGCTGTTGCCATCGTCTGGTGTCCTCCTTGAGCGCTGTGAAAAGCGCGTTTTGGTTCTGCCATGATAGCACTTTCCAGTCTTGGGTGCAAGATTTTTGTGCAAGCTGTACGTTTTATCGTTAAAATTTAAACAATCAATGTCGTGCTGCATCGCAGCTGCTTGCTACGCTATAAGTAAACCATATCGTCAAAATTTTATCAAGTCCTTTTGCAAAGATTTTGGTTTTTCAGCACCAAACAATCGTCCAAAAACTCCGCGAATTTTGTCCATATTGCCAGTCGGTCAAAATTTTCTCGATAAACTATTGATTCTACACATTGTTAATGTTATAACTAAGTTGTGCAGATCTGCTGCCCTGTCCGACAGCTGCCTTCTGCTGGTTATCAGGATATCATCCGCCTGTGTCAGAGCTGTGTTCAAATTGCCAACAGGTGGTAAACATCCTGCAAAGATTTGTCCGTGCAGGAAGAGTAAATGATAAATTTACAATTCCTTTATGTTATTATAGGAGAGGATGGTTTATAATGGATTTTACGGAACTGTATGCTCAGAAGAAAATGACCGCCGCTCAGGCTGCCGCACTGGTCAAAAGCGGTGACTGGGTGGATTACGGCTGGGCTGTGAACACCCCTGTGGCGGTGGATGCCGAGATTGCAAAGCGTCTGCCTGAGCTGGAAGGTGTCAACTTCCGCGGCGGCATCCTGATGTGGGTGCCCGCGATCTTCCAGATCGACGATCCCGCTGCACACATGACATGGAACAGCTGGCATATGGGCGGCATTGAGCGCAAGGCCATTGCACAGGGCTTCTCCTTCTACTCCCCCATCCGTTATTCCGAGCTGCCCCGCTACTACCGCGAAAGCCCGGATCCGCTGGATGTGGCGGTGTTCCAGGTGACCCCCATGGACGAGCACGGCTACTTCAACTTCGGCCCCAGTGCATCTCATCTGGGTGCTGTGTGCGAAAAAGCCAAGAAGATCATCGTTGAGGTCAACAAGAACATGCCCCGCTGCCTTGGCGGCATGGAGAACTGCATCCACATTTCTCAGGTCACCGGCATCGTGGAAGGCGAGAACCCGCCCATCGGCCAGATGGCCGCTCCCGGTGCTGCTACCGAAGTGGATCTGAAGGTTGCCAACCTGATCGTTCCGCAGATCCCCAACGGTGCCTGCCTGCAGCTGGGCATCGGCGGTATGCCCAATGCCATCGGCAGCCTGATCGCACAGAGCGATTTGAAGGATCTGGGCGTGCACACCGAAATGTATGTGGATGCCTTTGTGGATATTGCCAAGGCCGGCAAGATCAACGGCAGCCGCAAGCAGCTGGACAAGGGCCGTCAGGTCTACGCCTTTGGTGCCGGCACCCAGAAGATGTACGATTACCTGAACGATAACCCGGAGTGTATGTCTGCCCCGGTGGACTACACTAACGACATCCGCAGCATTTCCGCACTGGACAACTTTATTTCCATCAACAATGCCGTGGATATCGACCTGTTTGGTCAGGTGAATGCCGAAAGCGCCGGTGTGAAGCACATTTCCGGCGCAGGCGGTCAGCTGGACTTCGTGCTGGGCGCATACCTTTCCAAGGGCGGCAAGAGCTTTATCTGCCTGTCCTCCACCTTCTTTAATAAAAAGACCGGCCAGCTGGAAAGCCGCATCCGTCCCACGCTGGAGAATGGCAGCATCGTTACCGACACCCGCGCCAACGTGCACTATCTGTGCACCGAGTATGGCTGCGTGAACCTGAAGGGCTTGACCTCTTGGGAAAAGGCCGAGGCTCTGATCAGCGTGGCACACCCGGACTTCCGTGAGGAGCTGATCCGCGAGGCTGAAAAGCTGCACATCTGGCGCAGAAGCAACAAAATTTAATAAGCGCTGTGGGTATTCCCGCTGCCCGCAGCAGGAATGGAGTTTGTCATGATGGACAAAAAGCCGCACATCAAACCGTATCTCTATGGGATGCTCGCAGGGTTTGGTGCCATTGCACTGAGCATCATCTTCTTTTTCCTTATTTACCGCTTTGACGGCTTTGGCTCGGCCATCTCTACCCTGACCGGCATCCTGATGCCCTTTATCTACGGTGCCGTCATTGCCTACCTGCTCAAGCCGGTGTGCAACAGCATCGAGAGCTTTCTGCGCCGGTTCATCCCGGAAAAGATGAACGGTCTGATCAACGCGCTGTCCGTGGCGCTTACCATCCTGTTCGGGCTTTTGCTGGTGTATGCACTGGTCATGATGATCGTGCCGCAGCTGATCACCAGCGTGACTACCCTGTACTACACCGCGCAGGCCAACATTACAAAGTTCATGAACTGGGCAAACCATCTGGAGTTTATTGAAAAGAACGAACAGATCACGGAGCTGCTCAATTCAGCCTACGCTGCTCTGAACACCAATCTGGACACATGGAACACATGGCTCAAGAACACCCTGCTGCCCTCCATGCAGAACATCCTGAGCGGCGCAGCCATTGGTGTGCTGAACGTGGTGACGGTGGCCAAGAACCTGATCATCGGCATCATCGTGGCGGTGTATATGCTGGCCAGCCGCAAGCGGTTCGTGCAGCAGGGCAAGCTGGTGTTGCACAGCATCGTCCGCCCCCGCTGGGCGCAGCTGATTACCGAGGAAGTGAAGTACGCAGACCGGATGTTCGGCGGCTTCATCAACGGCAAGATCATGGACTCTGCCATCATCGGCGTGCTGTGCTATATCGGCTGCCTGATCTTCAAGTTCCCCAGTGCGCTGCTGGTGTCGGTGATCATCGGTGTGACCAACGTGATCCCCTTCTTCGGCCCCTTTATCGGTGCCATTCCGGCCACGCTGCTCATCCTCATCCAGAGCCCCATCAAGGCGCTGTGGTTCGTGCTGTTCGTGCTGGTTTTGCAACAGCTGGACGGCAACATCATCGGGCCCAAAATTCTGGGCAACACCACCGGTCTTTCCAGCTTCTGGGTACTGTTCGCCATTCTGCTGTTTGGCGGTCTGTGGGGCTTTGTAGGCATGATCGTTGGCGTGCCGCTGTTTGCCGTTATCTACGATGTCATCAAAAAGCTGGTCATCCACGGCTTGCAGCGCAATCAGGAATTGACCCTGCTGAACAGCTATCACGACCAGTTCGGCGACCCCACAGACGATGCAGCCGCACAGCCCGCTGCACCGCAACCTGCTGAGAACCAGTAAACCTTCCCTGCCCCGCATCAGAGCACTTCCGATGCGGGGCATTTTTAACGTATTATAGGTCAAATTTGACGAGGTGATTTACATGAAAAAGAGCACGTCAAGGATTATCGGTTTGCTAATGTTGATTATAGCTGTTATATTTATAATGTTTGCATTGAACCATCCAGAAATGAGTTTTCCTTGGAACAATACCATTACTTG
>ENA-ORTI01004111-ORTI01004111.1-human-gut-metagenome-genome-assembly--contig:-NODE-4111-length-10451-cov-3.303097_pt1 | contig 10451 bp, 8 predicted proteins | sample MGYA00242071_ERZ509191 | MGnify/ENA primary metagenome ERZ509191 (study PRJEB26280, sample SAMEA2338832) | human gut metagenome | biome: human gut; feature: human-associated habitat; material: faeces...
TGGAGCATGGCGTTGAAAACTTCGGGATGCGCCTTCTCGATCTCGTCGAACAGCAGCACGCAATAGGGGCGACGACGGACCTTCTCGGTCAGCTGGCCTCCCTCGCCGTAGCCGACATAGCCCGGAGGCGAGCCGATCAGCCGGCTCACGTTGTGCTTCTCGGAATACTCGCTCATATCGACGCGCAGCAGCGCCTCCTCGGTATCGAACAGATACTTGGCCAGCTCCTTGGCCACATGGGTCTTGCCGACGCCGGTCGGACCGACGAACATGAACACCCCGATCGGACGGTTGGCATCCTTGAGTCCGGCCCGGCTGCGGCGGATCGCACGGGTCACCTTGCGCACGGCCTCGTCCTGCCCGATCACGACGCCGCCCAGATGCTTCTCCATGTCGAGCAGGCGAGCCTGCTCGTCGCCGGAAATGCGCGACAGCGGAATGCCGGTCATCGAGGCGATCACCTCGCGGATAGCCGTTTCGCCGACCTCGATCGGACTGCGGGCCATATTTTCCCGCCACTGCTTCTCGACCTCCTGCAGCCTCAGCCGCAAGGCCCCCTCGCGGTTGCGGAGCGTGGCCGCCAGCTCGTAGTTCTGCATCTTGATCGCCCGGTTCTTCTCCCCGGCCGCCTGCTCGATCTCCTGCTCGAGGAGTTTCAGCGACTCGGGGACCTGAGCGTCGAACGCCCGGGCACGGCTTCCGGCCTCGTCCATCACGTCGATGGCCTTGTCGGGAAAGAACCGATCGGTCACATAACGACGGGTCAGACCGACGCAGGCCGAAAGCGCCTCGTCCGTATAGCGCACGCAATGGTGCGACTCGTACTGGCTGCGGATGTTGCGCAGCATATGCAGCGTCTGCTCGGCCGAAGGCTGCTCGACGACGATCTTCTGAAAACGGCGCTCCAGCGCGCTGTCGGCCTCGATGTTCTCACGGTATTCGTTCATCGTCGTCGCGCCGATGCACTGCAACTCGCCCCGTGCCAGGGCGGGCTTCAGTATATTGGCCGTGTCGAGCGATCCCTGCGTGCTTCCGGCCCCGACGATCGTATGAATTTCGTCGATGAACAGAATCACGTCGCTGCCCGACAACTCCTTGAGCAGCGCGTTGATACGCTCCTCGAACTGTCCCCGGTATTTCGTTCCGGCCACCAGCGACGACACGTCGAGCGAAAAAATCCGCTTGTGAAGCAGCACGTGGGGCACGCTCTTCTGAACGATGCGCAGCGCCAGCCCCTCGACGATAGCCGACTTGCCGACGCCCGCCTCGCCGATCAGCACCGGATTGTTCTTTTTGCGGCGGCCCAGAATCTGGATCACCCGCTCGATCTCGGCCTCGCGGCCGATCACCGGATCGAGCTTGCCCTCGGCGGCGCAGCGCGTCAGATCGACTCCGAACTGGTCGAGCATGCTATCCTTGGGCTTGTCGCCGGCCGGAGCGCCGATACGCATCACGCCGGAGAAGAGCCGCTCGGGATGCTCGCCCTCGTCGTCGCCCAGCAGCGACAGAAAGCGCATATTCTCGTAATAGTCCTCGTTGGGAGGCAGGTCCTTCAGGAAAGGAGCCGCCGTCTCGCCGGTCACGTTGTACAAAGCCAGTATCCGCGAGCTGATCGAGCTGCGGTCGTCGAGAATCGCCCTCAGCAGATGTCCCGTGTTGAGCATGTGTTCCACGACGCAGCCCTTGCCCGCATCGGAAATGATTTGGCGCAACATCGATTCGCCGTTGATAGCGATCGTCTGTCGGAGAGCCTGAGACCGGCCGTCTTGCGCGACGACAGGGCCCATTTCGCGTTCAAGACGCGTTTTGATCTGATCGATCTCCCAGTTTTTGAGCAGTTTCCGCAGCACATGGGAGGCATGGCTTTCCTCCTGCTTAAGTATCGCGAGAAAGAGGTGATCCGTCGTCACTTCCGAACTGCTGCGGCGACGCGCCTCATAGCATCCTCCCAGAAGGACCGACTCCAGTTTCTTCGTTTGCTTAATTTGCATGGCGTTTTCCTCATTTGATTTTTCTGGAAAGATAACGCCGCGCGAAGACGCTTTATTATAGTTTCAGCCGCCGGGGCCACTCGCCGACTTCCAGATCGCGGATATCCGCTCCGTCGATCGTCAGACGCACGGCCGTCCTAACCTGGTGAAAGCCACTCAGCCCCGCAGCGCCCGGATTGATGTGGAGCCAGTCGTTACGCCGGTCGTAAATCACCTTCAAAATATGCGAATGTCCGCTGACGAATATCTTCGGCCGGCGCAGGCGCAGCTGCGCCTTGACGCCCCGCTCGTAGCGGCCGGGATATCCTCCGATGTGAGTCATCGCCACGCGCACCTCCTCGCAGTCGAAAAGCTGCCAGCGCGGATAAGCCAGACGCACCGCTCCCCCGTCGATATTGCCGCAAACGCCACGCAGCGGCTTGAAGGCCGCGATCGCGTCGGCCGTTTCGATTCCTCCGAAGTCGCCGGCATGCCACAACTCGTCGACATCGGCGAAAAAGTCGCGCAACGGCGCGTCGAACGTGCCGTGCGTATCCGAAAGTATTCCGATTCGTTTCAAAGCCGATCTCCCTTCCGCATTCTGCGATAAATCGATTACCTTTGTAAAGGTAATTCTTTTTCGCATGCAAACCAACATCCCGCTCGCGGAACGCCTGCGTCCCCGGACGCTGGACGAATACATCGGTCAGGAGCATCTGGTCGGTCCGGACGGCGTTTTCCGACGCTTTCTGGAGACGGGCAACGTTCCCTCGTTCATTCTGTGGGGCCCTCCGGGCGTCGGCAAGACGACGCTCGCGCGGCTCGTGGCGACTGCGCTCGACCGGAAAATGTTCACGCTCTCGGCGATCAACGCCGGCGTCAAGGACGTGCGCGAGGTGATCGAGCAGGCCCGCAAGAACCGCTTCTTCAACACGCCGGCCCCGTTCCTGTTCATCGACGAGATCCACCGTTTCAACAAGTCGCAGCAGGACTCGCTGCTCGGAGCCGTCGAGCAGGGGATCGTCACGCTCGTCGGCGCGACGACCGAGAACCCGTCGTTCGAGGTGATCTCGCCGCTGCTGTCGCGCTGTCAGGTCTACGTGCTCAAGGTGATGGAGGAGAGCGACCTGCAAAAGCTTCTGGACCGGGCCATAGCGACCGACACGGTCCTGCAGGAGCGCAAGGTCCGGGTCGAGCAAACGGCCGCCCTGTTTCGCTTCAGCGGCGGGGACGCACGCAAACTACTGAACATCATCGACATTCTCAGCAACGCCACCGAAGGCGAGATCGTCATCAGCGACCGTAGCATCACCGAATGCCTGCAACAGAACATCGCCCTGTACGACAAGAACGGCGAGCAGCATTACGACGTGATCTCGGCCTTCATCAAATCGGTGCGCGGCAGCGATCCGAACGCGGCGATCTATTACCTGGCCCGAATGCTCGCCGGAGGCGAGGACCCGAAGTTCATCGCGCGGCGGCTCGTAATCCTCGCCTCGGAAGACATCGGGCTGGCCAATCCGAACGGGCTGTTGCTCGCCAACGCCTGCTTCGACACGGTGCACAAGATCGGCATGCCCGAAGCTCGCATCACGCTGGCCGAAACGACGATCTACCTGGCCACGAGCCCCAAAAGCAACTCGGCCTACATGGCGATCGACGCGGCTCTGGCTCAAGTCCGGCACGACACGACGAACCGCCCGGTCCCGCTGCATATCCGCAATGCGCCCACGTCGCTGATGAAAGAGCTGGGCTACGGCAAGGACTACCGGTACGCGCACGATTTCGAAGGCCACTTCGCCGAGCAGGAGTTCATGCCCGAAGGATTGGAAGGCCGCCGCTTCTACACGCCGGACGACAATCCCAAAGAGCGGCAGATCGCCGAGCGGATCCGCACGTTGTGGAAAGGAAAATACTGATTACAAAAACAGCTTTCCGAACCTGCGGGCAGAAGCCTGCGCGCGACGACCGGCCGCGCCGCCGGATCGCAGGAAAGCGACTTCGCGATTTCCGCACGGCGGGGCAACCCGTTCGGACCGGGCATGCGTATTCCGGCCGGGAAAACGGTCTTGCTCGCGCGATGCCGCGAACGTCCGCCGACTCGTTCCGGCCGCGCAGTCGGGACCACTCCTGAAAACGAGCCAGACACAGCCTTCCCCGGACGGAACCACCCCCGGCACGCCGTCTCCCGGCAGGGACAAAAGCGACAGTGCCGGAACACGGAACCCGCGCCATGCTTGCGGCACGGCCGCCCGCGCGAGGGGAAACCGGCCCTCGGACAACATTTGCCAAATCGGAAGGAAATAGCTACTTTTACTCGGTCAAAAAACTTTCCGAGCCATGAATACCCGAGAAATTCTGAGCCATATTCCCGACTTGCGGCATCTCGACAGCGGGATGTTCCTGCTGATGGCCGGCCCGTGCGTCGTCGAGAACGAGACGATGCTCCGGCAAGTGGCCGAAACAGCCTGTCGGATCACCGAGCGGTTGCGGATACCTTATATATTCAAAGCGTCGTACCGCAAGGCCAACCGCTCGCGGATCGACTCGTTCAGCGGCATCGGCGATCTGGAGGCGCTGCGCATGCTGGGCGCGATCCGAAAAGAATTCGGCGTACCAGTAGTGACCGACATCCACAATCCGGAAGAGGCCGCCATGGCCGCCGAATACGTCGACGTGCTCCAAATACCCGCCTTTCTGTGCCGCCAGACCGATCTGCTCGTAGCGGCGGCCAAGACCGGCAAGGCGGTCAACATCAAGAAAGGGCAGTTCCTCTCGCCCGAAGCGATGGCTTTCGCAGCCGGCAAAGTACGCGACGCGGGCAACCCGAATATCCTGCTTACGGACCGGGGCACAATGTTCGGTTATCACGATCTGATCGTGGACATGCGCAGCATTCCCTCGATGCAGACGCTGGGCTATCCGGTCGTCATGGACATTACGCACTCGCTTCAGCAGCCCAATCAGGGCAGCGGAGTCACCGGAGGCCAGCCTGCGATGATCGAAACGATCGGCCGCGCGTCGATTGCGGCGGGGGCCGACGGGATTTTCATCGAGACGCATCCCGATCCGTCGGTCGCCAAAAGCGACGGAGCGAATATGCTCGCGCTCGAACGGCTCGAGGGACTTCTCGAACGGCTGTGCCGCATCCGGACGACGATCAACGAGCTATAGCGCCCGAAAGGCGTCGGCCAGCAAACCTCCGTTCCGCGAGAAACGCCCGCCTTCGCCTTTTCATACGGACGGACGGCGGGCCGGCCGACGATACGAAGCACTCCGGAACATTTCCTTTGCGAGGCGACGACATCGCAGAAGCTCTCCGGCAATTGTTAATAAAATCACAACAAATCGGGCCAAACGACCTTGCCGGTTTGCGATACGAAGCGTAATTTTACGGCAATGAAAAGGAAGTGGATTATCATAGCGGCTGCGATAGCGGTCGCGGTCGTTGCCGTCGTTCTGATCGTCTGTCTGTGCGGCCGGAACGAATCGCACGCACTGCCGGCCGAAGAAGCGGCCGAGGAAGAAACGGTCGAGCTGCTGTTCGGCATCGACAAGCAACGGTACGACATCGAGCAAGGCATTGTCAGGGAGGGAGAGACGGCCGGCCAGATTCTGGCCCGGTACGGAGTCGGAGCCGGCACCATCGACCGGATCGCCAAAGCGGCCGAATCGGTCTTCAGTCTCAAGAATATCCGGTTCGGCAAGCCTTTCACCGTATTCCGCGAGAAAGACTCGACGTCCCGGCTCGCCTATTTCGTCTACGAGCCGACGGCGACCGACTACCTGATCGTCGATCTGAGCGGCGACTCGGTCGACGTCCGCAAGAACGCGAAGGAAGTGACCGTCGAGCGGCGGATGAAAACCGCCACGATCGAGAGCTCGCTCTGGAACTGCATGATCGACAACGGAATGAGCCCGAATCTGGCTATGGAACTGTCGGAGATCTACGCATGGAGCATCGACTTCTTCGGCCTGCAAAAGGGCGACAATTTCACGATCATTTACGACCAGCAGTTCGTCGACTCGACCGAGGTGGGCCACGGCACGATTTGGGGCGCCCGTTTCGAGCACGGAGGCAAGACATACTATGCCGTTCCGTTCGTGCAGGACGGCAAACTGAGCTACTGGGACGAGCAGGGCAACAGCCTGCGCAAGAACCTGCTCAAGGCGCCGCTCAAGTATAGCCGGATCAGCTCGCGCTTCTCGAACGGGCGCATGCATCCGATTCTGCGCATCCGGCGTCCGCATCACGGGGTCGACTACGCCGCGCCGTCCGGGACGCCCGTCGTAGCGGTAGGCGACGGAGTCGTTATTTTCAAAGGATATGCCGGAGGAGGAGGAAACACGCTCAAGATCAAACATAACAGCGGATCGCTCGTTTCAGGCTACTTGCACTTGAAAGGATATGCGAAAGGGATCGCCAAGGGAACGCGCGTAAGGCAGGGACAGCTCATCGGCTACGTAGGCTCGACCGGGCTGTCGACAGGTCCGCACTTGGATTTCCGGCTCTGGCGCAACGGTACGCCGATCGACCCGCTGAAAGTCCCGACCGAACCGGCGGAGCCGATCCGCGAAGCCAACCGAGCGGCTTTCACGGACATCAAGGACAGGATACTGGCCGAGTTGCAAGGCAGACTGGCCGACAGCCTGAGGGTCACCACTTTCGAGCAGACGCCCGATACCGCCGCGCGAACCGCGAAAACCGACAGCGTCCCGCAAAAATGATCGACCGAAGGATAACGGATTTCATCGCCCGGCACCACGTGCTGACGCTGTCTACCGTCGCGGACGGCATGCCGCATTGCTGCAACCTGTTCTATGCGTACGATCCGCAGCGGAACCTGTTCGCGGTCACCTCGTCGGACGAAACGCTGCATGCGAGGCAGGCGCGGCAGAATCCGCGCATCGCGGCCTCCGTCGTACTGGAAACCCGCGTCGTAGGCAAAGTGCAGGGACTTCAGATACGCGGCACGATGATGCCGGCGGAAGCGGAGACGCTTCCTTCCGTACGGAAAGTCTATCTCGGACGGTTTCCGTACGCGGCCGCAGTCAAGCTGGAATTATGGACGATCCGGCCCGATTTCATGAAACTGACCGACAACCGGCTCGGTTTCGGCAAAAAGATTGTTTGGGAAGACCGAACTAAAACCGAACGCATTGGACAGTCTGAAAGATAAAACGATAGCGGTCACGGGAGGCACGGGACTCGTGGGAAGCCATCTGACGGCCGAGCTGCTCCGCGAGGGTTGCTCGGTCCGCCTGATCGTCCGCAACGCCGGCAAGACGGATCTGCTGAAAGCTACGTTGCGACGCATGGGCGTGGCCGACCGTTACGACCGGATCGAGTTCCGACAGACCGCGCTGAACAATCCGCACACGTTGCGGGAGGCCGTCCGAGGCACGCAAGTCCTGTTCCACTGCGCGGCTCAGGTCTCGTTCGATCCGGAACGGGCGGACGACATCGTCTCGTCGAATACGGAAATCACGACCCACATAGTCAACAGTTGTCTCGAATGCGGAGTCGGACTGCTCGTGCATTGCAGTTCGATCGCTACGCTGGGAGAACCCCGGCACGAGGGAGAACCCGTCACCGAGTCGTGCACGCTCGACAGTCCGGTCGGAAAGTCGGCCTACGCGATCAGCAAGATCTATGCGGAGAACATCGTGCGGCGCGGCATCGCACAGGGACTGAAAGCAGTCATCGTCAACCCGGCCATCGTCATCGGCGAAGGGAACTGGACCAGCGGCAGCTCGCTGCTGATCGCTTTCGGCGCGCGCGGAGGCTTTTTCTATACCCGGGGCGTCAAAAGCTACGTCGACGTCAGGGATGTCGCCCGGGCCATGGTCCTGCTGGCGCAAAGACCGGAAACGGCCGGGAGCCGGTTCATCCTCTCGGCGGACAGCCTCTCTTTCCGCGATTTCTTCGGCATCGTCGCCCGAGCGGCGGGACGTCCTGCGCCGAGTATCCCGATCGGGAAACCGGCGCTTCGCATGGCGTCGAAGCTGGACGAGAGAATCAGCCGCATGACCGGGCGAGAGTATCTGCTATCGCCGTCGGTAGTCGAGAACGCCTCCAGCCGCTCGCGCCACTGCGGCGAACTGATATCGCGGACGACCGGCTTCCGATACACTCCGCTGCACGAAACGCTGAAACGCGTCACCCGAGCATACATCGATGAAAAACGCAACCGATAGCATAGCGGTCATCATCGTGGCCGGAGGCAGCGGTGCCCGCATGGGGGCCCGGCTGCCCAAGCAGTTCCTTCCGCTCGACGGCCGCCCGGTGCTGATGCACACCGTGCAACGGTTCGCCGACGCGCTGCCGCAGAGCCGGATCGTCGTCGTCCTGCCGTCAAGCCATATCGAATATTGGGACAAGCTGTGCCGCCGGCACGGTTTTGCCGTCCCGCATATCGTCTGCACCGGCGGAGCGAACCGATTCGAGTCGGTTTCCAACGGGCTCAGGCACGCCGGCGAGGCCGAGCTGATCGCCGTGCACGACGGCGTACGGCCGCTGGTAAGCCGCGAAATCATCGAGCGCGCGACGGAAGACGCACGGACTTACGGAGCGGTCATTCCGGTCGTCAGACCGATCGACTCGATGCGGCGTATCGACCGCGACGGCAGCCGGATCGTCGACCGGAGCCTTTACCGGATCGTTCAGACCCCCCAAGTATTCCGTGCCGACATCCTGCGGAACGCATACGCCCGACCGTTAGACGAACGGTTCACCGACGATGCGAGCGTCGTCGAAGCCGCCGGACAACCGGTCTACCTATGCGAGGGCTCGTACGAAAACATCAAGATCACGACGCCGGTCGATATGCTGACGGCCGAGGCCCTGCTCGCCCAAAGACAGCGGACGTCCGCCACAGCCGGCGAATAACTCGTCGGCAGACGCATCCCCGAAATTTTTCGCCGGCAAAGGGTACGCCGGCCGAAAACCTGACCGGACCGGGCGCTTCACGATGTTCCGCCCGGCTCCGGACAGACAAAAAACGGATCCTGCCGGATAAGTACGGATACGGTCGGGAAACGTTTCGGCAACTGCGGAAATCCCGACAATTTCCGGAAAATCGTAAGGAATCCGAAGGTCTCTTTCCGATCCGTTTCCAAGCGGGGACAAAGCGAAAGACCATCCTGCGACAATTCGGAAAACGGCGCGACGACAGGACGGACATGCCGCCCGAAACGGAAGCCCTACCCGACGACGGCCGACGGATTCTTTTTGCCGAACTTGCGTTTGATCCAGCGCGGAAAGATTATGGCCCCTATAGCCAGGTAAGGATAATAGGTCACGCCGCGCCACAGCAGCGCGATCAGCGTTGCGGCCCCCAGTTGCATGGCCGGCGGCACGACGATCAGATCGCGGCAATAGGTACTGAAGACATACTCGGCGAAACCGCTGCCTCCCGGAGTCGGCATGATCAGCATCATGATCCACATGACGAGCTGGCGCGCGAAGAGCAGAAACTGATCGCTGACCGAGAAAAAGGCCATGATCAGCGCGTTGGCCACCAGATAGCGCGAGCTCCATGACAGAAAGGTCGACGATCCGGCCTTGAGCCAGAATCCCCACCCGGCCCGCCGCAGCTCATGGGACGAACGGACGATGTCGCTGCCGGTCCGACCCGCCGCATGATACCATCTCCGGAGAAAGCGTATCCGGAATATTTTCAGAATCAACCATTTCAACCCGCGAGGATTGACGAACAGGCCGTAGGAAAGAACCAGCACGTAAGCCAGCTTCAGAAAGTACCCGGCCAGCGCGATGCTCATCAGCCCCCGCGTAACGGCCCCGGAGACATCGAAAAGCTCCGCCCGGCCGACGATCAGCATGAGCAACGGAAACATCACGATGAAATAGACCTCGTCGAGAAACGACGTCAGCATGACGATGGCCGAACTTCGTCCGACGCTGATCCCCTCCTTGTGGACGTACAGGATCGCGACGCTCGTCCCGCCGACGGCCGAAGGCGTAATGGCCGACGTGAACTCCCACAGCATGATGACGCGAAAAGCCTGCCGCCAGTTCAGGCTGCCCCCGCTCAGCACGCGTATGCGGATCATATAGCCCAGATCGCGGCCGAACATGAACAGCACGGCCATCAGCAGCCAGAACGCGGTATGCCATGTGAACGAAATGCCTGCGAAAACGGCCGGGTCGAAGTCGCGCCACAACATATAGCCCACGACGCCCAGCCCGATCAGGATCGGATATATGGCATTGCTGAGCTTGATCTTGCCCAGCGGGCTTTTCTTTTCCGGTTGCCGTTCCACTTGCAGTCGTTTTTACGCTTACCTGTTCCTGTCGGCCTTCTCGTCGGAGGGAACCGTTTTGAAGAGTTTGTCGCCCCGGCGGATCAGCGTCGGAACCTTGATCGAGCAAAGAACGCCCTGCGGAGCCTCCTGCACGGGTTTCAACGCCACACGGATCTCCTCGACGACGAACTCGACGACACCGGTCGTCTCGCCGGT
>ENA-ORTI01004113-ORTI01004113.1-human-gut-metagenome-genome-assembly--contig:-NODE-4113-length-10446-cov-3.255895_pt1 | contig 10446 bp, 8 predicted proteins | sample MGYA00242071_ERZ509191 | MGnify/ENA primary metagenome ERZ509191 (study PRJEB26280, sample SAMEA2338832) | human gut metagenome | biome: human gut; feature: human-associated habitat; material: faeces...
GCCACCAGCTTGATGTAAGGTTTACCGGCCGCATCCAGTGCCTTGCGCAGGCGCTTGGAGCCGCGGGCCAGGTCGCCGGAGTCGATACGGGCGCTCTTGACGCGGCGGTTCGGGTCATTGGGGTATTTTTCGATGAGGTAATCGTCCAGTTTAATGAGGTTGGGCAGACCGCTCTCCATGATATTATAGGTGTCCAGCAGCAGACTGACCGAATCCGGGTAGGTATCGGCAAAGGCCTTGAAGGCATCAAACTCCGTGGGGAAGAACTCGATGAAGCTGTGCGCTACGGTGCCCACAGCCTTGACCTCCGCGCCGAACTTCATCTCGGCCAAACAGTTGGCAGTGCCCACGCAGCCGCCCAGAACAGCAGCATATGCACCATCGTTGCCAGCGCTTTCGCCCTGCGCACGGCGGGTGCCGAATTCCATCACGCTGCGGGGCGTGTGGGTGTTCAGGCCGGTGACGCGGGTAGCCTTGGTGGCGATCAGGCTGTGGAAGTTCATGGTCTGCAGCAGGTAGGTCTCGATCAGAATTGCGCCCACGAGGTCGCACTCGATGCGCACCATCTGCACATGCGGGTATGCCACCGTGCCCTCGGGCAGAGCGTACATGTCGCCCTTCCACTGATAGGTGCGCAGATACTCGCAGAATTCCTCACTCATGCCCTTGGTGCGCAGCCACCAGATATCCTGTGCATTGAAGTGGTAGTTCAGCAGAAAGCGGGTCAGCTTGCGCTGGCCGGCACTGATGGAGTAACCCTGATTATCCGGGTTCTTGCGGAAGAACATATCAAACACCAGCGTGGTGTCCTTGAATCCGTGCAGGAACAGGCAGTTTGCCATTGTAAATTCATAAAAATCCACGACCATTGCGGGGTTGTCGTAGTCCTCATCTGGAATATAAGGCACAACCTTGATTTCGTCCATGAATAGTATCCTCTCTTCTTTACACCCGGCAAAGGCTCCTTGCTGTCCCCTGCCGTTCTGACCTGTGGGAAGGTTTGCGCGCCTGCCTGTCTTGACAGTGCGTTTCTATCATGATATCACCAAACGCAGAGCGGTGCAAGCATTTTTGGAAAATCCCGGTCAATTTCCGGTAAGAAAAAGCCGCCCATACACAAACAGCATGGGCGGCTTTCAGAACAAACGTGTTAACCGTTGATGATATTGGGGGTAGCATTCTTCAGCACAACGTCGTGGCTGCCGCCCTCAACGATGGAGGTAGAGGAAACCACGGTCAGCTTTGCTTTCTGCTGCAGCTCCGGGATGGACAGAGCGCCGCAGTTGCACATGGTGCTCTTGACCTTGTACAGAGTGGTCTGCACACCGTCAGCCAGAGGGCCGGCATAGGGCACGTAGCTGTCCACGCCTTCCTCAAAGCTCAGCTTGCTGGAACCGCCCAGATCGTAGCGCTGCCAGTTGCGGGCACGGTTGGAGCCTTCGCCCCAGTACTCCTTCATATACTGGCCGTTGATGCGCACCTTATTCGTGGGGCTTTCGTCAAAGCGGGCAAAGTAGCGGCCCAGCATCACAAAATCCGCACCCATGGCCAGTGCCAGCGTGATGTGGTAATCGTGGACGATGCCGCCGTCGGAGCAGATGGGCACGTAGATGCCGGTCTCCTTATAGTACTCATCGCGGGCCTTTGCCACCTCGATGACAGCGGTAGCCTGACCACGGCCAATGCCCTTGGTCTCGCGGGTGATGCAGATAGAACCGCCGCCAATGCCGATCTTCACGAAATCTGCACCAGCCTCGGCCAGGAAGCGGAAGCCCTCGGCATCCACAACGTTGCCTGCGCCCACCTTGACGGTATCGCCGTAGTGCTCACGGATCCAGCCGATGGTGCGGCTCTGCCACTCGGAGTAGCCCTCAGAGGAGTCGATGCACAGCACATCCACACCGGCCTCTACCAGTGCGGGCACGCGCTGGGCGTAGTCGCGGGTATTGATACCGGCACCCACAACATAGCTCTTGTTCTTGTCCAGCAGCTCGTTGACGTTGGCCTTGTGGGAATCGTAGTCCTTGCGGAACACCATATACACCAGATTGCCCTCGGCATCCACCAGAGGCAGAGTGTTGATCTTGTTGTCCCAGATGATGTTGTTGCAGTCGTGCAGGGAGGTGTTCTCCGGGGCAGTGACCAGCTTCTCGATGGGGGTCATGAAGGTGGTAACAGGAGCGTCATCGGGGGTGTGGTTGACGCGGTAATCGCGGGAGGCCACGATGCCCAGCAGCTTGCCGTTAGGAGTGCCGTCGGCAGTGATGGCGATGGTGGAGTGGCCGGTGCGTGCCTTCAGTTCCAGCACATCGTGCAGGGTGGCAGTGGGAGCCAGATTGGAATCGGACACCACATAACCGGCCTTGAAGCTCTTGACGCGGCGCACCATGGCAGCCTCGTTTTCAATGCTCTGAGAGCCATAGATAAAGGAAACGCCGCCCTGACGAGCCAGTGCAATGGCCAGCTTATCGCCGGAGACCGACTGCATGATGGCGCTGATCATGGGGATATTCATCTGCAGCGGGCACTCCTCCTGTCCCTTGCGGTACTTGACCAGCGGGGTCTTCAGGCTGACCGCCGTGGGCACATTCTCCGCAGAGGAATAGCCGGGGACCAGCAGGTACTCGCCAAAGGTACGGGAGGGTTCTTCGTAAAAATAAGCCATATTCACACGTCCTTTCAAAAAATAGCAGGAACAATTTTTTGCTGTTCCACGTCCACGACACCATATGTGTTCAGCCGGAGTTTGGGGATAACAGGCAGACTCACAAAGGCAAGTGTCATAAATGCGTCAATTTCTTCCGAGATTCCGGCTTCCTTGAGGGCAGCTTTCAGTGCCTGCAGCTTTTTCTCAACCTCTTCGGCGCTCTCCATACTCATCAGACCAGCGACCGGCAGGGCAAGCTCTCCGACAACTCGGCCATTCAGCACAAAGGCAAGACCGCCCTTATTTTTACGAACTGTGTTGCCTGCCAGTACCATGTCGGCGTCATTCGTTCCTGCCACAATGAGGTTGTGGGAATCATGTGCGATGCTTGACGCAACTGCTCCACATTTCAAGCCGTAGTTGCCCAGAAAACCAAGTCCGACGTGTCCTGAGTGATGATGACGCTCAAAGACCGCCAGTTTTACGATTTGGTTTTCTACATCGACGCCCGGAGCCGTACCCGGATGATTCTGGAAAGGAATGATTTTCTCGCTAGTCAGCAGCTCATGCGGCGTCAAGCAAATGACACGCTCATTTTCTCCGGTCTCATGCAGTTCCAAATCGCCCAGCGTAATCTCATCCATGTTAAAGGAATTGAGTACTCGTGCAAAGGCAATTTCATTGATAGAAAGTGCTGCCGGCTCCAGCATCTTTCCATTCTCTGCTGCAAGCACGCCATTTTTGTAAACACTCTCAACTGTGAAATTTTTCAAATCCGATACCACAATGAGATCAGCCGCATAACCCGGTGCAACGGCACCGTTCTGCTTCAGTCCAAAGTATTTTGCAGGGATAAGAGTACCCATCTTGATGGCTACTGCAGGTTCCACACCAGCCGCAATAGCTTTGCGAATGATATAGTCAATGTGTCCGCCGCGAAGCAGATCGCCGGGATGTTTGTCGTCCGTCACCAACATACAGCGGTCACAGTACGGTTCTTTGAACAGTGGAAGTAGAGCATTCATATTCTGCGCCGCTGTGCCTTCGCGCACCATAATGTACTGGCCACGACGGAGCTTTTCCAGCGCCTCATTGACGTCAGAACACTCATGGTCAGACTGGACGCCTGCCGTAATGTAGGCGTTCAAATCTTTCCCGCTCAAGAAGGGGGCATGGCCATCAACATTTTTGCCTGCGGCGATACAGTCGCAGATTTTTTGCAGAATCTTGGCATCTCCGTTGACAGTACCGTAGGAATTCATCAGTTCTGCCAAACCCAGAACACGCTCACTGCGATAATACGCTGCAAGTTCTTTTGCTTCCAGAACCGCACCAGACTCATCCAGATCGGTCGAAGGAACGCAGGACGGCAGCATAAAGTAGACCGAAAGTTTCAGATTCCGTGTCGTTTCCAACATGAAGTTGAGTCCAGTCGTGCCTGCTACGTTGGAAATCTCATGCGGGTCTGTAATGACCGCCGTTGTGCCATGAGGAAGGACAGCCTGCTCAAATGCCGGCCCACAGAGCATGGAGCTTTCGATGTGAATATGACCATCAATCAAACCCGGACAGACGTATTTTCCGTCCAAATCCACTTCATTCTGGCCGGAATATTCTCCTACACCAATGATTTTCCCGTGATGGATGGCCACATCGGCCTCTTCGATTTCGTTAGTAAACACATTTACAACTTTTGCACGTTTCAGTACAAGCTCTGCATCCACTTCTCCCTTTGCAGCGGAGATCTGCTGTTTCAATGTTTCTGCCTGCATAAAAACCTCCCTCATCAAAATTTTTCCCATTGAAGGATCTTAAACTTCTTTTTGTCTAAAAGCTCCATATACTTTTGCAGTACCGGGCCGAATGCAAAAGCTGTCACAACCGTTGTCACTCCGACCGGCCCTCGGACTAAAAGTGATAAAATCAACATGGTCGCCTCTGTTGCATTCTTGGAGACCCAAACCGGCCAGCGAAGCGCATTGTGAAGAGCCGTGATAATTTCATCATATGCACTTTTGGAAATGTTTGTCGTGAAATAGACTGCCGTTCCAAGCGGTGCCAGCATCAGACCGACAATGTAAAGCAGGATTTGCTGTATTAACGTCAGCTCAGAAGGAAGTGTAGCAGAAAATACTGCACCCCACATATCGAAAAAGATACCGAACACGAAAGATGAGAGCATAACCCACCAGTCAGGTCGCCGTTTTTCCAGTGCTGCAGAAACGAGCATCAGGATGAAAGAACCGATTGTCACCCAAGTACCTGCTGAAATGGAATTATACTGTGAAACGCCTACACAGAGCGAGTCAAAAGCACCTGCACCAAGACCCGCCTGCACGAACAATCGCTGTCCGCAGGTTAGTATCATAAGACCGACGAGATAAATCGCAAGTCGTTTTGCCTGTTTCACGCACACACCTTTTCCTTTCTAGTGAATCACAGCGCTGCGGCAATTCGGACAATGGACTCCGTGACCAAGTTTTTGAACAACGGTGCTACGCGATCAGCAGTCTCCTTCACTTCGATATGGCTCAGCGGAACCTTGGAAATTCCACTTGCCATGTTGGTGATGCAGGAGATGCCGCAGACTTTCATTCCCATATGATTTGCTGCAATGGCTTCGCACGCAGTGCTCATGCCCACAGCATCTCCACCGATGAGACGGCACATCTTCACCTCGGAAGGCGACTCGTAGTTGGGGCCAGTCAGTTGGACATAAACACCCTTCTGAACCGGAATATCCAGTGCATCTGCGGCAGCAAAGATCTGCTCCCGGCAAGCCTTATTGTAGATTTCGCTCATATCTGGGAAACGAGGGCCAAGCTCGTCGATGTTTGTGCCAATCAGCGGACTCGGTACAAAATTGGCAATTTGGTCTTCCATCACCATGAAGTCGCCAGCATGGAAATTCGGATTCAAGCCGCCCGAAGCGTTGGTGAGGAACAAGACCTTTGCTCCCATCATGCCCATCAGGCGGGTGGGAAGCACCACGTCCGTCATCGGATAGCCTTCATAGTAGTGAACGCGCCCCTGCATGATGACCACCGGAACACCCTTAACATATCCGAACACGAACCGGCCCTTATGGCCGCTGACAGTAGAAATTGGAAAACCTTCGATTTCGTTATAATCAATAGTATCCACAATTTCAATGCCATCCGCGTAGTCTCCTAGACCAGAGCCAAGAATCAGCGCGATCTTCGGCTGAAAATCCGTTTTTGCACGGACACTTTTCAGGCAGCTTTGCAGTTTCTCATACACAGGATTCATCGTAGCCTCTCCTTCTTGTAATTATTTCAGAGCCTCAGCCATCTGCTTTACCACAGCTTCAAAGCTGCTGTTCTCGAAAATCGGCATCGAACCGGAGAACATCAGGTTGATAGGATAATCAAAGTTTTCTGCGTTGCGGCCGCACTCGTCACGGAACTCACGAGTTTCGCCGTAGTTCGGGATGCGCTCTCTCATCCGGGTCACATCGTCCATGTAACCGAACAGCTTCTTGCCCAGCTGATAGCCCATGCCGCACTCAAAGCTGACATCGTTGCTCGGCTCGTAGCCTCGGAAATCGTTCAGGTTTGCCAGAACAATGTCGCAGTCGCGGACGTGCTGCTGGTAGCGGTTGAAGAGCTGTGCTGCCACCTCATAGGGATTATCAGAGTCCACCACAATGTCGTTCCGCACCATATCAATGGGAGCCACCGCATCAAAGCCATATTTTGCGCAGACGGCCTTCATCTCGTTATATTTTTCGGCGGCGTCCTCATCGTACCGCTCGAAACCGGCCAGATAAACCAGTGGCTTCTCATGCGGCACTGCGGGCAGAATCGGCTTCGGCTGTACTTTGATGCCGAGCGTCTCATTCTTGCACTCTTCATTCAGTTCCGTCATGAACAGATTGAGGCAGTCGTCAAAATCGCCCTCAATGACTTTGCACGCGCCCACAATGGCCGGAGCAAACGGCAGCTCCGCATAGGGCAGTGGCTTGTTATCTGGGCCGCAGACGATGCCGTTGTTCAGGTGAGCGCCCTGAACTTTCCACGTCAGCGCGCGCTTATCCCGCGTATATGCGTAGCAACGCATTCCGCGTGCATAGGCCATGCCCAGCTCGTAGATGGAACCACCATCCGGCTCTGCACCACGGAAGTTTTCCAAGTCCACCAGAATGGCAGTAGACTCGTTCATACAGTTGGCACAGTTCTGGAAAATCGCCTTTGCATGGTCGCGCAGATCGGGACTGCTCATATCCAGTTGATTGTCACTAGGCATAGTCACACCGAAACCATTGTATTCTGCTTTACGGCGCATGGCATCCCACAGGGTGTAGCCATTGGTATAAAAGCACTCCGGGCCTGCCAGATAGAGCTTTTCTTTGCTAAATAATTTTACCTGCCAGTCGTACATCGTCTTTTCCCCCTCTCTTGCGTTACTGCAGTACCAATTCCATCAGCAGATGCAGGAACTTTGCGTGGTCTGCCTTGCGGCCGATATGCACCACCGGCAGCTGCTTCCATACAAAGTGGTGACGGGCGTCTAGCACAGTCATGCCAAGGGTCAGGCCGTCCTTCGTCTCCACACCGACATGGCCCTCAAAGGTCTCCACGATGGAGGGGTCGATGGCGTAGGCCACAGCCATGCAGTCGATGCTGGTGCAGTAAGCCTCGAAGCCGCGGTTGTTGACGAAGCGGATAGCCTGACGCAGGAACTTTGCCTCCGGCTTATCGCTTGCATCTAGAGCGGCAATGTCATCATCGGTCAGGTTGACGTCGAAATGTGTAGCAACATCCAAACCCAGACAGGTGAGCTTAACGCCGGACTCGTACACAATTTTTGCAGCTTCGGGATCCACGAAGACATTCCACTCGCTCTGCGGGGTGTCACCGGTACAGTTGGCGAAAGCATACTTGTTCAGGCCGAACATACCCGAAATAGCGATGATTTCTTTGATCATCGGGATAATCTCCGGCTCTTTGCGCATGGCCATTGCAATATTGCTCATGGGGCCGGTGGAAATCAGGGTGACTTCGCCGGGATTTGCCTTGACCAGATCAATGATCAGGTCAATAGCGTGCTTCGGGCTGCGGGGAGTCGTCGGCTCAGGCAGGAAGTTCTCTGCCTGACCATCGGCACCATGAGAGAATGGGTCTTTCGGGGTAGCACGAACCATCGGAGCGACCATGCCTTTGCCCACAGGAACATCCGTGCGGCCAATCATTTCCAGCACCTTCAGTGCATTCACGCAGGTCACTTCGGCGGGATAGTTGCCATTCACCGTGGTCACCGCCAGAACATCCAGCGCCTCCGATTTGCAGGCCATCACAATGGCCATCGAATCGTCCATGCCCGGGTCGCAGTCGAGAATGATTTTTTTCTTGTCCATGAGAATCTTCCTTTCTTTTGTCAACCAATTTCATAATCCAAAAGCTCATTTGGTAAATATTTTGGTAAAGTTTTACCGTTTGATAAATAATACCATGCTTTCTTCCGAGAATCAAGTTAAAATATGCAAAAAAGCCCCGCATTTCAGCAAAAATTCGCGAAATGCGGGACTTCCCATGTTTTTTAGTTTTCGACTAGCGGTGTGATATAGAAATTTCCGGCTGGCATCAACTTTTCCGGCTCTTCGATTCGCTCAATGAGTCGGTCTATAGCCTTTTCGGCCATCAGCGAAAGGTTCTGACGCACGGAAATAACATTTTCTGTGCCTTCGTAATCGTAGACGGCAAATTTGCAGTTCTCACCAATATGGATGCCTTTTTCTTTAGCCGCTGCCAACACGCCCTTCGCCATCATATCATTTTCCACAAAAAAGCCATCGCAGCCCTGTGCATACAGCGTTTCAAACGCGGTGCGCCCAGATTCCTCGGTAAAGCTTCCGTGAAAAACATCCTGTTCCCGGTAATGTGCCTTGATGAGGGCAACACCTTCCTGAAAACCCTGATAGCGCTTTTTTGTCGTATAGACCTGCGCCGGCCCCAGAATACAACCGATTTGTTTTGCCCCTGCCTGCACAAGTTTTTCTGCCGCAGCCCGTCCACCGTATTTGTTATCAGTTGTAACAAAATCACTAAAGATCGAGTAAACAGCACGGTCGAGCAGTACAAGAGGCACACCATTATCCTGTATCGTATGAAGCGTTTTGGTCAGGCTATCATCTTTTTCCAGTGTGCTCGGTGCTACCACAGCTAGGCCATCGACATTTTTTACAACGAGGCCCTCTACTATAGTACAACAGCGTTCCGCGTCATCGCCGCAGGCACAGAAAAAAACCATATATCCCTTTTGAAACGCATATTCCTGAATATAAATCAGCAGCTTATAGAAAACAGGGTCTTTCAAATCAGGAAGGACAAGACCAAGTGTTTTTACTCGCTGACTGCCACCCGGCTGTACTGTAATTTCACTCTGAAAAGCCATTTCTCGTGAGATGCGGAGGATTTTCTCCTTAGTCGCTTCCGAGATTCTGGAATCCTTTCCGTTCAGCACAAGCGACACCGCTGTCGTGGAAACACCTGCGGCTTTTGCAATATCCTTTGCTTTGACTTTCACGATCGTTCCTCAATCTGTTAAATTATTTTACCTCGTGCCTCTATCCTACAGATTTTCGTGAGATTTGTCAACGAAAACTTTTCAATCAGTTCAAAATCACGATTTCACTGTTTTCGGTGGCTGCTCCACCCTTGCTGAAATCCCACCGCTCCCGGAATCCGCGCGAATACTCTTCGCCAGTCAGCTCACAAATTTCTCCGGCCAGAAGCGACACCGGTGCAAGCTCCAAGAACGGATTCAGCAGCTCATTGTCGGTATAAGGCAGGTTTATCACACTTGTCGCTTCGCTGATACTCTGACCAATCACGCAGAGTGGACGCCGCAGATATGCCATATATCCTTCCACCTCTTCCAGACGGCTGCGGGCAGGTGAGTTCGGCGGCGAGATCAGCACAGTGGGAATCGTCTCCGGCCTTGTTGCAAAAAAAGTGGAGTGGAGCCAATCTTCTGCACTGCACTCCACACCAAATACTCCTGCCTGTCCCACCAGCTCCTGACGCCCCAGCCATGCGGAGATGAAACCTGTCCCAGAACCGACCAGCTCATAAACGGATGCAGTCTGGTACACTTTCCGGGCAAAATCACTCACCTGATGTTCGATTTCCGGCAGAGTCTTTTGCAGTTCATCGGCGGAAACCACCAGATCTTCATAGAACGCCAACCGTTCCGCTTCACTTTTTCTACCCTGCAAAATCGCAATGCGCCATGCCACACCACAAAAAGCCAGCAAGGTCGCTACGTAACCTCTCAGTGGAAGACCGCGCTCAATGTTCACCGTCGGTGTGGAAATATCTACCGTCACCTGTGCCGCGCGAGCACATTTCGATTGCATATCGCCCGAAAACGCCACAGCATACACGCCTTTTGTCCGGAAGCGCATCAGCCCTTCTGCAACACGGGCCACCACGCCGGAGCCGCTCACTCCGATGAAAAGCGTCTGCTCCCCTTTGGGCAGAACATCCAAACTCTGGTGGCGGGAAGCATCCACTGAGTAAAGCGCCCTTGCCGGGATGCCTGCGATCTTTTCAATAAACTCCGCGCCATTGCAGGCCGCTGCATACGAGTAGCCGCAGCCTGTCATTACCACCATCTGTGTCTGCTCGAGTTTTTCATCTTCCAGTGTATTTTTTACACGCTGATACATTGTTTCCGCACAATCTCGGAGAAGTTCCGGTACGGTACGGATGTGCATTTTAATATAGTTTGGATGTGCCATCGAAATTTCCTTTCCTGCTTACAAAAAAGACCTCCCG
>ENA-ORTI01004114-ORTI01004114.1-human-gut-metagenome-genome-assembly--contig:-NODE-4114-length-10438-cov-15.287971_pt1 | contig 10438 bp, 10 predicted proteins | sample MGYA00242071_ERZ509191 | MGnify/ENA primary metagenome ERZ509191 (study PRJEB26280, sample SAMEA2338832) | human gut metagenome | biome: human gut; feature: human-associated habitat; material: faeces...
TTGGGAAGCTGAAAAGGACTTAAAAACCACACCAGGATCAGACTGTGCATTAAACCCACTCACCATTGATGAACCTCTTGAATATGCAAGATTATATCTTGATGGAAACTTACTTGATGTATCGGTTAGTCAAAGTGTCTATATCAGAACCTTTTATCGTTTCTTGACATAGACACTTTTTTTAATAGTCATTCTATTAACTAATTGATATTTTCGCCGTTTGTTGAAATAACTTCTTTATACCACTCGAAAGAATCTTTTTTTCTTCTGGACAAGTCTCCTGTTCCATCGTTATGTTTATCCACATAGATGAATCCATATCTCTTATCCATCTCACCGGTTCCTGCACTGACAAGGTCGATGCATCCCCATGGTGTATAACCCATCAGATCTACACCATCTTCCTCTACCGCCTTTTTCATTTCTGAAATGTGGTGTTGCAGATATTCTACACGGTATGGATCGTGGATGCTTCCATCCTCTTCTAAAGTATCATATGCTCCAAATCCATTTTCTACAATAAACAATGGTACTTTGTAGCGATCTGTAAACCAGTTCAATGAATAGCGCAGTCCGATCGGATCAATCTGCCATCCCCATTCACTTGCCTTTACATACTGGTTCTTTACACGATCCTTTTCTCCACGGTAATCATATTCCGGATTGTCTGGTTCTGCTTTTGTACAGAAAGACATATAATAACTGAAACCGATGTAATCGACACAGCCCTGTTTTAACACTGCAAGATCTTCTTCTGTTACGTCAATCTTAAGGTCTTTTCTTTCCCAGTATTTCAAAATATTTACAGGGTATTCCCCTTTTACATGCACATCTGTATAATAATATCTTTTCTGCATGGCTTTTTCAGCCTGCAGTATATCTTCCGGACGGCAGGTAGCCGGATAGATTGGGCACATTGCGATCATGCAGCCAATCTGAAATTTCGGATTAATCTCATGTCCAGCTTTTATCGCTTCGGCACTGGCAACCAGTTCATAGTGAGATGCCTGATACATCAATTCTTCCGCATTTTCTTCCGGTTTAATTATAATCCCGGAATTAGCATAAAGCATAAATCCATCACCGATATCTGCCTGGTTGTTAATCTCATTAAATGTCATCCAATATTTTACTTTGTCTTTGTATCGCTCAAAGCATGTTACTGCAAATTTCACGAAGAAATCAATCAGTTTTCTGTTTCTCCATCCACCGTACTCTTGTACAAGATGCAGAGGCATCTCAAAATGACTCAGTGTGATCACTGGTTCGATCCCATATTTCAGACATTCATCAAACATGTCATCATAGAATTTTAATCCGGCTTCATTCGGCTGTTCTTCATCACCATTTGGGAAGATACGTGTCCATGCGATACTTGTACGGAAACACTTGAATCCCATTTCCGCAAATAAGCGGATATCTTCTTTATAGTAATCATAAAAATCGATTGCTTCATGATTCGGATAATTCTCGCCTTTTAGTATTTCACCTGTTATTCTTCTTCTTGTATTTACATCTCCGCCGGTTACAACGTCCATAATGCTCAAGCCTTTTCCATCTCGATCATAGGCACCCTCCAGCTGATGGGCAGCAACTGCGCCACCCCAGAGAAAATCTTTTCGAAATCCCATTGTTATTTCCTTCCTGTTGTCTTAATTACTTTGTATAATAGCGTTGGGGGCTTTTGCCCCCAACTTTTCTGTTTCTATATTCAATTACATCTTGATGATTATTTCTCATCAATTCTCTTATACAGTGTAATGAATTCATCTGCAAGAATGCGGAATGCTTCTGCACTCATAAGCTGATCTTCTGCATGCATCAGAAGCATGTATCCATTGGAAATTTCACCATTTGCATCCATTGCCAAAAGATCTGCATGAACGTTGTGTCCAAGTGAAAAGGCTTCATCTCCTTGTTTAATCAGCTCTGCTGCCTCATCATATTTTCCTTCTTTCGCACAATGGATCGCATTGATAAAATGTGTTCTTGCTGTACCTACATATGTGATGATCTGAAAACATGACAATTCAAATTTTTCGTTCATTTTTTTCTCCTATCCTGCTATTATTTTTATTCTGATTTTACCAGTCTTCATCCTCATCTTCTACCGGCTGATTCTTCTCCTGAACCAGATTCATCTTGTCAACCTTCTTAATGAATGGCAGATAAACGAAGAATGAAACACAAAGGATCACTAACTGAAGTAAAGCACTTTTCCATCCTGCTAAAAGGAATCCTGAGATAATCGGTGGACAAGTCCATGGGATCTGTGTTGCTCCATATAATGGGCAGATTCCTGTATACAGTGCAAAATACTGGATTAAACATGCGATCACAGGCATTCCAATAAACGGAATTGCAAGCATTGGATTCATAACGACTGGAGCACCAAACAGAATTGGCTCATTGATTCCAAATAATGCCGGAATAATTCCCAATTTACCAAGTGCTTTCAACTGTTTTGATTTTGCAAAGAAGAACATATACATTACAAGTCCGATTGTGATACCTGCACCTGTTATATTGATAAACTGATCATAAAACTGCTGTGTTACAATATGGCCTCCGTTTGCTATTGTAAGTTCTACACCACTGTCAATAATAGCCTGATTTGCAAGGCTGTTTGCCTGTAATAGTCCTGTCATGATTCCACCAACTACTGTTGAACCATGAACTCCGAAGAACCACAGGAATGGTCCTGTAAAGCACATCAGAACTGCTCCACCAAGGGAGTCTGTCATTTTCTGAAGTGGTGTCTGAACAACTTTGTAAATAATTTCAATACCTGTTGTGTCGAATCCAATAGAACAGATACCGTGAATTACTGCAGCCCCTGTCAGGATTACGAATGCCGGGATTAATGCTGAGAATGCATTTGTTACACCTTCTGGAACTCCGGCCGGCATTTTAATACGTATATTTTTCTTCAAGAACCAACAGTAAATAGGCGGTACGATCAATCCGACAATGATTGCTCCAATCATTCCCTGTCCTGCTGTCCATGTCTTATTAATAATTCCACTAACAACTTCTCCACCTTCTGTTGTTATGGACGAAGGCATCAGAATCAAGAATGTTGCCAGTGAAATAATTCCACAGTTGAGTGGTTCCTGATTTTCCAGTTTCGCATAGCTATAGCTGATACCGATAACTGCAATCAACGCACTGATGGAGAATGTTGCGCCACATACCTGATCTAATACTGGTTTGATTCCTGTAGACTCTAATACATCGACAACTGCCTTTACCGGAAAGTTTGACAGGATCAGGAAGATTGATCCGATGATCAGAGGAGACATGGAAGTCACCATACCATTTTTTATTGACTGTATTGCCTTTGTATTAATAAACTTAAGGATTACAGGGATTACTTTTTCGTTAAATTTCTCTTTCATTTGCTACTACCCTTTGCTCTGTTTTTTGCTTTAAATTGTGTATCTTTGTTTTCTCTTATTTATTTTTCGCAAGCTTATATGCAAATTTCAAAACATTCATTCCATTGCACATTCCATAATCCTGCATTGGGATCACATCTACCGGAACCCCTTTTGGATCACAGATCTCTTTTGCTCTGGCAAGCTGATATCCTACCTGTGGTCCGAGCAGTGCTACATCCACGCCTTCAATCACGCGTTCCATCTCTGTAAATGGATATGCTACGATATCAACATCTTTTCCTTTTTCCTTTGCTGCCTCTTCCATCTTCTTTACGAGAAGACTGGTTGACATTCCTGCTGCACAAAATAATCGAATTACCATGATTGTTTCCTCCCTTATTTTTTTCTCATTTGCTTTGATGGTGCTAGTATAACAAGTATTTTTCGTTTTGTCAGTACTTTTTCCTGTTTCTGGTTTCTGTTCCATATAGACGGAATTTGTTACATAAAAAAAACAGGGCATTCTACTTTATTGTGTAAAATGCACTGTTTTCCTTTTCCTTTTTTGTATATTATGATACTTTTTAGTGTATTCTGTTTTTTTTGTTACTTGTCTGGTTACTATTCGTACCATTACATTCTACAACCTTAATGAAATAAGTCTTCCTTATCATTTTAAAACAGATCATCTGTATCGTTATGGACGCCCTTCAATTCTCTTCCGATTAATTCCAAAATAAAAACGACTGCCATCTGGGATGTCAGATCATAATCTTCGTCTTGTTTATATTTATACTCTGAAACATAATAATTTATATTGCAGTCACTCATCTTCGCCAAAGAACAGTTTGCCTTATTTGTAATAGATATCAGGCTGCTCCCTCTTCTTTTCAACTTTTCTGCCAACATCAGTGTCTGTTCCGTCTCTCCTGATACAGACAATGCGATTGTAGCTATTCTCTCACCTTTTCCACGAAATACTGGCGTGAACGGATCATCAATAGCAAATGAAAACCAGCCTACATTATTAAAATATCTTGCCCCATACTTTCCTATAAAAGAAGAATTCCCCACACCTACAAATATAATTGACGATGCCTTTGTAAGTAACTTCACAGCTTCCTGGATATTCTCAGCAAATGCCTGTGTCTGCACCCGTTCAAAGAAATCTTTAACCGCAGTAAGATCCATATTGATTTTCTTCTTTTCCTTGCTGCTGACTTCCTGTTTTAATTTCAAACGGAATTCAGAATATCCCTCGCATCCTACCTTTTTACAAAAGCGAAGGATCGTCGTTGTTGAAACATGAACCGCCTCTGCCAGCTCGCGTACTTTCATATATACTACTTTCTCTTCATTGCTGATGATGTAATTATACACATCCATCTCCAACTGATTAAAGGATTTTATCATCTCATGCGTAAACATATGAATTCAGTTCCCTTCTGTTTTTCTCTCTATTCCATAATCATATTATGTTTTTTAGAAGCAGTGTTTATCCCGCATTTTAATCGTGTTTTTCATTACTTCATCGTCTTCGCCAGTGAATTGAGAAATGCCCACATCTCTGGATTAGCCAATACTTTTGCCAGAAGTTCCGAATCGACTTCATCAGCAACGATTATAAATAGTAGACCTGCTGACTCCTAAGATTTCCTGTAACTCTTGAACTGTATAACATCTTTTTTCTGACATTTCTTTATTCTCTTTTTGAAATATGAAAAAAACAATATTATATCTCATTTCCGATGGTATTGCTGTACATTGCCTGTGCATTAACAATTTCTGATTTTGAAATTGTGTCTGTTGTAACAATGCTTATCTAGATCAGTATTCCAGCTCTTGCTATATATATACGACATGATTTCGGGCATGTCAAGAGCAGACGTCAAAAACGTCCTTCATTTCTATCTCCACAACTTTTTCATCATGGTCTCTCTGTTTCTCACTACCTATATTCATGTTTGACCTCCTTTTCCCTGGACTAAAAAAAAGCCCAGACTAGATTTTTTGTAAATCTAATCTGAGCGTTTTATATCTCTCATGTCTGATTTCTCAGACAAGAAAACCAATTTTACAGATTTTTCCACCCCAAAATGAAAAAAGCAGTAATGAATTTTCTTAATCATTACTGCTTCAAACAACTGTTCTCAGGGGGAATCGAACCCCCAACTAGCGCTTAGGAGGCGCTTGTTATATCCATTTAACTATGAAAACAAATGTATATTACAAACAAATACTACCCTGCATCCAAATGTTTCCTTTGAAACGTCTGCCAACCATCGGCTCACCGATGAGGTCATTTTTGTTTATACACACGCTAAATATTATATCATTACATGACACTTTTATGCAATATATTTTTTCATTTGTAATGATATTTTTTTCTTCTGTTAACTCAATAATATCTCCCAGCACGCTGTACTGGTCACTTTCAATGCCATATGGCATGAAATATGTTGTTACGATTGAAAGAATATCCTCGTTTTGGATTCTTCTCGTAATGGATGAGTATAAATCTATATCTTCCATTGTGAGGCTTTCCATAGCGCCCTCATCGCCATCCCTGGCCTCTGCAATCAGCTGCTTTCTATCTTTTTTGTCTGAATCAACTGTATTTAATGTTTTAGCCTTTTTTTGTTTCATTGGTAGCAAAATACAGCCATCAACTGATAGTCCTGAAAGCACTGCTCCCTTTGCCCTTACCTCTCTGTTTATGTGTGCCTTCTCTGACAGATAATCACACACATTCTGCAGATAAAATATAAGTGTTACGCCGAGATTAGGGTCATCACATACGCCTGCATATGATTCCTTCTCTGAGTGCTTTTCGATATCTATAATCTCATTTGTAGTCTTTTCGCTTCCCGTGAAATACGGATAGTAATAATCTATGTCAAAGCTATCATCGTCATTGTATATTCCTCTGACTGTAATTCCCATATTGGGTGCCACATCACATGACAGCTCGGCAAATTCATTGCCCTCGGAATCCTTTGTTACCTTTAGTTTTTCCGGCTTATCTATTATATTGTTAATTACCTCGTTTAACTGTTTCTTTGTTATATCTGAAAATCCTATTGCTCTGAGGAATTGGTGCATTACTTATTTCTCTTTTCTTTAAATTACCTGAAGAATTGAAATGTTTTTATCAAGCATGAGATTCAATCTGTTGTGAAGCATCAATTTGCCATTATTTTCATTTATCTGATTTATGGCTTCCTGCACACAAATGCGCTTACACTCCATACCGCTTATCAGCGAATCAAACGCATCACATGCCTGAATTATTCTGCATTCCAGTTCTTTATTCTTTTGCTTCATAGGAAAACCTGTGCCTGCCATATTTTCATGATGTGATAAAACCATCTTCATTGATATTGGCGCTATCCAGCTTTCCTCATCCAATGCCGAATATCCTAAAATGGTATGCTTTTTATATTCAAAAAGCTCCGCAGGATTTGCATTGGAAAAATCCCTGTTTTTATATCGTGTGACAATAAAACGCAGCCCGATGTCATGTAATAAACATCCCACCGCTATGTTATACTTTCGCTTTTCGTCAAGCTTTAGCTTTCTTGCAACAAGCACTGATAAAAGTGTCACCATGACTGTATGCTCATATAAGTCCGAATTACGCTCTTTTATATCAACAATCACGTCATATGGCATATCATTTATATCATGGACAATATCATTTGCGATTATTTCAAATTCCTTTAAGGATTTGCCATCATGATATAAATGACTCTATAAGTGGCACATAATCAGGCTTAAGCCTTGTGCCATTTGGTATTAAAATATCATTTTTTTCTGTTAGTATTGGTTCCGCAAGTACTTCACCGCCAACTAAGCTGCTGACTGCTTTTATCCTAATAAATTAAAACACCCCATTGTTATTTTTCTGCAGGCATATTTGCCTCCTTGGCCATATTCAACGCTTCCTGCTCTTCATCTGCTAAAACAATAATGGAATTTCCGCCAACAATCTCCTTGATGTATGTATAGCAGCCCTCACGACTGTGAACGGCATTGAGTACAAAGCCATCATCCTTTCCATTTAACATGGCAAGTGAAAAGCTTAGCTTTCCGCCCATCTCATTGAATGCATCATACTTCACAAGTCCTACCTTCTGGTATGAACACTTCATATTAGCAAATAATTCTTCTATATTCTTTTTGATTGATGAGTTTGCTGCAACAAGTTCATCTACCTCGTCAAGTCTCTTGATAATTGTGTCCTCCAATGACTTTGCAGTTTTTCCACTCATAAACACTTTGTATCTTTTTTTGAGCTTACCGGTCTGCACCATATTTATAATTATGAGGATGAGCAGAATAATTACCACTCCCGCCAATCCTAATATAATGTAGTCGGAATCGAATCCTAAATATTCAGAAATCATTTTTTACTCCTATCTATATTGTCGTACATTTTACATAAAATTTAAATAGTCTCTTTGTCTCATTTTCTGTATGATTTTATTATTTCTTTTCATTAAATATACAAAATCTAAATACTATCTAATTATTCTATTGATTTTGGACTGAATTGAGCATGTTTACTATTCTATCCAGTTCATCATGAGAATAATATTCTATTTCTATCTTTCCGGAATTTTCATTTTTCCTGTTAATTAGAACCTTTGTTCCCATATTCTTTTTAAGCTTTTCCTCAAGATCCTTGTAGATTGCTTCCATCTGAGGATTAACCTGTTTTTCGGACTTTGCCTTTTTCTTGTTCTTCTGTAATGATTTAACAAGCTTCTCTGTATCCCTGACACTTAGCTTTTGGTCGAAAATCTGCTGTGCTACCACATACTGCTGATTCTTATCTTCTATTCCAAGTAATGCTCTTGCATGGCCTGTAGTGAGCATTTCATCGATCACCATCTGCTGTACCTTTTCATCGAGCTTGAGTAAACGCATTGTATTGGTAACTGCTGTTCTGCTCTTTGATACTCTCTCTGCCACCTCATCCTGCTTCAGTTTAAATTCCTCAAGCAGACGCTTGTATGCCAAAGCCTCCTCAATTGGATTCAAATCCTCTCTCTGAATATTTTCTATAAGGGAGATTTCCATAATCTGCTGATTGGTCAATTTTTTGATTATGACAGGGACTTTCTTTAGACCTGCCAGCTTTGCAGCTCTCCATCTTCGCTCACCTGCGACGATTTCATAGTAATCATCCCTTTCCTGGCAAAGTAAAGGCTGTAAAATGCCAAACTGTTTTATCGATTCTGATAACTCTATAAGTGCATCCTCATCAAATTTCTTTCTAGGCTGTTCTCTGTTAGGCTCTACTTTATTAATATCTATCATTACAGCATCCGCTGCATGATTGCTCTTTGGTTTTACCGGCTTTGATACCTTGTCTGTAATTAATGAATCAAGTCCCTTACCCAATCCTTTTTTTGCCGCCATACTTTCTTAAATATCCTTTCTCGCTATTATTTCCTTTGCCAGATTTCTGTAGCTTTCTGCTCCGGCCGATTTACTGTCATACATATTTATCGGAATACCATATGATGGTGCCTCTGCTAATCTGATATTTCTTGGAATCATTGTATTGTAAATCTTTGTATCCAGATTTTCTTTTACCGTCTCTACAACCTGATTTGACAGATTTGTCCTGACATCATACATGGTGAAAACAATTCCCTCAATCTGTAGCTCCGGATTAAGTCTATCCTGCACCAGATTGATTGTATGAATCAGCTGACTAAGTCCCTCCAAGGCATAATATTCACACTGAATAGGAACAAGAACTGTATCTGCAGTAGTCATTGCATTGACTGTCAGCATGTTGAGTGAAGGAGGACAATCTATAATAATAAAATCATAGTCATCTTTTATGTAATCAACTGCACTCTTTAATATATATTCCTTATCATTTATGCCCAAAAGCTCAATCTCTGCTCCGGCCAGATTTACATTAGATGGTATAACATATAAGTTGTCCATCACCGTATTTTCAATACTCTCTGCAATTGAACACTCATCAAGCATGAGATTATATACCGTATTCTCCACTTCGTCCTTATTTACACCAAGGCCGCTTGTCATATTACCCTGCGGGTCCAAATCAATTGCCAGCACCTTTTTCTTTTTTTCAGCCAGACACGCTGCCAAATTGATAGAAGTAGTGGTCTTTCCAACTCCACCCTTTTGATTTGCAACTGCTATAATTCTTCCCATTATAAATCCTTTCGCAATTTACTTAAAATTTCTGCCGAATCATCATATTTGTAAATTGAAATCTTCCATACTCAAATTATTATATCACTCTTAACTGTATAATGCTATAAAATTCCACTATGTATGCACATTATTTTTTACATTCTCTTTTTTTCTTGTGTCATATGAAAAAATAATACTACCATCTTCACTTTCATTTTCTCCGAAGCATGAAATATACTGTCTTCAATTGAAAAAGTTCTGCCACAGTATTATTGTTTTCAATTGTGCCTTAGGCAAATACATCAGCCATTGTTGCAGTATTTCCTTTTGTCCTTGGACTTCCTTTAATTATTAAAACATTTTTATTCATATAAATTATGTCACTTTCTATATCCTTTATTTAAATTTTTAATCAGTCTAATTATTAAAACTTAGCTTTCTCATATTCACTCATTATATCATTTAAATGTTTCACGTGAAACATTCCTATTATATCATTTAATACTTTATATTTGTCACTAAATATTGTATTTGATATATACTATCATATATTTCCGAATTACATAATAATTGAGATTATACCCCATCATATAATTTAAAACACAAAATATTAACCTATACAATATAAAATCATACATTATTCATTTTTAAAATAATATACTATATGACATTTATTATACATCCAACACGTAGTGAATCCGACATACATATATATTTCAAACGAATCTACTCAGTAAACTTAGAGTATGTTTGAAATCACTTCTATACGTAGCAGTGCTCGTACATGGATGTACGAGCGAGTCCATACTGAGCCACGATGGCGAATATGGACGGTTGCGTACTACTGTCTCAACCTATATGTGATTTCTTACATACTC
>ENA-ORTI01004121-ORTI01004121.1-human-gut-metagenome-genome-assembly--contig:-NODE-4121-length-10428-cov-3.614769_pt1 | contig 10428 bp, 10 predicted proteins | sample MGYA00242071_ERZ509191 | MGnify/ENA primary metagenome ERZ509191 (study PRJEB26280, sample SAMEA2338832) | human gut metagenome | biome: human gut; feature: human-associated habitat; material: faeces...
TCCCGGAAGGTCGGATACAGAAACAGCAATCCAAGTATGATCTCTGTTGCTGCCATTCCCCAGCGCCCTTCACGGATATACTTCTCCGATGCGCCAATAGCTCCCAGGGAAAAAAGTATAAAAAAGCCACAAAGAACCCATTTCAGTTTCCCCAGTATTCCTGTTTTTTTATTTTTTTCTGTCAAAAAATCGCTCATGTCTGTTTCCTCTTTCTTCTATTATTCAAAATTTTATGATGTATTTATGAATGCTCCGTCAGCTCACGCCAAATTTCCTCTGTCTGAATATGTTTCTGCATTCTGTGGATCTTCTATTTCAGTGTGGTTACGATCAGTTTACTTTCCAGTGCAGCTGCTATCAGATCCTCTTTACAGCTGTATCCCGCCTTGGCGATCATTTCCTGAAAATTCCATCTCACCCCAGAAGCAGAACAGTCCATTTTCCTTGCGATCTCGGAATATGACATCCCGTGAATATACAGGCGCAGCATCTCCAGCTGTCTGGGACTGATATCACCGCTTGTGATCCAGTTAAGTTCCACCTCCGGTGCCACATCCGGAAATACATGCTCCCCATTTAACGTTCTGTAGATCACACTCCGTATTTCCTCTTCACCGTGATCCTTATACCATAGACTGTCTGCACATCCGCTCTTTGCTCTTTCCAGCACCTTGGGATCGATCAGCGAAGTAACAACCAATACCCTTGTATATGGATATTTTTCCCTGATGATCTTTCCGGCACTCAGCCCATCATGATTATGAAATGTCTGCACATCCATAAGTACAAGATCAATTGCCGAGTAAGAGCAGATCTTTACAGCTTCACAGGCATCCGAAACTGTCTGGACATGTCGGAATTCCGGTTCCCGCATAATAATACTTTCAAAATACTTCTGCATGATCCTCTGATCTTCTACTATCAGTATCCGTACCATAGACTCCCATCCTTTCTGTCAGTGGCATTTTCAACACCAGACAAAACTCCGGCGAAAAAGAAACCTGCATAATACATTTCTCTGACTCCGCAGCTTTTCTCAGTGCAGACAGACCACCACCTTCTTCTGCATTTTTTTCAGGTGCATCTCCATCATTCGTTATCCGGATGCTGTATTCATTTGCACCTTTTTCTATCTTCACCAGAACCGTACTGCCATGGGCGTGTCTGGCACAATTTGTCACACATTCACGGATCGCTCTGTCTGTCAGCAGCCTGTAGGAGGGATGCTGAGGTAAATTTCCGCTGATCTGAACATAAATTCCAAGCTCTTCTGCATGCCTGATCGTATCCACGCATAATTCTTCCATATTCTCAACAGAAGAATCTGTAAGAATATAGACCAGATGCTTTAATGTAGATAACTGTTTATCCATTTTATCCTGCTTTTCTTTTCTTTCCAATATCCTGCGTATTGACAGAAGGCTTCGGCCAAAATTGTCATGAACCTGCATTTTCATGGCAAGTGTCTCCTGCTCTCTTATTTTATCTCCTATTTTTTCATACATTTCCTCCAGCTTATGATTCAGGATTTCCAGCTTTTCATTATTTGCTCTGATCTTTTCACCATTGTAATAAATTTCTGATACATTAACTGCCACTGTCTGCAGATATCCTGCACAATCCGGCTCCTGCAGACGATATTCCTGAAACATCCAGACGGAAGCATCCGGAAAATAAAATACATTACTGTCGCTGCTTAATCTGCGAAGTCTCTTTGCTTCGGATCCTCCATCTATTACTTTCCGCAATACCTCATAATCCTGCAGATAGGAGCCTGTCATTATCCTGCTCAGCTCCTGCATCTTGGTATTGCACAAAACGATCCTTCCAAGCGGATCCGAAAAACACACCCCGCAGGGAACATCATCAACAGCTTCATTCACAGACCAGTAAGACAGAGAATGATGATATCTGCGTCTCTCTCTCCAGATTGCTCTGAAAAGATAAAACACCAATACCACCATCGCTGCCATCAAAACGCTGACCGGACACCCCCGGAGCATTGGCTGATATGCGCTTTCCCCATGACAATATCTGTGATCATTCATCAGAGATCCCATAAGCATAAAAGAAACTGCAAAAACAATCACTGCTGTTATAATTTTCTTTTTCCCGTAAAAACAGGTTATCCTTATCAACAGAAGGATCAATTCCAGAATCAGGCAGATTTCAAGAAGGATCATCAGAAAATCCTGCATTGCCATACTGCATTCCGCAAAATCAGTCATCTTCCGCCTCTCTTTCTGCATACGATACATCCGATAAACCATTCGTTTTCATCTTCCTGCTGCACATCTAATTCCGGTCTTTCTGACATTAATCCCCGCAGATCTTCTTCTGCTACAATATGAACTGAAATACGCAGAGCATCATCGATCTGCGACACACGATAAAAAACAGACTGCATTGTATCAAACAATCGTTCCACAAGCCATTCAAAGGTATCATAGCATTTCAGTATATCATCTGCATTCAGCTGCACTTCACCATTTTCGACATAATAAGCCGCCCGGATCTTACATAATTTTAAGCTGTCACAGGATTCCGCCAGACTTTGTCTGAGATCCTCCATCGTAAGCAGATTTCCATCTGATGCATATTGTGTCAATACCAGATTTTTTCTTCTCTTTAAATATGTACCAACAACCACGATCTTTCCCAGGATCCGGTCATAGTGTTCCCTTGACTCCGTTCTTTCCAGCTCATCCATCAGCTGTGACAGCAATTCCAGCTGCCCAGCTGTCTGATTCTGTATCATGTTCAGCAGCCGGTTCTGTTCTTCTGTTTTTCTCCGCTCAGCCTCTTTCTGATAGGTTTTCTGCAGCAGACGATTTCTGGCAGTCAACTCCTCCTGCTGTTCCCGGATATCCTGATACTGATCCAAAAGTACTGAAATATCTTCCGACCAGAACAAATGTCCTCCTCTTATAGGAATATGGTTGATCCGGATTCCCTGTTCCTGTACAGAGGATCTGTTTATTACAATTTTACGCAGTTCCGGTGACAGCTCCGGAAAATCACCGGAATGATAATAACGCTGAAAAGAATCATCCGTAATCTCTGCATCCAGTCCTCCGGAGGTCTGGAATAATTCAAAATATCGATTGTTCGTCTGTATCAGGCCGCATAATATACATCCCTGGTAAATTGCCGCCATCAAAAGGCAGCATACCGCTGTCATATCTCCGGCAATTGTTTTGATCAGAGGCAGACGGAGTAAATTCCCGATATTCCATCCCAGAAGCAATATTCCCGGAATAACCGGCAGCCAAAATTGCTTTCTTCCCGGAATCCTGCTTTTTCTGATCAGCATGATTTCCATCCATATCAGGCAAAATATGATCCATCCCTGGATCACTATAAAAAGAATACCATAGCTGTAATCTCTATCTGAAAGCGGCGGCCGCCCGGAAAACCGAAACACCAGCTGATGCAGATCATTTGTAAAAACACTGATGATCAAAACCACCGCAAAAGCAAGCAAGGCAATAATTTTTCTGACTGTTTTCTCTCCATCCTTTTCCCCTAGAAACATCGCTGCTGCCAGTCCAAGGACCGGAATCAGGATCATCGGGATATAATACAGATACCAGCAGATATGTTCTCCAAGCGGATCATGAAAAATATGAAATTTTACTGTCCGTACAAAAAACCAGAAGACCATCAGACAGCCAATTGCAGTCAGACATCTGCGCGTTTTTCTATGCACTACATGCTTTTCCAGATAAATCACCCAGGCACAATACATTCCCAGATAAATACAGTTACGACACTGATCTGCGAGATTTCTCATAAAAACATTTTCCGGTCTTCCCAGCCTGCAGAAATACGCCAGAAATACACTTATCAGGATTCCTCCATACGACAGTGCCCTTTTTTTATTGTATGTCATGAAAATTCCTCTCTCATTAATACACCTCTGTGATAAGTATACTATAAAGTTCTATTTTATTATATAGTTTTCAGAGAAACCCTCCATTCTCAACCCCTGTTATCACAAACAGAGTGAACAATTCTGTCCACTCTGTCTATCATCACTCAAAATGGTCTTGGCTGGCCACAGTATTCGCAAAACCTTCCGGTATTCTCTGCACCGCACTGACATTTCCACAAACCGCCGGGCTGCTGCATTCCGGGTTGCTGTATTCCATTGTTCATATTCATACCAGGCTGCTGCATTCCATTGTTCATGTACATCCCGGACTGCTGCATTCCGTTATTCATCTGCATTCCAGATTGCTGCATTCCATTGTTCATATTCATACCAGGCTGCTGCATTCCACTGTTCATGTTCATTCCGGACTGCTGCATTCCATCGTTCATGTACATCCCGGACTGCTGCATTCCGTTATTCATCTGCATTCCGGGCTGCTGCATTCCAGCCGCATTTGGTGTCAAAGCGGCTATGATCTGATGACCTGTCTGCTCCACTTCCATCAATTCGCCTCTGTTATCGCTGCTTATGGAAAAAGTATTCAGACGAAAATCCATATCATCAAACCATGGAGTTTTTACTTTAATACGCATAGTATAATCAAATTCATACTTATATACCGGTGGCTGATAGCTTACGGTTTCTCCATCCTTTGTTGTATATGTTTCCTCGTTCTGCTGTCGCTCTACATCAACTCTGCACTGCACAACAGCGGATAAAGGAACTATGTCCGGATTTTCATTGACATCCAGCTTCCGTGCAACAGTAAAATTCCCCTTATTATCATCAATAAAAACATTATAATTTCTGGTATTGATCTGACGGGTTATACAAAAATCCATTACGACTTTTTTGTTTTTTTCACGATATTCCAGTTGACGTTTGATATCCTCTACCGTACTGTGCCGCCGGTCTTCAAACCATGGTGATAATTTTTTTGCACAATCCTTACACAGATTTCCGTCATCCAGTTTTCTGTTGCCTAATAAACCTATTTTCTCTCCGCAGATATCACAGATCTTCTTATCAAATAAACCCATACCCTATCCTCCTTCTTTTTATAGTTGTGTTTTGTTTATCTACATTATGCGTGAATGCTTCAATATTTGCACTAGCACCTCTGACAGTAACTGAACTCATCTCCACATCAATGGCAGGATTGTATCTGAAACAACAAAAATTATATTTCAAAAGCAATATCTTTATGCGCATATGTCCCACCATATTTTCCACGCTTTACACATAATCCTATAGCATTTGTTTTATTAATCCATTCCGAAATACTTGGTGTAAAAGTCAATAATCCAGTTCTTGTTTTGAAATTGAAATTGCTACATCTTGTACATTAATTATCCTATTCTTCATTCACTTCTTCCTTTCCTGCAAATTTTTCCATTTTTATCCTATATGCTAATAATCTAAAAACATAATCTGGCATTTTTCTTGTTCCTCTTTCCCATTCCGTTACAGTTCTGTAAGGAATTCCGAAATACTCACAGAATTCTTTTCTGTTCATTCCAGTACTTTCGCGTAATTCTTTTATTTCATCTTTTATTTCCATTTCTTTTCCCTTTTCTTTTTACACATTGTGTATATATTGTAACATATTTTCCTATAAGTACAATATTTTAATCTGGCAGGCTCCTTTCCAAACAGAGTCTCCCCCACCCCACCTCCACATTCGGATACTCCTCATACCCGCCCACACGCTGTGCGCCTTTCCGCAGGTATGCCTTCACCTTTTCTCCATAAAGAAACGGATCATTTCCTTTCACGATTCCCCACTCCATAAGCAGAGCTGCGCTTCCGCTGACAAAGGGTGCCGCAAAGGAGGTTCCGGTGACAGTGGCGTAGCCACCGCCTGGAACCGGGGCGGTGATGGATACGCCGGGAGCTGCGAGGTCAGGCTTCCGGATCGGCAGGAACTGACTTCCCCTTCCGGAAAAATCTGCGTAGGCATTCTGTCTGGAATCATAAGCTCCAACAGAAATAATTTTTTCGGCAGTGGAAGGAATCGTCAAAGTGCCCACAGCCCGCGGAAAATAAAACCCGGTTCCACGATTCAGTACATTTCCGCCCGGCAACCAGAGGAAATACTGGCCGGAACGCACATGTTTTCCACTTAAAAGAACTTTCCAGACACCGCTGTCCACATAATTACCTTCAGGAATGAAATCTATGTAGATTTCCTGGGACAGCTGATATGGACCGGGTTTTCCATAATAGATCAGAAGCTCTGTATTTTCCAGCAGATGCCGCTGGGGGCCCAGCCGTTCATATAATGGGCCAATCTGTTCTCCAGACGGACTTTCCAGATAAATTTCCATCTCATCTTCATAATCCTTCCATAGCTGTACATTTAATGTGGGCTCAAAAGCTCCCACTGCCAGCTGGATTTCTTCTGTTTTCCCCTGCTGCAGGATTCCTCCTGCATGCCAGGGCTGGCTGCCGTTATTTCCGGTTCCTGTAACGATCACAGTCCGCCCCATGGCCGCAACTGTATCAATATAGTTTTCCAGAAGGGAATCCCCTCTGTGTGTTCATTATAACTAGGGGAAAATTACTGTAAAAAAATTTGCAGTCTTTACACTGCCTGTTTTTCTACCGGATAAGGCGACTGATACTTAAATACAATATCAATGCTCTTATCTCCATTCACAACAATTTTTTCAATCAATTCTGTCACAATTTCTCTTGTCACTTCGGATAATGTTCCATACTTGATAAATTTCTCTATCCAGTTTTCATAAGATTCTTCTGCCTCTCCAAAGCTGTCTTTCTCTTGTTCTGCCAACTGAATCTTCGCCCTGATATCTTTATCCTGCTTTTCATATTCTGCCTTATAGGAGAGATATTCTTCTTTATCCAGAACACCATCTACATAATTTTCGTAAGTTTTCTTTTTATACTTTTGGACAGCCGCAAGTTCTTTTTGTAACCGTTCAATCTGCTGGTCTGCTTCTGCACATCGTCTCTGCACCTCCTTCTTCCTATCTGCTACTTTTAATATTTCATCCTTATCACTTTCTTTCAGTGCCAGTTCCGCTTGTCTTTGGATTTCATTTTTTACAATAGAATCCAATACTTCTTTTTTAATGAAATGAGAATAACAAACTGTGTTTCCTTTTTTGTGATAGGTACCGCACTCATAACCGTCCCGACAAGTAACCCTCTGGAAATTATATCCGCAATCTCCACAAACAATAATTCCTGCGTATGGATTTACCTTTCTCACTTCGCTATTAAATCCCGGTGTCCGTGTTCTTTTCTTCATAAGTTCCTGTACCTGCTCAAAAGTATCTTTGCTAATAATTGCTTCGTGCATTCCTTCCACAATATACTGCTGTTCCTCTGGAATATATTGATACTTTTCCACTTTATAGGATATCTTTTCTGATTTATGCTGTACCATAGCCCCTGTATAAACTCTGTTTCGCAAAATTACATTGATCGTAGGATATGCCCAGCCCTTTGCACCCGCTTTTTCTAATGCATTGGCATATTTCAATCCCTGCACCTTTCTCTTATACTCTGACGGTGTCAGAATTCCTTCCTGATTCAGTTTCTTTGCAATACCATCCCTGGAATATCCTTCCAAACTCATATAAAAGATTCTCCGTACCACTTTAGCTGCTTCTTCATCTACAAGAAAATGATGCTTATCTGCCGGATCTTTTACATATCCATATGGGGCAAACCCAGACATAAACTGTCCCCGTTTCTTCTGGGCGGTCAATGCACCTCTGATTTTCTTAGATATATCACGACTATACATATCATTAAACAACGTCTTAAACTGTGCCAATTCTTCATTACTGTGATGAACAGAATCCACGCCATCCAAAATTGCAATATAACGCACACCCAAAGATGGAAAAACACGCTCAATATAGTTACTGGTTTCAATATGTTCACGCCCAAGCCGGGAAATATCTTTCGTAATAACGCCTTGAATTTTCCCTTTGTAGACATCCTCCATCATCCGCTGAAATTCCGGTCTATTCGCAAAATAAAGCCCCGAATAACCGTCATCAATATAAATATCTGCGATTTCCAGATCCTCTGATTTAGTCACATACTCACGAATCAGTTTCATCTGATTTTCAATACTCTCACTAACTTTATTCTCTCCATCATCCTTCGACAGACGACAATATACACCCATCTGATACATCATATCACCCCATCTTTCTCAAGTATTCTATCTGGTGAACTCTCTACTGAAGCAAACTTAAAATATATATCTATTTTCTGCTCTGGATATACATAAATTTTATCAACTAACTCCACAAGCGCTTCTCTGGTAAGCTGCTTTACCGTTATTCTTCTGCGATTAAAGTGCTCCAACCATATCTTTGTTTCATTGACCGCCGCCCGCTGCCTTTGCTCTTCATGGTTCAGTTCTGATAATTCTTTTTGATATTTCTGATTCTCTGTTTCATACATCTGTTTTAATTCCAGATATTCCTCTTTGGAAAGTACTTCATCCATAAACTGTTCATATGCTCGTTTCCGGTATTCCAGATTTCTTTCTATTTTTGCCTGCAATTTTGCAATTTTACCATCCAGTTCCGGCTGTTTCTGTCTGATCTGAGTTTCCAGATTCTTCATATCCATCTTCATCTGTTTCAATTGCTGGTTGATTGCAAATACAACCAGTTCATCCAGCTTTTCAAATGTAATATGATTCAGCTCACAGTAATTCTGCCCCTGCTTCTGATGAAAACCACACATATATCCGTCATAGTCTTTATGAGATGCCAGATAACGTTTTCGCATGGCTGTTTTACATTTCCCACAAAAGAGCAGTCCCACATATTTATGTGGTTCATTGTTTTTATCAAAATAGGAAACTCTGCGCCCCTTTCTTATTTGCTGAACCCTATCAAACTCTTCTTTAGAAATGATTGCCTCATGTGCATCCGGCACCAGCTCCATTTCTTCCAGGGGAATTGCCTTTTTGTATTTCAGCTTATAAGACGGTCTTTCATGTTTCCGAATCACAACCGCCCCAGTATAGACCGGATTCTTTAAAATTCCACTTACAGTAGACGATGTCCACAGACCTTTTCCCGAATCCCATACATAATTGGTTTTTAAAACTTCCTTTTTATATTTTGCGGGACAAGGGATTTCATCTTCATTCAAAGTCCTGCAAATAACCGTACAGCCAAATCCATTTTGATACATTCTGTAAATTCTTCGAACAACCTCGGCTGCATAAGGATCAATTTCCAGATGATTATGAATTGTTTTACTTTTCACATATCCAAAGGGGGGCTGTTTCGGAGTATATTCGCCCATACTTCTTTTGGTCTGAATCGTTGTCTTAATCTTTCTGGATGTATCTCTCAAATACATATCATTCAGCAAAGTTTTTATTTCTAACATTTCATCATAAGTTCCAACGGCTGAATCATAATTATCCAGAATCGAAACAATCCGAATCTGTTTCTCCGGGAAATATTTGCCTAGATAATAGTTGGTATCAATATGTTCTCTTCCAAGTCGAGATACGTCCTTAAAAATCACCATATTGATAACACCAAGCTCAATATCTGCCAGCATCCTCCGAAATTCAGTTCTTTCAAAATTACTTCCAGAAGCCCCATCGTCTACATAAACTTTTTTCTCTGCAATATCTTTATTCTCTGCAATATAATCTCTTGCCATCTGAATCTGAGAGTGAATACTATTGCTGTATTCACCCTCTTTATTTTGCTCTTCAATGGAAATTCGGCAATAAATTCCTGCCTGATACATTCTATCCCTCTTTTCATCGGTCTTGCGTAGTCATTGTCTTTAATTGTCTTTATTTTACAACAAGAACTTAAGAAAATCAACCTGCAATTTTTCGTTCAGTAAGATTCTGAATGCACTGGATCAATGTCTTTTCCCCATTAAAATGCACTCGAATCTGATATCCTGCATGTTCATAGCTTACATTCTCTTTTTGGATTTCTTTTTTTGTATCCAGAACTTCTACAGAATCAAATAACGTATTCATGCTATATGCCTCCTTCAGCATACAGTTCTCTCTACATCCTATGCCGGCAGGATTGTACAAAAGTTCTGTATGAATTGAATTCGGCTTTCGAAAGCCTGATTACATTCTAAAATTATTCTGCACCAATCACATTGAATTGAAATTGACCGCAGATTGAGTTTTTAAGATTCATTTTCTTCCTATACAGTATCAATTCCTATTGTCCGGAACATTTGTTCGTGTTATAATAAAAAGACTTTAAGAATATAAAACACGAAAACCAAAGGAGGGATTTCTGTTGGAACGATGTGATTTTTCTTCTATTAGCACATGCCTAAAAAATCAAATCAGTGAAAGCAATCAGATGAACCAACCTGATTTTTTATACGAATTATTTGAAGATTTTATGAATGATCCGATAAATGAAGATTTTTCTATGGATAATGGTCTAATTGAATATTCTCGTGCGATGAAATCGCACTTCCGGAAATTTGGGAATCAGATGTCC
>ENA-ORTI01004135-ORTI01004135.1-human-gut-metagenome-genome-assembly--contig:-NODE-4135-length-10388-cov-2.726604_pt1 | contig 10388 bp, 8 predicted proteins | sample MGYA00242071_ERZ509191 | MGnify/ENA primary metagenome ERZ509191 (study PRJEB26280, sample SAMEA2338832) | human gut metagenome | biome: human gut; feature: human-associated habitat; material: faeces...
AAAAATCCATCACTTCCTTTTCGCGTAGAAATCCGCAATCAGGTCATCGAAGTGTTGGGTACGGAATTTAACGTTTCGGGGTACAAAGACGAGGCATGTGTCTATACGACATTAGTAAATGGGAAAGTAAAAGTGGCAGCTACAGACAAGGGTATGACTTTGTTACCCGGTGAGCAGTGTGTATTGGATACCGGTGACGGCTCGATGATCAGGCAACAGGTCGATGTCGATAAAATAATCAGTTGGAAAAAGGGGAAATTTATTTTGGAAGAACAGACCCTGGAGCAAATTATGCAGAAGCTGGCCCGGTGGTACGATATCACAGTTTTCTATCAGAATCCGGCATTGAAAAACAAGGTTTTTAAAGGAAGTGTACCCCGGTATGCTGAATTACGGCAGGTATTGAATATTTTAGAAAAGACCGGTGAAGTGCAATTTCATATTCAGAATCGCACGGTCATTGTCAAGGAATAGATATAAAAAGGAGAATCCGGCAAGATTCCCCTTTTAGATGCAGACATCCGTTGGAGCAGATGTCTATGTTTAATTTTAATCTCTTACAAATCTATGAAAAAAAATCGAAATCTGGGTAGTTCCGGTTGGATTAGATTACCCCAAAAATTGTTGGTGATGAATTTGAAGATTCTGTTTTTGGTGTGTATTGTGAATACGGTGAGTGCCAATAGTTTTTCACAATTAAAAAAGTTGAACGTCGATTTTTCCGGTCAGGAAATAACGAGGGTATTGGATTTTCTGACTACTCAAACCGGTTATGAATTTGTGTATCGTAAAGGTGTTTTAAATACCGGTGAAAAGGTGACTTTGGAATTGAAAGAAGCAACGGCAGAGCAGGTTTTGGATGCTTTGCTCAAATCCAGGGGATACGATTATGAAATAGTCGACCAGGTGGTGGTCATCCGTAAAGGGGCGGCTGTGTATGCGCCTGAAATTCCTCGGCATGTTCGGGTGCTGCAAGGGACGGTGAAGGATAGCGGAGGAAGGCCCTTGCCCGGGGTTACGGTCAGGATAAAAGGAACGACCCTGGGGGTGGCGACGGACCAGAACGGTGGTTATCGTTTGGAACTTCCTGCAGATAAAGAGATTCGCATCCTTTTTTCATTCGTAGGCATGCAGGAGCAGGAAAGGGTTGTCCGGGATCAGAAAGTGTTGGATGTGATATTAAAAGAAGAGATTGCCGAAATGGAAGAAGTGATTGTAACCGGCTTTTCCAGATGGGATGTTCTGGAAGACCGGTCGGACCCTGCACATAAAGAGATCCTTCTGATGCCTACGTGGAGAAACTGGCTGGAAGATATCAGTGAAGAAGCATTCCGTAAAAGTGAATATTATCAGAGATATGAAACACTTTTGCAGGATGAACGGCTGAGGACGATCCTGGAAAGAGAGAATATCACGCTGAATTTTTATATTCATGCCAAGTTTCGGGAGCGTCTCGGAAACTTTTATACGGAGGACAGACACATCCGGCTGATCCCCTTTGGAACTGTGCCGTTAAACCAGCTTCTGATGAGCTGTCATATGCTGATCACAGATTATTCTTCTGTTTCCTGGGAAGTTTATTATCAGGGGAAACCGGTAGTTTTTTATCCTTTTGATCTGGAAACTTACGAGAAGGCCCACGGAAGTTATGTAGATTACAGAAAAGATGTTTTCGGGGATCTGGCATGGACAGAAGAGGAGCTTCTGGATACCATAGAATCCTATGTGAAAAACAACTTCCAGGAGAAACCGGAATATGCAAAGCGAAGAGATACTCTTCTTCCGTACCGGGATCACAATAACAGCAAACGTATTTACGAAGCGATTGTCAGAGCGCACATTCCCAGTAAGCTGAAAAAAAGAAGAAAAGATATAAATTTTTGAGCAGATCAGTTCTCTACGCAGATGCCTGGATAAATAAGCGGTAGAAAGAGTTGTCTGTACCGGGAATGGATAAGATGGGAGAAATATGAGCAGAGAAGATGATTTTTCAGTTGTTGTTTTTGCTAAAAATACATCAGGATTATACAGAACATACAGAAATATAAAACAGAATCCACTGGCAGATACCATACAGATCCTGGCGGTACGTGTGGAAGGGATTGCAGATCAGTTCAGCCAGAGTGATCTGAAAGAACTGCAGCTTCTTGGAGAAAAGGAGAAAACTCTTCAGGCACAGGCGATGGATGAGAAATTTGGTCCATTTCAAATGAAAGATAAGCGTTTTCGGGAAATGCTGAAAGATCCGAAACTGATCTATATTGACGGATCAGAGTGTCAGGATATTGCCAGTGAACTTTACAGTCAGATTACCGGAACTTATATTACATTTGTAAGAGGCGGAAATGGTTTTTCAAAAGAGGCATTCCGGGAACTGCAGCGCTGCTTTCAGGAAGAAGGCAGTGATGTAGCTGTGATAAAAATTGACGGAAAAGACAGTTTGCCGGTAAAAGAGCATAATAATTACTGTGACTCTTTTGGAAAAGATGCAACACTGGACGATCATGCCTGTCTGTTGCATCAGATGTATCCGGCATATACATTTGTTACAGAAAAACTGAAATGGACAAAAGAAATCAGAAAGGATACCTGGTATCTGGATATCATGGAAATGGTATACAGAAATGCGGTATCCTGCGGGAAAATTTCGGTAATTTCCGGGGAAAATGCCCGGGTGCAGATTCCTGCGGAGCATTTTATCAGGGATGAATGGGAGAATCTTATACAGGATACTGAGCAGACAGGGATGTTTTACGAGCGTTTTTTGAAAAGGCTTGAAGAATACAGAAAACAGGGAAAAATCCGGTTTGTAAAGAATGGGGATTATGTGCTTCTGTATTATTATGCAAAACTGGCAGAAGTGATATTCCGGAATCCGGAACATGTGGAGCTGATTTCCTATGAAAGAAATATTGATGAATTTCTGAAACATCTGGAATTTCCGGAACTTATCATATTCAGCCATCACATAGGAAGAGAAAATAAACTTTATCTGCTTCATAAATATTTTCCGGATATAAATAAAAGATATCCCAGACAGACAGAGGCTGTTATGGATTCAGAACAGGATGAGCTGAATGTCAGGATTTTCCAGCTTACAGATGAGGGAATACACTGTGAGTTTTCGGTTGTGGAACCATGGATGAGGAACCGGGAGTTCTGCATGATAACCGGAGAACGAAGATATAAAGCAGTCTGGAGATATACACTGGATCGATTCGGGTGGTGCAGGAAGGAAACAGCGACAGAGAAGCTGTATCTGGTGGATATTCCTTATGGTGGAATTCACGATTCTGTTTGCTGGGCGGAAAAAGAGCAGGGTCATATCAGGAAGATGTATAATGTTTCTTACGGAAAATATACACCATTTGCCAAAGCGGTTCCTCTTTTTCTGCATGTAAGGGGAATGCTGTTGCTGCCTGCCGGAAAAAAAAGATCCATTTCTTCACTGGAAGAACAGAACGAAGATCAAATCCAGGAGCAATATGAGATCTGTGTAAAACCTTATCGAATAGGCAGGACCCTGATACTTGGATGGAAACGTGACCGTGCTTTACTGTTACAGGGACTTCCCGGAAAAAAAGCCTTTTTTGTACGCTGGCTCTGTGCATGGAAACGTGCAAGGAAGAAAAAACAGATCTGGCTGTTTTCGGATCGAGTCAACCGGGGAGATGATAACGGAGAGGTTATGTTCCGCTATGTCTGTGAAAATCCGGTTTCCGGGGTGAAACCATATTTTGTTATCAGTAAAAATACACCGGAGAGCCGGGAACTGGGGAAACTTGGAAAAATTGTGGAGCCTTTTTCCTGGAATCACAAAATCCTGTTTCTTCTGAATGATCTTTCCCTTTCTTCTCAGGCAAATAAGACCGTAGTGAATCCATTTGGAAGTTTCGAGTATCTTTACCGGGATCTGATGTACAATAAGAAACTGGTATTTTTGCAGCATGGAGTGACGAAAGATGATCAGTCTCAGTGGCTGAATAAATATAACCGGAATCTGTTTGGGTTTGTGGTAAATACGAAGCAGGAGTATGATTCCATATTCAATTATGATTACTATTATCCGGCAAAGAATGTATGGCTTACTGGTATGCCAAGATTTGACAGGCTGGTCCATGCGGAACGGAAATACGTGACGATTATGCCTACCTGGCGAAAAAGTCTTTCCTCCGGAACCGATGACAGAGGTGTGTGGAAGCTTGGAGAAGAATTCGTCCACAGTGAATATTTTTGCTTTTATAATGATCTTCTGAACAGTGAAAAGCTTCTGAAAGCTTCTGAAAAATATGGTTACACTATCTGCTTTATGCCACATCCGAATACTGTTGATGGACTGCATCTGTTCCGAAGAGATCCCAGGGTGAAATTTCTGGATAGCTCCAGTTCCTACAGAGAGATTTTTGCGCAGACAGATCTGATGGTCACGGATTATTCTTCGGTTGCATTTGACTTTGCGTATTTAAGGAAGCCGATCGTGTATGCACAGTTTGACAGAGAGAGCTTTTTCAACGGTTCCCATTCCTACACAGAGGGATATTTTGATTATGAGAGGGACGGATTTGGAGAGGTGGAAGATACACTGGAAGGAACGGTAGAACGGATCATTGAATATATGGCTTCTGACTGTCAGATAAAAGAGAAATATCTGAAGCGAATGGAGGATACATTTGCATTTAATGACCGTAACTGCTGCAGGCGGGTATACAAAAAAATCATGGAAAACATGTAATATAAAGGAGAAAATTTTGGAAAAGGAAAAAACAGTCCGATTTGATAAATACGCTTCCCAGGCGATGAAAGGGATTGCCATAGTGATGATGCTGTTTCATCATCAGTATCTTTCAAGAAAGCGCTTTGAGGGATTTACGGTATCTTTTGCGCCATTTGCGGATGATACCATGATCTATATGTGCAGTGTATTTAAGATTTGTGTGCCGATCTATGCTTTTATTTCCGGATACGGACTATATTTAAGTTATCGTAAGAAGCGCTCTGCGCCTGTGAGATGGACTGCCGGCCGGCTGGTCAAAACCATGTCCGGGTTCTGGATCATCTGGATCTTATCTGCGGTTATTTTTCAGGGCATGTTCGGATACGTATCAAAAGTATATTTTTCAGGCGGAAGCAGAATCGAAGGTCTGGCAGCTATGGGGCTTGATTTTCTGGGGCTTCATAGCCTGTTTGGTACAGTAACCATGAATGGAACCTGGTGGTATATGAGCGCTGCGGTGATCTTTGTGATCCTGGTTCCACTGGTCATGAAAAATGAAGACTGTCTTCCGATGATCCTTGCGCTGGTTGTGGCAGTTCCCCATATGCTATCACTGAAGATCATGGGAGAAACCAATGTATATTCTTTTATTCCTGTATTTCTTATGGGAATGTGTGCAGCAAAGTATGAGCTGGCTGACCGGTGGCTGCAGGGGTGGAACCGGGGACCGAAGAAGATCATGAAATTTTTGTTGGAGGTGCTGATATTATTTGTTCTGTACAAAGTATATGGGAAATTACCGGGATCTGTATATAATGAGATCCGCTGGGGGATTTTTCCGATTATTGTGATCGCATTTTGCAGCGAGTTTATCACAGTGATCCCGGGAATCCGCCAGGTACTGTTATTCCTTGGAAAACATTCCATGAATATTTTTCTGATACATACATTTATAAGACATTATTTCTGGAGTGATTTTATTTATTCCTTTGGTCATTTTGTGGTAAATGTTCTGGTACTGCTGGGAATTTCTCTGGCAGTGTCCATTGTGCTGGAATGGCTGAAAAATATAACCGGTTACAACCGCCTGATCCGGAATATCTGTGAAAAAATTGAACTAACTGTATAAAAGCATAAAAAGTCCTGAACTTTGATAAGTGCCTTATTTACCGGACAAAGAAGATGTCCGGGATTCTGGCATAGATCAATGCTCAAGACTTTTTTGTGCATAAATAACAGACTCTCAGATAGAAAAAATTTCTCCTGTATGAGTGGTATCATATCCGGTCTGGAGTGCCAGTGTGCGGCGAAAATTCTCTGAAGAGATCGTTTCGGTCACTGCCTGAAAACCGGGAGTATCCAGATTTTCGGAATGCATGATCAGATAAAGTGTCTCCTGTGTAAGGGGGAGAAACGTAAGTTCCGGGAAACTTCTTACAGCATAACTTTCTCCAAGTGCAACATCTGCCTGCCCACCGGCAACCGCGGCAGCTGTGGAATAGTCGGAAACAAGCTCATTACGGTAACCGGATATGGATTCCGGAGAAATACCGGAAGATTTCAGGGTGCGGTCAAGAAGAACCCTGCGGCTGCTTCCTTTTTCGCGGTTTGCAAAAATGATATCCGCTCTTGTAAGATCCGGAAAGTCATGAATATTCCGTGGATTCCCCTTTTTTACATAAAAGCCCATGGGATACTGGCAGAAGAGAAGGGCTGTAAGAGAAAGTCCGGGTACCAGACTGCGGACATCCTCAGGAGCTGCTGCGGCACAGGCAATATGGACTTTTTCAAAATAGAGGGAATACAGGCCATTGTAGGTATTCATATGTGATTGCAGCACAGGAAGGTTCCCAGGTGTGGAAGGCAGCTGATTCAGAAGAAGATCCAGCGCCGGAGATGCCTGTCCGCTGATGATCAGTCCGCTGGAGTGAAGCAGATAATCTCTTTTCAGAAGGGAACTTTCCGGTTGATAATCATGGTGCTGGGCGGAGACACTGTTTTTCGCCCCTCCGTTCAGATACAAGGACAGCTGATCTTCACTGACTCGCAGCTGTTTACCGATTTTGGAAGAGGAAAGCTCCCCGCGTTTGATCAGTTCGTATACGGTTGTTTTTTTGATCTTTAATTTATCGGCGACTTCCTGGGCTGTGTAGAATTTATTCATCGATTCCCACCATAACACTGGTTGCTTTGATGACAGCGTAAGCGTCAGATCCAACTTTCAGTCCCAGTTCTTCCACAGCGGCACAGGAAATGGTTGCTGTGATAATATTTCCTCCGCCAATATCGATGGAAACAATGGAATTTACGGCTCCTTTGTTGATATTGATAACTTTTCCTTTTAACTGATTTCGTGCACTGAGTTTCATAAAAAAATCTCCTTATCTTTTAAGATCCTGATGTTGCAGTGAAAACTGCTCGGTATATTTTATGATAGCATGTGTATGAAAAAACAGCAATGGCCTTACGCTTGACAAGAAACATTCATTTGGGTAAAATTAAATGAAACCATTCAAAACTGAATGAAACTGAACGAAACAAAAAAGGAGAGAAACAAAAAGATGAAGAAAAAAATCTTAGCGGCTCTTACAGCAGGAATCCTGACAACAGGCCTTCTGACCGGAAATGTCTTTGCGGCAGATACAGAGGTGAAAGGTGATGAGAATCTGAAAGGTGAGGTTTATGCTTTTATCGCAGCCAGCCTCAGCAATTCCATGGAAGAGATCCAGAAGGATTTCAATGAACTTTATCCGAATGTGACAATCTACTACAGCGCAGACAGCTCAGGTACACTGCAGACACAGATTGAGGAAGGCGCACGCTGCGATCTTTTCTTTTCAGCAGCAGATAAACAGATGGATGCCCTCACAGAGGAGAAACTGACAAAAGAGGACACTGTTGTTGACCTTCTTGAGAATAAAGTCGTTCTGATCAAACCAAAGGACGGAGAGACAAAGGTAACAGGATTTGAGAACATCACAGATGCCGAGAATATGGCGCTTGCAGGTGAGGATGTTCCGGTTGGACAGTACTCCCGTGAGATTTTCAACAACCTTGGAATCATGGATGATGTAAACGAGATGGAGATCAACGAGTGCAAGAACGTAACAGATGTACTTGCTGCAGTCAGTGAGGGAAGTAATGAAGTTGGTGTAGTATATGCGACAGATGCTGCATCTGTTGCGGATAAAGTAGAGATTATTGCAGAGGCACCGGCAGACAGCCTTCAGACTCCGGTTCTTTATCCGGTAGGACTTATTGAGGATAAAGAAGCATCTGAGGATGACACCAAGGCAGCAGAGGCATTCCTGGATTATGTAGAATCTGACGCTGCAATCAAGGTATTTGAGGACTATGGATTCACAGCATATAAGGCTGAGGATTCCAAAGAAGATGCAGAAGATTCCGCAGACAGCACTGAGGCTGAGGACAGCACAGACTCTACAGGCAGTACCTCCAAATAATCATTATGCAGAAAACCGACAGTAATTTCTGGAAATGCCATAAACGCCGGTGCAGGAATGAACGATGACAGAATTTTTGAAAGAAATAAACTGGAGTCCTCTTTGGATTTCCTTAAAAACAGGTCTGGTGGCTACCGTGATCGCCTTTTTTCTGGGGGTATTCTGCGCCCGTAAGATCATGAAACTGAAACCGGGAGCAAGAGCAGTACTGGACGGTATCTTTACCCTTCCCCTGGTACTTCCGCCTACAGTGGCAGGATTTTTTCTGCTTCTGATTTTCAGCCTGAAAAGACCCCTTGGAAGTTTTCTTCTGGACAATTTTGATATTAAGATCGTACAGAACTGGAAGGGGTGTGTGATCGCGGCTGCAGTGATTGCGTTTCCACTGATGTACCGCAATGCACGTGCTGCGTTTGAACAGGTGGACGTGAATCTGATTTACGCGGGCCAGACATTGGGGATGAGCGATAACCGGATTTTCTGGAAGGTGGTTATGCCTGCGGCAGGACCTGGAATTGCTTCCGGAACGGTACTGGCTTTTGCACGTGCCATCGGTGAGTATGGAGCAACCTCTATGCTTGCCGGAAATATCCTTGGAAAAACAAGAACGGTTTCGGTGGCCATAGCTGCAGAGACCGCAGCCGGAAACTATGGAACTGCAGGCTTCTGGGTCGTTGTGATTGTGCTGATTTCCTTTGTGATTGTAGCACTGATTAACATTGTATCCGGAAGAGGAATGAAGACAAGAAGGTGGATCTGATGGCAGTCAGTGTAAATATCGAAAAGAATTTCCGGGATTTTTCCCTGAAAGTACAATTTGAGGGCAGCTCGGCAGCCATCGGGCTTCTTGGAGCATCCGGCAGCGGAAAGAGCATGACGCTGCGGTGTATAGCAGGAATTGAAACTCCGGATCGGGGTAAGATTGTAATTAACGGAAAAACGGTCTTTGATTCGGAAGCAGGAATCAATCTGAAACCACAGAAACGGCGGATTGGCTACCTCTTCCAGAATTATGCATTATTTCCGACTATGACGGTAGAGCAGAATATCCGCTGTGGTTACCGTGGAGAAAAATCTTTTGCACAGGAAAAAGTGTCGGATCTGATCCGGCGATATCATCTGGAGGGCCTGGAAAAACGTCTTCCATCCCAGCTTTCCGGCGGGCAGCAGCAGCGAGTGGCACTGGCCAGAATGATGATCGGGGAACCGGAAGCCATTCTTCTGGATGAGCCGTTTTCCGCACTGGACTATCTGACGAGGGTGGAAATGCAGGAATGGCTGCTGGAGCAATGGGAGCATTACCATAAGACGATTCTTTTTATCACGCATGACGTAGAGGAGGCGGTATTCCTGTCGAAGAAGATTTTTGTGATACAGGACAGACCGTTTTCTTCGATGGAGATGGTAGAGGTGCCTCTGCCTGCCCATCGGGACAGAAATGATCTGAAAAAGCCCGAAATCGTCGATTTGAAGGAACGGCTGATTGGGAAGCTGAGAAGGAGTGTGCGCTTATGAAACGAAACATTTCTTCTTTGATACTGGTATTTATCCTCCTGCTTTTCTGGCAGGGGGCGGCAATGGGCATCAATGCGGCGTATATCCTGCCCTCGCCCACGCAGATTCTGGTACGGCTGTGGGAGCTGAGAGAGCCGCTGCTTCTGGTGCATCTGCCGGCAACGATGGGCGTTACTGCACTGGGGCTTTGCATTTCCGTGGTGCTGGGGCTTTTGCTTGCGATTTCGATGGACTGGAATCCGAGACTGGAAAAAACGCTTTACCCCGTTATCATTGCATCCCAGACGATTCCCACAACGGCCCTTGCGCCGCTGTTTATCCTCTGGTTTGGCTACGGCATCTGGAGTAAGGTGCTTGTGACAATTCTGATGACGTTTTTCCCGATTGCGATTACCGTTTTTGACGGTCTGAAGGGGACGAAGCGGGAAATGGAGGAGTTGCTTTTTACCTACGGTGCAACAAAAAAGGATATTTTTTTAAAGCTGAAGCTGCCGACGGCTCTGCCGCATTTCTTTTCCGCAATTAAGATGTCTGTGCCGATGAGCGTAATCGGGGCGGCAATCGCGGAATGGCTTGGGGCGCAGAAGGGGCTTGGCTATTTCAGCAAACGAATGATGACACAGCTGGACGGTGCAGGGGTTTTTGCGCCTGTGGTATTGCTGTCCGTTGTGGCAATGGTGGCAGTTGGCATCATT
>ENA-ORTI01004153-ORTI01004153.1-human-gut-metagenome-genome-assembly--contig:-NODE-4153-length-10350-cov-3.053910_pt1 | contig 10350 bp, 8 predicted proteins | sample MGYA00242071_ERZ509191 | MGnify/ENA primary metagenome ERZ509191 (study PRJEB26280, sample SAMEA2338832) | human gut metagenome | biome: human gut; feature: human-associated habitat; material: faeces...
AGTGGCACGTCTGAAAGAGGATTTTGCATCTCTGGAAATTGTCTGATAATTGTAGACGGCTATTATAAACAATCATTAATTTTATATCTAAAATTGATTTGATATGACTATTACGAAGATATTCCTATTGCTGGTGTGCGCATTTGTTCTGGTATTGCTGCTTTCTACTATCTTTAATAAGCACCATAGGATAATCATGTGGTCTGCTGCAATAGTATTTTTTATAGGAACTCTGCTCCTTATAGGTCTTGGGATAATTGATCCGGTAAAAGACAACAACCATCCTGATCCTGTCGTAATAACAGGCATTTTCACCGCCCTTGTCTTATCGGGTGTATTTGCATACGGAGCGGAAAAGTTACGCATCAAACTTAGGGAAAATAACCAGCAAACCGTTCAACCCATAGATAATCATTCTGAATGTCCGGATTCCCCCAAAGGGGTTGTATTGTCGGGAAGGCTTGATACTTCACTTGCCCGTACAATCTTTGCGAAAGCAATAGAAGCCGGATATATTGAAGAGGTCGGGTCCCATTATAGCTGGAAAGGGACAAAGGCTCTTCTTGCCTATATGTGTGGTCGAATATATTGCGGCGATTATCCTGAATATTCCAAATACGAACAGAAGACTTTTTGGGAATTCGGCAACGGACTCTTTCCCGATGTAGAGCTTAACGCACTATTTGAGCAGACCGGTATCGGACAGTCCCGACAGAACAGGAGGGATATGCCCGTCCCTAACAATGCCGGAGAAATCGACAAGTTTTTTCATAAGTGACAAAAAACTAAGAGTATTATCTTCGTTCTTGGCAAGTCTTAGTTTCTGGCTTGTTATGCATTTTGTTTTGCATCATCTGGCAATCTTCGATTTTTTCAATTTTATTTTTCTCTTTTTTATTGCTGGTAATCAATAGGTTACTTGTAAAGTTGTGGCAGAATCATAACTTTCCATAACACCTGTCCTAACATTGGATAATTTATTGTAACTTATTAGTCCTCAGCTATTTCATACATTCGTGCCGTGATTCTGGTGCGATGTGCACAATCGTACCATATCGTATAACCAGGCTGAAGGTCTGAGTGTGCATCAGGGCAATCGGCCATAATTGTTTTTAAGTATGGCTAAAGAAACGAATGTAGAGAAGCTATGCGACCGGGAATTGCTTGAAAAGATTCTCAGCGTAGTGGAGAGACAAGAGAAACTGCCGCCTCCGGCTCATGAAGGCGGACTCCGTCTATATGACAACAAGTCTTTGATGGAGAAATTGAACATCAAAGAAAAGTATCTGAAAAAGTTGCGAGACAACGGCTATCTCGGCTACTCGCGTGAAGGTGATAAATACTGGTACACGCAGGAAGACGTAGACCGCTTTCTGCGTCGTTTCCACTATGAAGCTTTCGCTATTGGTGATGAACTTCCCAAACAGGAAGGAGGTGGCTATGTTTAACACCATTCATTTGACCAACATGCTTCGGTCGGAAGTGGAAGGCATTCCGGAAACAGGTCTTCCGTTGGATGCCTTCCCGGACAAGATACAGGAGATTATCCTCAATCTTGCCAGATACGAAAATTTCAATGTGGAATATACTGCGTCTATTGTTCTTTCTGCTGTTGCTACTGCAATAGGCAACTCTTGTCATATCCGTATAAAGGGCGAGTGGAAAACTTGCCCATCCCTTTATATGATGCTGGTCGGACGTCCCGGGCTCGGAAAGACTCCTCCCCTCGGTTTTATCTATAAGCCGATTAATGAGTATGATGACCGGCTGCATGAGAAATATAACGAGGAATATGACGAATATGAAAGAGCCATGTCAGCAGGCAAGCACGGAAGTGATGGGGAAGCACAACTGCTCAAGAAACCGAATTTTGTAACGACGGTCATTTATGATTCCACCCCGGAGGCGATGATGAATATTCATCAGCATAATCAGCGTGGGATAACATTGGTCGTCGATGAAATCCTGGCTTTGTTCAATTCCGTCAAAAGGTACAACAGCAAGAACAACCTCATTGAAGATCTGCTGACAGCTTATAGCGGACAGCCGTTAAAGATTATCCGCAAATCAGAATCACGTCCTGTTCTAATCAAGAATCCATGTATAAATGTCATCGGTTCAGTACAGACAAATATGCTGCAGGAAGTCTTCCGTGCAGAGTTCCTTGCCAACGGATTGCTTGACCGTTTTTTGTTTGTCTATCCCAAAAACAGGAAGATATCCGGATGGAGACGGGAAGAACGGAATACGGCCCGTCCTGACATCATGAATCAATGGAGGACAATAATCAACAGAATCTTAAGCATCCCCTGTATTCTTGATGACAAGGGTACTACGGTCAATCCTCGTATCATTACAATGTCTGATGATGCGGAAGAACACTTTTATGAATGGTACAATGGAATTATTGATGCTGTAAATGCCATTGAGGATGATGCGGATGTTGAAAGCCGCAAGATGAAACTCAACGGCCATGTAGCACGTCTTGCCCTGTTGTTTCAGGTAATGAAATGGGCTACTGATAGTGGAGATATGCAATATATTGAGCGGGATTCCGTAGAATCGGCGATCCGTATGATTGATTATTATGAGGAAACATACAGGAGGATTCAGGAAACCATTGTCATAAACAGTATCGGCGAAACGAAAGAAGCCTGGCTTTCTCTGTTGGAAGATCGGTTCACTTCCGGGGATGCTGTTATTGCCGGTAGAAAAGTTGATATGTCCCGACGTACCGTCTATTATGCGCTTGACCAATTATGCCGGCTTAAGCACCCTCTTATAGAAAAGCTTCAGCATGGAGTCTATCGCAAACTTATGACAGAAAATACTGATGCACCTTGCACTATTGCACTTTCATCTTGCCAGGATACCGTGCAATCTTCTCAAAGTGCAAAAGTGCAGAGTGCAACCACACTAAAATCAGAAGACCATGAGTGAATACAGATTCCATTTGCAGAAATACCGCCCTGGAAGCAAGACTACTTGTCCGAACTGTGGTAAAAGCCGATGTTTTGTCAGGTATATTGATGAACAAGGCAGCATTAGCTTTCCCGGTAATGTCGGCAAGTGTGATCATGAAAACAGTTGTGGCTACCACTATACACCTAAGGAATACTTCAAGGATAATCCTGATGTATTAGAAATGGATGAGGGACGCGGCAAGTCACTTTTTTCTGCCCCTTATAAGACGGCAGATAAAATTCCGTCTTGTATTGCCCCTTCGTATATTCCTTCATCTTATGTGTTAAGGAGTCTGTCACATTATTCAATCAACCCCTTATATCAGTATTTCTGTCATGTATTTGGCGAAAATGAGGCAAGCAGATTGTTTGAAATGTATCGCATAGGGACATCTTCAAAATGGGGAGGCACAACGGTTTTCTGGCAGACAGATATAAATGGACAGGTAAGAACCGGCAAGGTAATGTGCTATAATGCCGAGACAGGCCATCGGGTTAAAGAGCCTCAGGCTTTTGTCAGCTGGGCACATTCCGAGTTGAAGTTGCAGGATTTCCATTTGAAGCAATGTCTGTTTGGAGAACATCTTCTGAAAAATTCATCGTCTCCGGTAATGCTGGTGGAAAGTGAAAAGACCGCTGTTGTAATGAGCCATTTTATCCCCGATTATATATGGCTGGCAACAGGTGGAAAGAACGGTTGTTTCAATAGTGAAGCCATGCAGGTCCTTAAAGGCAGGGAGGTTACTCTCATCCCTGATTTAGGAGCAACCGAACAATGGAGAGAAAAGTCTGCTTTGTTGTCTGGAATATGTAAACGGGTTGTTGTGTCCAATGTTTTGGAATGTACATCCGATGAAGAGCAACGCAGCCAAGGATTGGACATTGCAGACTTCTTTCTGTATTCACCATCAAAGAGACAGATACTCCATCAGATGATACAACGTAATCCAGCATTGCAGTTGCTCATTGATGAACTGGATCTGGAACTTATTGAATAGTAAAGGAACTTGTTCCGAGGATTTATAGAAAGTCCTTAACACAATAAGGACTTTTTGCCTGACGGCAATAAAATCCGGTCATTGTCCCGCGGAGCGGACTGGCATAAGAGCAAGCTCAAATATTAATCATTTATCAAAAGAATACCATATATGAATACAGATATTAAACAGGCCATGCATGTCGAAGCCGGGAAGTCATTCGGCACAGCAGAGGCGAATGAAAACGAAAGGCATTGGAATGACGACAAGATTGACAGAAAGAATCAGGATCCGACCAATCACTATGACAAGACCCGAATGAAACTGAATTTCGAGATTGGGCCCGATGGGAAAGTTCATCCGTTAGGCTATCAAGAGAAATCGCTTGAAGTACGTTTGCAGGAACGGTTGACTGAACTGGGCTGGAAACCTTTCAAGCCGGACAGCAAAATTCAACCAAACTGTTGTGCGAAATTTATCTTCGGAGGCAATCATGACCGTACGCTTGAGATGGCATTTGGCCCCCAAACCGTAAATCTGGACAAGGGCGCAGACAACAGCCATCTCCAACGATGTCCGGAAATCGAACAATGGGCAAAAGATGTCTATGACTGGTGCGCCAAACGGTACGGACAGGAAAACATCATCGGCTTCCAGGTTCATCTTGATGAGAGCAGCCCGCATATCCATGCCTTGATCGTTCCTGTCGGACAACGAGCCAAAAGCGGACGCGAATGCGTCATGTGGTCGGCTAAGTTCGGGAAGAGCCGTTATGAGTATGGCCATATTCTTCGGGAAATGCACACCTCACTATATGAAGAGGTAGGGAGCAAGTACGGGTTGGAACGTGGTGACAGTATTGAAGGCCGGAACGTCAACCATCTTAGTAAACGCGATTATATCCGGAAACTGGCCAAAGATGCGAAACAGGCGGAGAAAGCAGTCAAGGGGCTGCAAACTATGATACGGAGATTGGAAGCAAATATTTTCAGTTATAACCAACAACTTGCAAAGGCGGAGCAGGAACTGGCGTCCGGCAAGATAACTCTCAATAGGTATGAAGTACAGAAAACCGACATACTGAAACTCATTGCCGAGTATCAGGCCAAACTTGAAGACAAGGCATGTAAGCTTCAAGAAAAGGAGCAGGAACTGGAGAAGATGACAAAGAATATAGACCGTGTCGGTAGAGTGGTGCAACCTTTCCGCAATCACAAGATAGATTTTGAGCCGCCACGAATCACTGGTAAACCTCCGATATTCGGGGTCGACAAATGGATTGAGGAGCAGAACCGGTCTATCGCCAGACGATTCGTGAAGATTGTCCGTCAGATTGAAGAACTGTATCGGAAAGATGCCGAACAGCAAATACAGGCGGTGCAGAATAATGCGTTGCTGGACTATCGGGAGTTTAAATGGCTACAACAGGAGTATGCACGACTGACGGATCTCAACAATAATCAGACAGAACAGATGCAGACGTTTCTTGACCAACTGGCTGAGCCTTCTGTGCGGGAACGAATCTTTTCTATCGCTGATGCTTTGATTGGCGGACAACCTGTCGCTGTTGCATCCAGCGGAGGCGGTGGCAACGCCGACTCAGACCTTCGCTGGGACGGCCGCAGACCGGATGAGGAGGAAGAAGCGTATCGAAGAAGGTGTCTGCTACATGCCGCACAGGTTGTCCGTAATTCTCACAAAAGCACCATCCACAGATAAACTCCAGTTTTATATTAACTTCAGTGATACTGTATGGATAGCAGCGGCAAGCATGGGCGCGGTCGGGGCATCGGAAGGGGGCGGAAGAAATGGCGGTTGGTCGGGTCGCTGTGAAGGGGGCGGCGCGGGGGTTGTGGGCCGAGAAGCTGACGAGGGGCCAAAAGAAAACGGCGGCAGAGCGTGCTCTGCCACCGTTCGTCATGCGGGGATATGTCCTGCTGCGGCTGCCGGATCAGAAGACGATGACAGGACGGGTGAACGCACAATAGTTTATGTGTTTCAAACTCGTCGTATAAATAGGCTCGCTGAAAGACATGTCATACGCATAATCAGTATACCAGCTTCTCTCATCCTCGGTCGACGACCAATATATGCAAATACTACGCGTATCGAATCCCTTGACGTAACCCTGCAACTCGGCGGCGGAGGCCGCTTTGGCAGCCATAAAGCGGCTGTCCAAATAGTCCCGGCAGGTCGCCATGTAGTAAAGTTGGCCGACGGAGGGCAGGAACCAGCCGCTGGTACCGGCCGGGGCCTTCAGCGGGGCCTGCCATGCGTAGTCGCTGGTCGGGTTGCCGTCGTAGTCCAGGGAGCGGTTGCCGTAGGTTTCGCAACTCCAGGCTGCCTGGAAGTGGCGCATCTCCCACCCCTCGCCGGCATGGGCCGTCACATAGTCGTGTATCGCCCGGCAGTTGGCATAGCCGTTCCAGGCATACTTATCGGTAGAGACACCGGACCTAAAATCATACTCTCCGTTTGGCCCTGTTACCCATTTTGCTCCATAGGAAGTCCCTGTAGTTAAATTATAGGTGTCGGTGATGGCCACGGCATAGCCGCGCACCTCGCCCGCGAGGGTGGGGCCACCGGCGGTGAGGGGACTGGTGTAGTCCGAGGCATCGGTGGCGTGCCGCCCGGCATGGAACACGATACCGATAACCGTCTTGCCCGCCTCGGGAGCTACCGCCTCAGTTGCAGTTTCAACAGTTCCGTCGGGATAGAGCTTGCGCAGGCCGCCGTCGCTCGTCGTGCCGTCGCTGTAGAGGTAGTCGCCCATCTTCAGGTCTGCAGCAGCGTACTCGGTTACAGCCTCTGCCCAGCCGCCCTCCAGGCTCGGGGCTGCGAGGGTGATGTTGCTGTTCTCCTTGAACTCCTTGCCCGCAAAGGTCTTGGTGTACACCACGCCATCATACGTTACCGTCAGGGTGATGCCGGCCTCCGTGACGATGGGCGGGGTTGGCAGGGCGTAGAGGGTGGCGGTGCCGTCGTCCTCGCCGGTAAGGGTGATGGGGGCTTCTGTATACCGAGGCAAAAACTCGTCACCCCGAAAATAGCTGACGTATTTCATCCCCAGTACGGTCAGTTCCTTTCCTTTGCCCACCCCGGTAAAGGTCATGCGCCCCTGCGGGTGCTGGTCGAGGCGGAGCGTGATGGTGGCCACGCCGCCTTCGTCCACCTTGTAGCTGCCCGAAGTGGTGTAGGCGACATCGCCGTGCTCGATACTTAAGTGGCCATATGCATCATCCGTTACTTTTTCTGCATAGCGGGCTTTAATATAGGTGGCACCATTAGCAATGGTGCTGTTCATGGTCACAACCCACTCCCCGTCGGTGTAGGTGGCTAAATTGGTTGCAGCTGAACCCGTACGGAAATAGATCACGTCGCCTTCGGCCCATCCGCTTTTGGGGGCGCGGGTCTCCGCGTCGCCATCGTAGCCGCCGCGGGTGACGTTGAAGATAATCTTGGTCGGGGTGATGCCCTGCTGCGGAGCAGGCTCGGGCGTGATGTCGTCCTTGCTGCACGCTGCGGCGGCAAGGCAAAGGCCTGCGGCGGCCATCCACCGCAAGGCTTTAGGTATGATATTGTGTTTCATATTACAGTCTTTTTGGGAATTATACAAGTTTCATTTACCAATTTTCTTCCGGACCGTATTCGCCGTAGCCGATGTCGGTCTGGTCGCCCGATACCTTGACGGTGCAGGTACCTTTCTTGGCGGGGTCGGCCTTTGAGGTGGCGGTGATGGTCACCGTGCCCACTTTATCCGTGGCGGTCACCTTGCCCGTGGCATCCACCGTGGCGATGGTAGTGTCGCTGCTCGTCCACGTCACGCCCGTGTCAGTACCAGAACCGAAGACCTCTACCGTAGCCTTGAGGGTATAGCTCTTGTTCTGGCCCAGGGTCAGGTTGGCCGGGGTGACGGTCACCTTCTTCACATGAGAGAGAACGGTCACGGTGCAGCTGCCGCTCACGCCGCTGCCGTCCTGGGCCGTGGCGGTAATGGTGGCCGTGCCGATCTTCTTGCCCGTCACCTTGCCGGTGGCGTCGACCGTGGCGACGGTCTCGTCGCTCGACGTCCAGGTCAGCGCCTTGTTGGTGGCGTCATCGGGCTTGACGGTGGCCGTGATGGCCTTGCTCTCGCCCACATAGATGGCCAAAGCCGCCAGCGTGATCTCCGAAACCAGATTGGGCTTGACGGTAACCTTGCAGGTGGCGGTCTTGCCGCCGTCCTCAGTGGTGACCGTAATGGTGGCCTCACCTGCCTTTACAGCCGTAACTTTACCATTGGTATCAACCGTGGCGACAGCCGCGTCACTCGACTTCCACGTCACCTTCTTGTTGGTGGCATCGGCGGGGGCAACGGTGGCCGAAAGCGTCTCGTTCGCCCCTATATTGAGTGTGAGAGCGGTCTTGTTGAGCGTTACGCCCGTTACTTTGATCTCCGTATCGCTGACGGTTACCTTACAAGTAGCGGTTTTTCCACCGTCCTCGGTAGTGACGGTGATGGTGGCCTCGCCGGCCTTCACTCCCGTTACTTTGCCATTGGCATCGACAGTAGCAATTTCCGGCTTGTCAGATTTCCACGTCACTTTCTGATTGGTAGCATCGGCCGGAGCTACGGTGGCCGTCAGAGTCTCGCTGCCGCCCACAAAAATACTCGTTTCGGTCTTGTTGAGCGTTACGCCCGTAACCGCTACGGAGGTTTCGCTGACGGTTACCTTGCAGGTAGCGGTTTTACCGCCGTCCTCGGTAGTAACAGTGATGGTGGCCTCGCCAACCTTCACAGCCGTGACCTTGCCGTTGGCATCAACGGTGGCGATTTCCGGCTTATCCGATTTCCACGTTACATTTTGGTTGGTGGCGTCTTCTGGAAGGACAGTAGCGGTAAGGGTTTCATTACCACCGACAAGAAGGCTCGTTTCGCTCTTGTTGAGTTTTACGCCCGTAACTTTGATCTCTTTATCGCTAACAGTTACCTTGCAGGTCGCGGTCTTGCCTCCATCTTCAGTGGTGACGGTAATAGTGGCCTCGCCGGCCTTCACGCCCGTAACCTTACCATTGGCATCCACGGAGGCGATAGCCGCGTTGCTCGATTTCCATGTCACTTTCTTGTTTGCGGCATCTTTGGGTGATACCGTTGCCGTAAGGGTTTCTGTACCTCCGACCTGAATGGAAGTGGAGGTTTTGTTAAGTGTCACACTGGTGACGCTAACGACCGGAGGAGTGGGCTCCGGAACCGGTTCTTCATCTTTACTGCATGACCAGAAACTGGTCGTCAACAAAACGGCTGCAACTAGCAGTGCCGCTTGTCTAAGTACATAATTTTTCATCTGCATCGTCTTTTTAAGTTAATTTTGGTTGTATTTTTTCAACTTAGTCACTTCGAGGCTTGCTTTTCGGAAAGCTTTGGTCAGTCGTTCCAATTCTAAGGAAGCCTTGCGGGCACGGAGTCCGGCAGCCTTGTTACCTCGCTCGCTTTGCAGTGTTCCATCGCTCAGAAGAGCCTCGCTCGTCTGACGGATTTCTTGCAACAGTTTTTCAATCATAGCTTTAGAAGTTTTAAATGAATATTAGGTTAATGGTTTTAGTCCTTGCCGATTTTTACGGTCATTTTCAACGATAGGACGGGGTATACTTTCCATTTGCTGAGGAACTTGTTGAGTCCATCCAGCTCGCTTGTCGGGGTCTGCTTTACGATATTGGGCGAGGCGATTGATGGCTTACCGTGGAAGATGGCTCCCGCTTCGGCCCGGAACCCTACCCGGCCGCGAGGAATGGCACGGCCGACCCCCAATCCCACATAAGGACGCACAGCGTTTACTTTGAGTTGTGCTTCGGCCGAGCCGTCGCTATTCGGGGCGATCGTCGTCCCGCCCACATCCAGCCGGATATTTTCGATCTGGTCGGCGGGGATGCCTGCAGCTGCCAACTCCGCAGGGTCGAAGCGTCCCGTAACGTCGAGCAGCCTGCTACCGCCGAAATAGAGGCCGGCGGCGAGGAAGAACGTGGAAGTCCCGCGGCGGAAAGGGACCCAGTCGACAATCAGGTGGCCCGTGTACATCCGCGAGGAGGCTTTCAATCCAAGGCCGGGAACGGACACTTCCGTGCCCGCCACCATGAGCGGATCGAAATCATCGTAGGTGTAGCGGTACGAGAAGGGGAGCACATTGAACCCTCCGCGCAGGGTGAAGGCCCGGTGGATAGGCGTGGCTGCCGATAGGCCGATACCGGTCGTGGAGGCCTCAATGCCGATGCTTGCATTGTCGAAAGCTTTGTGCTCGGGGACGCGGCCTTTAGATGGCTCTCCTTGTGCCATAGCACTTCCGACAGAAAGCGTGAAGGTGGTCAAGAAAACCAGAAGATGTAAGGATTGTTTCATGATATAAAAATGTATGTTGTTTGACAATTGGTTATCG
>ENA-ORTI01004175-ORTI01004175.1-human-gut-metagenome-genome-assembly--contig:-NODE-4175-length-10318-cov-4.373088_pt1 | contig 10318 bp, 9 predicted proteins | sample MGYA00242071_ERZ509191 | MGnify/ENA primary metagenome ERZ509191 (study PRJEB26280, sample SAMEA2338832) | human gut metagenome | biome: human gut; feature: human-associated habitat; material: faeces...
TGCGTCCGCGCAGTGAGCGCGAAGCCAGATCGTATCTCCCGCGATATACGAATCCTTGTCCGTCGATACATGAAGCTTCTCCTGCGGGTAATGCTCGATCTGCTCGATGAACGGGTTCGCATAGAGCGACGACGAATGCGAAAAATTCTCAGAATGCGTATAGGGGGGGGGTAGTTCGGAATTGACCGAACACATTCAGCGGAAAAACCAATGCCACGGAAAAAACGGCTATCCGGGAGCAATCTCTCATAACTCGATTGATTTGGGGTTTCGTAAATTTAGTGATTTTTCACCAATTCCTCAAAAATATCGGAAGAAAAAGTCCAATACACAAATATGGCTATCGGAAGATCATTCTTTTTTCCATACCTTTGACTCAAAATCCGTGTTCAATGAAAACCGTCACCGAACACCTTCTCGCACTGGCCGACGCCGGCAACGCAGCCTTTACGGCCCGCCTCGCGCCGGGCGTCGACCCCGACCGGATGCTGGGCTGCCGCATTCCGCAGCTGCGCCGACTCGCACGCACGCTGCGCGGAACCCCCGAAGCGGCCGCATTCCTGACGCAACTGCCCCACCGCTACTACGACGAAAACAACCTGCACGGCATCCTGCTGGGACACATCCGCCCGACCGGCGAGGCGCTCGACGCCCTCGAACGCTTCCTGCCCCACGTCGACAACTGGGCGACCTGTGACATCACGGCCTGCGGCATGAAGACGCTCGGCTGCGCCCCTGCGGCGGCCCTGCCCCGCATCTACGAATGGCTCGCGAGCCGGCGCACCTATACCGTCCGGTTCGGGGTCGTCGCCCTGCTGGCACATTACCTCGACGAAAAATTCGACACGCACCACCTCGACCGGCTGACCGCCCTGCCGGGCAGAGAGTATTACGTCGACATGGCCGTGGCATGGGCTTTCAGCGTGGCGCTCGTCAAGCATTTCGAGCAAACGCTGCCCTACTTCACCCAACGGCGGCTCGACCGCCGGGTGCACAACAAGGCGTTGCAGAAGGGCCGCGAAAGTCTCCGCATCGACGACGCCCGCAAAACGATCCTGCAACGTCTCAAATACTGACCTTCCCTGCCCTATGGAAACCAACCGACCCGACTACACGGAGACGCTGACGCGCCACGGCATCCGCCCCACGGCCGTCCGTCTGCTCATCTACAAAACGGCTCTCCGTTTTCACGACACATTCAGTATGAGCGAACTGGAAGACGCATTGGAGAGCGTGGACAAATCCACCGTCTTCCGCACGCTGTCGCTCTTCGCCGCACGGCACCTGCTGCACGAGATCGAAGACGGCAGCGGCTCGACGAAATACTGCATCTGCCGCAACGACCGCCCCTGCGGCATCGACGAACTGCACTGCCATTTCCACTGCGAGGCCTGCCGCAAAACCTTCTGTCTGGACTACACGCATATCCCCGCCGTACGCTATCCCGCCGGCTTCGAGGTACGGCAGATCGACTACCTGCTCAAAGGTTTGTGCCCCGACTGCCGCGCGAAACGGCATGTATGACCCCGTCCGTCGGCAGCCGCCCGCTTTGCAACCGGGTTGCAAGAATTTCCCGCTATATTTGCCTCCGGAAACCGACATCGTCTCCCCGCCCCTTCCGCACCGACGGACTCGACAAAAAGGAGCGGTATTCGGAAAAATCGATGACGGCTGGAAAATTTTTCGTACCTTTGCTGCGTTAAGAGAGAATCGAACGATGAAAATTCGCGAAGAATACAAGGTTCGGGAGATGGCCGGCGAGCACGTCGTCATCATGCAGGGCCGTCTGGGAGTCGACATGACCAAGATCATTTCGCTCAACGAGAGCGCGCTCTACCTGTGGAACGCCCTCGCGGGCAAGGAATTCTCCGTCGACGATGCGGCACGCCTGCTCACCGAACGGTACGAGGTCGACGACGCGACCGCCGCACGCGACGCCGCGGCGTGGGTCGAAAAACTCCGCGACTGCAAACTGATTTAACGTAAAGCGCACGATATGAAACTCCGCCGGATGTTCTTTCTCCTCGTCCTGCTGCTGGGCCAGATCGGCTCGGTGAGTACGGACGCATGGATGATCTGGAATCATCTGCGCGATTTCCACGGTGTGGAACACGTCTGTCGCCACGAATGCGACGTCTGCCTGGCCCACCACAGCGCCTCGGTGCGCTGCAACTGCCTGCGCGACCACAACGAAGCCGACCGGCAGCTCTATGTCTGCTCGAACGGCGACGCCTCGCACCGCCAACACCATGCGCCCGTGGCCGTTCTGCCGCCGTTCCGGTCGCAGAGCGTACCCGACGCGGCTTCGCTGCCGGCGCATCCGGCCTATCGCACACGGCGGAAAATTCCGCTCGACGTGGCCCCGTTCATCCTGCACAAAGGATTGCGGGCACCTCCTGTTATAGCATAAAACCCCTCGCTGCCGACCCTGTACGGACGGTCGGGAGCATGTTTTATGTCTCACAACAGGAATCACAGATGAAAAAATCACTCTTATTTCTCCCCCTGCTGGGCCTCGCGTCGAACGTCGCAGCCCAGGAATTGCACGGCGTCGTCACCGACGCCGACAACAACCCGCTCGTCGGCGCATCGGTCTACTGGGCCGAGACCACGATCGGCGCCAGCACCTCGGCTACGGGCGCCTACACCGTTCACCGCGTCAAGAACTACGACCGGCTCGTGGCCTCCTATCTGGGCTACGTCAACGACACGATCCGCATCGCCGACGGAGTGGCCGAACAGAACTTCCGGCTCCGCTCCGAAGGCGTCGACATCGAGGGCGTCGTGGTCGAGAGCACGCTGGGCGGCAACTACGTCAAGCGCGACGGCATTCTCAAAGGCGAAACCATTTCGTTCGCAGGCCTCTGCAAAATGGCCTGCTGCAATCTGGCCGAGTCGTTCGAAAACTCGGCCTCGGTAACGGTCGGTTACAGCGACGCCATCTCGGGCGCACGGCAGATCAAGATGCTCGGATTGGCCGGCACCTATACGCAGATTCTCGACGAGAACCGCCCCATCATGCGCGGGCTGTCGGCCCCCTACGGACTGAGCTACACGCCGGGCATGTGGCTCAATTCGATTCAGGTGTCGAAGGGCGTTTCGTCGGTCACAGCCGGACATGAAGCGATCACCGGCCAGATCAATCTCGAACACCGCAAGCCCACCGACGACGAACGGCTCTTCGTGAACCTCTATTTCGACGACGAGCTCAAACCCGAGCTGAACCTCTCGACGGCACTGCCCGTGACGCGCGACAAGAAGCTCACGACGATCGTGCTGGCACATGGTTCGATGGACACCAAATCCTACGACCACAACCACGACGGCTTCCGCGACCTGCCCGAGGCGCGTGCGATGCACGTGGCCAACCGCTGGCTCTACGCCGCCGACAACGGACTGCAACTGCGCTGGGGCTTCAAGGTCACGGCCGAGAACCGTCTCGGCGGCCGCATGGGCTACGAAAATTCGATGCGCGACCAGATGCGCCAGAGCGCGCTGGACGGCGGCTCGCTCTACGGTTCGCAGATCCGCAACCGCGGTTTCAACGGCTACATCAAACTGGGCATGCCCGTCGGTGCCTCCGTCTACGACAAGGACGAGCAGGACGAGATGCGTTCCAACATCGCCTTCGTGGCCGATTTCGACCACTTCAACGAGAGCTCCTACTTCGGATTGAACGACTACGCCGGCAACGAAAACTCGGTGTCGCTCAATGCGATGTACAGCCATTACTTCACCTACCGCTCGTCGCTCATCATGGGCGTCTCGGCCCACTTGCAATCGTTCAACGAACGGCTCGTCAACGATTTCGTCGACAACGGCCGGATCGAAGGGCGCAGCTACGATATGGACCACAGCGAGAACGAAGCGGGCCTCTACGCCGAATACACCTACTCGATCCGCGACAAGTTCTCGCTCGTAGCAGGCGCACGCGGCGACTACAACTCGTTCTACGACAAATACTACTTCACGCCGCGCGGCCACATCAAATGGAACATCACGCGTCTGTTGACGCTGCGCGCCTCGGCGGGTCTGGGCTACCGCTCGACCAATCTGGTGACGGACAACATCGGCGTCCTGGCCACCGGCCGCCGTTTCGCCTTCGACGGCTACGCATGGAACGGCGATTACGATTTCCACACGCTCTACCGCGATTTCAACCGCATGGAGAAGGCGCTGACCGTGGGCGGAAGCCTCACGCAGACGTTCGGACTGGTCAAGCCCGAGGACGCCACGCTGAGTTTCGACTACTTCCGCACGCAGTTCTACAACCAGGTCGTGGCCGATCAGGAGTACAGCGCCACCGAGGTGATGTTCTACAACACCGACGGCCGCTCCTACACCGATACCTATCAGGTCGACTTCAACTGGACGCCCGTCGAGCGGCTCGACATCTTCGCGACCTACCGCTACACCGACTCGTCGATGACGCTCGACCGTCCCGACGGCGGGCGCGTGCAGGTCGAACGGCCGCTGGTGAGCCGTTACAAGGCGCTGCTGAACATCCAGTACGCCACGCGGTTCCGCCGCTGGACGTTCGACGCCACGGCACAGCTCAACGGCCCCATGCGCCTGCCTTCGCAGACGGGCGACCCGACCGTGACGGAGCTCTCGCCCAAATACCCGGTCTTCTTCGCGCAGGTGAGCCGCAAGATCAAGAAACTCGACCTCTACCTCGGCTGCGAGAACATCGGCAACTACAAGCAGGAGCACCCGATCCTCGCTGCCGACCAACCCTTCTCCACCGCCTTCAACTCGTCGGTGGTGTGGGGCCCGCTGATGGGACGCAAGTTCTATATCGGCCTGCGATGGAACTTGTATTGAGAGTGTTTTACAGCGCCGATATAGAACCGTGCAGACAATCCCTCCAAACCTCCCTTTGAAAAGGGAGGCTTCAAAAAGGTCTGAAACGATATTCTATATCGGCCTGCGATGGAACTTGTATTGAGAGTGTTTTACAGTGCCGATATAGAACCGTGCAGACAATCCCTCCGAACCACCCTTTGCCGTCGCTGCGCTCGGTTTCCGTTGCAGCGCCTCGGCACTCCGCAAGCGGATGCGCTCGGCCGGCGACACGGATGAAAAGGGAGGCTTCAAAAAAGGTCTGAAACGACGTTCTATACCGGCTTGCGGTGGAACCTAATTTAATATTAACAGTTAAAACCAACACGAAACGAGTATGAAAAAGATTTTGTTCGTCTGCCTCATGGCAGCATTGGGGCTGGGCACCGGCTCGGCCGCAGCGAAGGATGCGAAAAAGGCATCGACCGTAACGACGGTATTCAAGACCGACATCGATTGCGAACACTGCGCCAAGCGCATCATGGACAACATTCCCTTCGAGAAGGGAGTGAAGGATGTCAAGGTCGATGTTCCCAGCAAGGAGGTGACCGTCGTCTACGACGCATCGAAGAACGACGCCGAAGGTCTCGTCAAGGGCTTCGCCAAGATCCGCGTGAAGGCCGAGGCCTGCGACGCGAAGTGCTGCCAAGGGACTGCCTGCAAGGAGAACTGCTGCAAGAAGGGCGACTGCGACAAGAAATGCTGCGCCGCCGCTTGCGACAAAAAAGCCGCTTGCGACAAGAAGTGCGCGGACTGCCCCGCGGCGAAGAAGTAGTCCGGCGACGAATCCGAACGGGAGGAACGGTCGACCGTTCCTCCCGACGGCAAAGAAAAAACCGACAGCAAAATGCTGTCGGTTTTTTCTTTCTTGTGGCCGAATCATTCGCCCGGAATGGATTCGAGCGGTTCGGCGGCGCTCTTCTCCGCCTTGAAGGCGACGCGCTGCACGGGACCGCGGGCACCGGCGGCGTCGACCGCGACGCTGACAATCACGTAGTCGCCGCCCCACTCTACTCCATAGGAGAGATTGTAGGATGTCTTGTCCATGTAGTATTTGCTGTTGATGAGCGACGAAGCCAAGAGCTGATCGTCCGTCGAGGCGATGTCCGACGCCTTATAAATGTTCGAGTACCAGTGTACGGCCCCTTCGGCAGGTGCAATGCGTGCGCCCAGAATCGCATATCCTTTGAAGTGCCCATAGCCAAGCGGGTTCAGTTCGGCCCAATCGTCGCCGTCGGTCAACCATAGCGACGGTTTGGCCACGGCAGCCGAAATCACCTGTTTTTCGGTCTTGAAGGGTGATTCGCTGAATGCCGTAACCGAAGCCGGCTCGCCGGTCTGCTCGTCCACCCAGAAAGCATACACGTAATAGGTCGTCTCCGGCGTCAGCGTACCGAAGGTATAACTGTCCGGACCATCGAAACCCGAAGAACATTGCGAGGCGATGAACTCCGGAAGCGGATACCAGTCGGCATAGTCTCCCATCTGGGCCTTGCGCTGTTCGATCATCTTCTGCTCGAAATAGGCTGCGATTTTCGACTCATCGCCCTTCATTTCACCGTACTCCTCCTCAGTCATTACGTTCCAATAATAGAATGCCCTCACGTCACGCGGCGAGACCGTCACCCGAGCGCCGGTCGCAGTCACTTCGCCGAAATCGAAATCGAACCCGTAATCAATCGGAGAGTCCGGCGGCGTGACGATCTTCTGCACCGCCACCTCCGTGTTGATCATGGCAGTCGAGTTGACGCCCACGGCGCAGGCATAATAGGTCGTTTCCGGTTGCAGCGTCTTGCTCTGCACTTCCTGCTGGCCGACCGAACAGGAGAGCATCACGATCGTCGACAACGGAAGACCGTCGTCGGTCAGCTGCGAAACCATATACTCGTAGATGTAACCCGGCCAGTCTTTGCTGATATCCTCGTATCCGGCCTGATCGAGCATCGTATAGAAATACTGCACCGTCGGATCGGACGGATTGAAAACGACCTTGACCGACGTCGAGGTAAGATTCTCGGCAACGATGTCGATCTTGCAATCGACCATGGGCCCCGGCTCGACGGGCAGCGACTTGAACGGTTCCACGATCACGTCGGTAGTCGCATTTCCTTCGGCATCGACTCCATAGGCGTAGACCACATAGTCGCTCTTCGGCGAAAGGCGCGAAGGATGGAACGTTTGTTCGCCCTTATAGGCATACCCCGCGATGAACTCGGCGAGCGTCTTCTGTTCGGCGGCGGCATGTTCGGCGAAGATCGCCTTGTTCTCCGCTGCGATCTTCTGCACATCGAACCCTTCGGCGAAATCCACCGCGGCGATATACATCCCCTCCTCTTCGGGATAGACCGTTATCCGCGCATCGCTCATCGTAATATCGGCGACTTGAATCAGGAAGGGAAGATAACCCTCCTGCTCGACCGAGACCTTCACGGCTTCGGCGCCGTCATAACGAAGCGTCACCGTGGCCGTGCGGGGATCGGCAAGGAGATTCTTTTCGAGGCGTGCCGTCACGGCTTCGTCGCCGACGGTCAACTCCTTCACCCATGCGTCGTCGCTCTGAGCCGAGAGGCGTTTTCCCTCGACGGGGTTCTTCACTTCGTAATCGATCGAGATCGCGCCGCCTTCCGCCGGTACGGCAGCCGGCGTCGCCGCCTCGATCACCGGAGCGTCAGAGGGGGGGGGAATTAACGGATCGTCCGTGTTGTCGTCGCCGCAACCCGTCAGGGGCAGCAGTGCAAGGCAGAAGGCCGTCGCAACCAAGCGTTTCATCAGATTTTTCATAAGAGCACAGAGATTAAGGGTTATTTTAAAGAATCGGAACTCCGATGTTCAAAAATAACATTTATTTATTAAAAATACGATTTTTCGTCGAAATAGGCCCGATTATTTTCATCCGAATTATCGGAGAGAATCCTTTTTTCGCTTACATTCCGTCGCCCGACGGCGGCATTTTCCTATCCGACCGTATCCTCCGATCGCTCCGATCCTTCGTGATCGACAGTTATGAAAAATTATCGACAACCCCTCCCTTCCGGACAAGTGCATCCACCCTCTCCCTTCCGACGCCACCCGCCCGCATCGCCGACAACAACGAAAAGAGCGGCAGTGTCGCACTGCCGCCCCTGCGTTCCGACCGCAATCGCATCACTCCATCGGGCGAACCCGCATCTCGGTCAGCCCCGCCACCTCGCGCGCCAGCCGGTCGAGATCGGTGACCTGCTCGACCTCCCCGTAGTGATAGGGATAGAAGATCGCGGGACGTAGCGCCCGCACCGCCTCGACCGCCTGATCGACAGTCATCGTATAGGGCTGGTTGACGGGCAGGAACGCGATGTCTATCCCTTCGAGCGAACGCATTTCGGGCGTCGGCTCGCTGTCGCCGGCGATGTAGACGCGCGTACCGCCCAGCGTCAGCACGTAGCCGCAATCCTCCCGCTCCCTGGGATGGAATTGCAGGTGCCCTTCGGTGGTGTTATAAGCCGCCACCGCCTCGACGCGGATTCCGTCGAGAGGTTCGGCCACAGCGCCCGGCACCATCGTGTAGCAGTCGAAATCGAACGCTTCGGCCGAGGTCTTGTCGCAGACGACCGCCGTCGCAGGCGTCATCAGCTGCTCGACGGCCGCACGGTCGAGATGGTCGTAATGCGAATGGGTGACGAGCACCGCATCGGCTTTCGGCAGATGCGCGTAATCGGCATACTCGCCGACCGGATCGACATAGATGCGCCGCCCGTCGAAATCGACGGCCAGCGAAGCGTGTTTGAAAAACGTGAAGACGATCGGCCGCCCGTCGCGGGACGTCACCGCATCGGCCAGATAGACCGGCGCCTCCTTCTTCTTGAACAACGAGATCATAATCTTGCAATTTTAGGCGATTCCGGTCGAAGATACGAAAAGTCGCGCGCAGAAGCAAATTTATTCGCACTTTGCCGAGACGAAATTTCCGAGGTGCGACCGAAGGCGTCTGAATTCCGCGAAACCGACCCGCCGCACCCGCGATTTTCACCGGCCGGCCCTTTGCGACGCAAGGCGCGGAGCCGCAATTCCGCGCCTTGCGCTCCCGCACTTCGCTCAGCATGGGGACGACGGCTACTTCCGGTAACTTACGACCAGCACCTTCGACGAACTCCAAAACCGTTCGGGATCGGTGATGACCAACTTATACACCACCTTGTCGGCATTCGTAATCAGTTCGTACGAATCGGCGGGATGCGGCGTGACGACGGTCGCCTTCTTCTGCTCGACGAGGATCTCCGTCAGCGTGCGGGCGTCGGCCCGGATGAACAGATCGTGGTCGCCGGTATCGCCCACCGTGAGCGTGCGCCCGATGAACCCCTGCTTCGAGACGATCCCCGAATCACGCAGCGCCTTCTCCGCTCCCACGATATAATAGACCGTGTTGAGCCGGTCCTCCAGCTGCGCCTTTTCGCCGGAGAGGTGTTTGACCTCGGTGCTGCGGGCGGCGGCCTCTTCGGCGAGCGTCTCCATCCGGGCTTCCATCTGCGACAGTTCGCCGCGCAAACGACCGATTTCGCCCTCTTTGGCGGTCAGTTGGGCATCGAGATCGCGAATCATCTTTTCGAGTCCCTCGATGCGCAGGTCGGCTTTGCGCAACTGCGCCGAGGAGCGTTGCAGCGCAGCGATCTTCTGCCGGTTCTCCTGCAACAACCGGTCGATCGCGGCGATGTCGGCATCGATCTCCTCGATCGGACGGCGCACCCCTTCGTCATTGCGCGCGAGCGCGACGAGGTTTTCGCGCGTACGGATCCGCGCCAGATTCTCGGTGACGGCATTGATGTCGGCGAAGACGACCTCGATGAGCGAATCCTTCGCACGAACCACCGCTTCGAGCGAATCGCGCTGCACCACGGTTTGTTCGGCCACCCGGCGGCTCACGCACGATACGAATGCACATGCGGCACAGAGTATCGGCAGGCAAATGTGTTTCATCATTTCAGATGGTTTGATTGTCATAACGGCGTCAAAGATAAGCAGAAAAGCGGCAGGCTGTACGAAAAAAACGCACCGGCGGCGGCCTCCGGCATAAAAATCGTGCGCCGCATGGCGGATAGCCGCCGTCCGGCGTGCGGAATCCGGCTAAAATCCGCAATCTTCGGCCGACGCCTCAGATACTCTCGTTCGGCAATGTTCGAATAAATTTGACATTGCACTCACTTATGCGTATCTTTGCGAAAGAGGAATTTCGCCCGACAGGCGGCGTTCCGGCAAATCGGACCGCAACGGTTTCGCCGACGCTCCGTACATCATCCGCCCGACATGCAACCGCTGGACGACATACACGCCGAACTGCTCGGCACGCTCAAACGCTACTGGGGCTACGACAGCTTCCGTCCCGTGCAGGAGGAGATCATCCGCTCCGTCTGCCAGGGGCGCGACACGCTGGCGCTGATGCCCACCGGCGGCGGCAAGTCGCTCACCTATCAGGTGCCGACGATGCTGCGCGAAGGTTTGTGCA
>ENA-ORTI01004186-ORTI01004186.1-human-gut-metagenome-genome-assembly--contig:-NODE-4186-length-10300-cov-2.331674_pt1 | contig 10300 bp, 7 predicted proteins | sample MGYA00242071_ERZ509191 | MGnify/ENA primary metagenome ERZ509191 (study PRJEB26280, sample SAMEA2338832) | human gut metagenome | biome: human gut; feature: human-associated habitat; material: faeces...
ATTAGCGAACGGGCCGCCATGTACGAAAGCAGCGGTTCCTTCGGTCGTCTGCACTAAGTTGGGATGAATGGCGTCTTTCAACAGTACGGTGATAGCTCCCGCCACTCCCAAATCTTTGACTGTAAAAGGTTTATCATCGTATGTAAAGCCTAACAGGATATTTTCGATACGGCGGCGCAAGTCATCCACATCTTTAGAAAGACAAAGGATAGCCATAATCTCCGACGCCGGAGTAATATCAAAACCGGATTCTTGAGTGATACCGTTTGATTTTGGCCCCAGACCTACGACAATACTACGCAAAGAACGGTCGTTCACATCAAGCACCCGGCGCCATAGGATTTCCTTCAGTCCGAAACCTTTCGCCTGATTCTGATAAAGATAATTATCAAGCAAAGCGGAAATCATGTTATGCGCAGAAGTGATAGCATGAAAGTCTCCGGTGAAATGAAGATTAATCTTTTCCATAGGGAGCACCTGGGCATATCCTCCTCCGGCCGCACCGCCTTTCATACCGAAACAGGGTCCGAGAGAGGGTTCACGTAAAGCAACGATAGCTTTCTTTCCAATTTTATTGAGTCCCAAAGCGAGACCGATAGATACAGTGGTTTTGCCGATACCCGCTTTTGTTGCTGTAATGGCAGTTACCAGGATGAGGTTACTTTTCTTCACCTTCTCTTCATCAATCAGTTGTTCGGGAATCTTTGCGATGTAGCGACCATAATTTTCTACTTCTTCACGAGGGATTCCGATACTTTCGGCAACTTGCTTTATCTTCTTCAATTCAATGCTGCGAGCAATTTCTATGTCTGATTTCATACAGGATATGATTAGTTTTATTTTGAAAGTGCAAAAGTAACAAATCTACGTGAAGCAACAAACTCTTTGCGTACAATAACTGTTGTTATTGGCATAACCTAAAACAACAACTTAATTATGGAATGGATTATCAATCAACTAAGGGTACACCCTGAACTTGCTATCTTCCTCACACTTTTCGCGGGATTCTGGCTGGGAAGACTGAAAATAGGGAAATTCTCTTTAGGTACAGTGACCAGCGTCCTTCTGGTAGGAGTATTGGTAGGACAATTGAACATTACAGTAGACGGTCCGTTAAAAGCCGTATTTTTTCTACTCTTTTTGTTTGCCGTTGGCTACAAGGTAGGTCCGCAATTCTTTCGCGGACTGAAAAAAGACGGACTGCCACAGGTGGGGTTCGCCGTATTGATGTGTATCGTCAGTCTGGTAGCACCATGGATACTTGCCAAGATTATGGGATATCATATCGGAGAGGCTGTCGGATTGCTGGCAGGCTCACAAACGATATCTGCCGTTATCGGCGTGGCAAGCGATACGATCAACCAGTTGGGCATCAGCGAAGCACAGAAGGCAACATATATTAATGCCATTCCTGTGTCTTATGCCGTCACTTATATTTTCGGTACAGCTGGGTCTGCCTGGATTCTGGCTTCTCTCGGTCCGAAGCTTCTCGGCGGATTGGATAAAGTAAAAGCTGATTGTAAAGAACTGGAATCTAAAATGGGGACTTCAGAAATGGATGAACCCGGATTCTCCCCTGCCCTTCGTCCGGTAGTGTTCCGTGCGTACAAGATCACAAATAAATGGTTTGGCAAAGGAAAAAAGGTGAGTGAACTGGAAAAGTATCTATCCGAACAGGAGAAACTGTTATTTGTAGAACGAGTCCGACAACGGGGAGTTGTAAAAGAGGTCAAACCGGATATGCTTCTTCAGCCGGAGGATGAAATCGTACTAAGCGGACGACGCGAATTTGTGATTGGCGAAGAAGACTGGATCGGCCCGGAAGTGATCGATGCGCAACTACTGGACTTTCCGGCGGAAACTCTGCCGGTTATGGTGACACACCGGACTTTCGCAGGCGAAAAGGTATCGACAATCCGGGCACAGAAATTTATGCACGGGGTTAGTATCCGTAGTATCAAACGTGCGGGTATCAATGTCCCGGTACTTGCCCGGACAGTGGTGGACGCCGGTGATATTCTGGAACTTACCGGAATGAAACATGAGGTGGAAACTGCCGCTAAACAAATGGGATATGTTGATCGGCCGACGAATCAGACAGATATGATTTTTGTCGGACTCGGTATTCTGGTCGGTGGCCTTGTCGGTGCGTTGACTATGCATCTGGGAGGTGTCCCTATCAGTCTTTCCACCAGTGGAGGTGCATTGATTGCAGGACTGATATTCGGTTGGCTGCGCAGTAAACATCCTACTTTCGGAGGTATTCCCGAACCTTCACTCTGGGTATTGAATAATGTAGGATTGAACATGTTTATTGCAGTAGTCGGCATTGCCGCAGGTCCCAGTTTTGTAGCCGGATTTAAGGAGGTCGGTTTCAGCTTGTTCATTATCGGGGCATTGGCTACGGCCATTCCTCTTCTCAGCGGGTTACTAATGGGCAAATATCTGTTCAAATTCCACCCTGCACTGACATTAGGATGTACGGCGGGAGCACGTACTACCACTGCTGCATTGGGAGCTGTTCAGGATGCGGTGGAGAGTGAGACCCCGGCTTTAGGATATACCGTAACGTATGCTGTCGGCAACACACTGCTGATTATCTGGGGAGTATTTATCGTATTGCTGATGTAAACGTGAAACCAATACTTTTGACAACTTATTTACTATTCTAACTAATATAGATTTCATTATGGAAAAAAAAGACAATAGCCCGGCTATTACCAAAAGTTATGCCAGGAAAATGGAAACGATCAGTCCGTTCGAACTGAAAAACAAGCTTATTGACATGGCGGATGAGAGTGTCAAGAAGATAGCACATACCATGCTGAATGCAGGACGGGGTAATCCGAACTGGATTGCTACCGAACCACGTGAAGCTTTTTTCCTGCTGGGACAATTCGGACTTTGTGAATGTCGCCGGGCGTTTTCACTGGAAGAAGGAATCGCCGGTATCCCTCAAAAGGCAGGGATCGCTGCCCGTTTTGAGGCGTTCCTGAAAGATAATGAGAAGGCTCCCGGTGTCAATCTGCTGAAAGAGGGTTACAACTATATGCTAATGGAGCATGCTGCCGACCCGGACACACTGGTACATGAATGGGCGGAATCCGTCATCGGTGACCAGTATCCTGTGCCCGACCGTATTCTGTATTTTACGGAACAGATCGTACAGGATTATCTGGCACAAGAGATGTGTGACCGACGTCCGCCGAAAGGGACATTCGACTTGTTCGCCACCGAAGGAGGCACAGCCGCCATGTGTTATCTATTCGATTCGCTGGAAGAGAATTTCCTGTTGAACCAGGGAGATTCTATTGCACTGATGATTCCGGTTTTCACTCCTTATATAGAGATCCCGCAGCTACGACGTTATCAATTTGACGTGACTGAAATATCCGCCGATCAGATGACAGCCGACGGATTACATACATGGCAATATAAGGATGAAGACATTGACAAACTGAAAAATCCGCAGATTAAAGCGCTCTTCATTACGAATCCGAGCAATCCGCCCAGTTATGCGCTTAGCCCGGAGACTGCCGCACGGATTGTCAATATCGTGAAAAATGATAATCCGAACCTGATGATTATTACGGACGATGTGTATGGAACATTTATACCTCATTTCCGGTCATTAATGGCGGAATTGCCTCACAATACTCTTTGCGTTTATTCTTTCTCCAAATATTTCGGTGCAACAGGCTGGAGAAATGCCGTAATCGCGCTACACGAAGACAACATCTACGACAAAATGATTGCCCGCCTGTCGGAGGAGCAAAAAGCAATCTTGAACAAACGTTACTCCAGTATCGATTTGCATCCGGAAAAGCTGAAGTTTATTGACCGCATGGTGGCAGACAGCCGCCAGATCGCATTGAATCATACCGCAGGTCTTTCGCTGCCACAGCAGATGCAGATGAGCCTGTTCTCGCTTTTTGCTATTCTGGATAAGGAAAACCGTTACAAAACCAGAATGCAGGAAATCATTCATCGCCGCCTTCATGCATTATGGGACAATACGGGTTTCACACTGGTAGAAGACCCTCTACGTGCCGGATATTACTCGGAAATTGATATGCTGGTATGGGCGAAAAAATTCTATGGGGATGATTTTGTTGCTTATCTGCAAAAGACATATAATCCGTTGGATGTGGTCTTTCGCCTGGCAAATGAGACTTCGCTCGTATTGCTGAACGGCGGTGGCTTTGCCGGACCGAAATGGAGTGTCCGTGTATCACTTGCCAACTTGAACGAAGCTGATTATGTAAAAATCGGGCAGAGTATCAAGCGTGTACTGGAAGAGTATGCTAATGTATGGAAGGCTTCCATACGCTAAAAGGTATTTCCTCCCTCGTTCCTTTTTATGAATGAGGGAGGAAAGATACGAACTTTGCTCAATGTCATGTCTTTTGTTACTTGAAACGGGAAGTATCCACGTTAATTGCTACTTAAACGTATGTACAAATGTTGTCATCCTATTTTTAAAGAGTTTTTCTCTAAGAAAATATAACAGAAACAAATAGTCAGGATGAAAATTTCTATCTTTGTCATAAATCAACCTTTACGAAGATGAAAAAACTGATTTTATTTCTTTCGCTGATATTATCGGTCGGTTTTGCATCCGCACAGTCAGAAATCCCTTCCGATAGTATTCGTCGTGCCCCCTCGGCTAATATTAAGGAGTTTGGCGGCTTTTTATTGGATATGGGATTGATGAATGTAGCTCCTCCCAAACTTCCTAAATTCAGCCTGGATGTGCCGAATATGAGTAAAGACTATAATCAACTGTTCCGTCTGAATACGGATGCCACATACTCACAAGGATTCTCTGATGCTTTTTCTCCTTCTGCCTTTTCCGGTTTCGGATACGGGTATGGCTGGGGGCTGTCGTCTTCTCCACAGTTCATGCAAATGGGATCTTTTAAGCTGAAAAACGGTATGAGGATTAATACATACGGAGATTATGACAAAGACGGTTGGAGAGTGCCCAACCGAAGTGCCATGCCTTGGGAAAAGAATAATTTCCGGGGAGCATTCGAACTAAAATCCGCAAACGGTAATTTCGGTATACGGATTGAAGTACAGCAAGGACGAAACGGTCCTTACTAAATATATGAAGGCTAGGTTTACTATTTGCCTGATTTAAAAGCCTTATCCGCAGCGTACATTGCATCCGCTATCCTATCACACCACTTATCAAACTCCAGATCAGGCGTTTGACTCTCAGGATGTGTAAGCATATAATGCACGGATTGTCTCAGACCGTCCACCATTGATACAGTACAGATAAAATCCGGGACAAGTCTCTTGATCTTCGAATTATCAAAAACGACTGTGGCAGCCTTGTCACCTAATAGTTCTCCTCTGAAATCATAAGTTTCTCCATGTTCGGCAAGAAAATCCGAAGCTACGTGTAACGCATTCAGCGGTTTTCCTAATGCATCGGCAATGGTTTCATAAATCTGATTCCAAGTCATACTTTCGTCGGTTGTGATATGGAAAGCATTCCCGATAGCATGAGGGTTTGCCATTAAACCGACATATCCTTTGGCAAAGTCCTTAGAATGTGTCAGTGTCCATAACGAACTTCCGTCACCGGGGATAATCACAGGCTTTCCGTCAAGGATACGCTTTAAGATCTGCCACAAAGATATTAATTCTGCCTTTGACTACCAACGTTGTATACAAATTACTGATTCTTGTACCTATATTACTGTTTTGCAAATATGATATAGATAAGATATTCTTAAAAGTTTTATCTTTGCCTATGATAAAACTGTAAGCCGTATGGATGAAATTACCAAAATTGAAACTATTGATCAGTACGACCAATTGTTCGGACTGGAAACTTTGCACCCTTTAGTGAATGTGATCGACTTTTCAAAAGCGACAAAAACAGTAGAATACTATCACATGAATATCGGATTCTACTCTCTGTTTTTGAAAGACATTAATTGCGGAGACCTTAAATATGGGCGTAACTATTATGACTATCAGGAAGGAACGGTCGTCTGTATGGCCCCAGGTCAAGTGATTGGTATAGATAACCGGAAGAAAACTCCTCAACGTACAAAATCGATCGGGGTCTTGTTTCATCCCGACCTGATCCGGGGAACTTCTTTGGGACAGAATATCAAGAATTATTCTTTCTTTTCTTATGAAGTTAATGAAGCCTTGCATCTATCCGAACAGGAAAAAGAAATTGTAACGGACTGTATACATAAAATACAAATCGAATTGGAACATGCTATCGACAAGCATAGCAAACAACTTATTGTCCGCAATATCGAACTATTACTCGATTATTGTATGCGTTTCTATGAACGGCAGTTTATCACACGCAATCAGGTAAACAAAGACATTATCGTGCGGTTCGAACATCTATTGGATGAATATTTCCAAGGGCAGGTAGCACTGACCGAAGGGTTGCCTTCCGTGAAATATTTTGCAGACAAGGTATGCCTTTCTCCTAATTACTTCGGCGACCTGATAAAAAAAGAAACTGGTAAAACTGCGCAGGAATATATTCAGTGCCGTATCATTGAACTTGCCAAAGAACGAATATTGGAAGGTTCGCAAACGGTCAGCCAGATAGCTTATGAACTGGGATTCCAGTATCCGCAGCATTTCGTACGCTTCTTTAAACGCCATGTCGGCTACACCCCCAGGGAATATCGGTTGCAGAGCTGATCGGGGCTGAAACAGGTGTGCCTGCGAAATTTTCCCCTGTTTTTTCCGATTTTCCGGAACATTGTCTTATATTCGCAAAAAATGATTGCATAAGACCGATGGGAACTGTTGCATGCGGGCAAATATTCAAGGGTGCCTCCCGCTCTTTCACTTACCGCCACGAAAGGCTGTGGTACCGGGACGAATTCCCATACCACCAGCATCCCGAATACGAGATTACGGTGGTTTTCAGCGGGAACGGCCAGCGGGTGACCAACGACTTCACGGAACCCTTCCGCGAGGGGGAAGTCGTCGTGTTGCCGCCCTATTTTCCGCATGGCTGGGTCTATGACAAGGCATTGTGCGCCCCGGACGGGATGATCGAAAACGGTTCGCTGCAATTCGGCGAGGAGTTTCTGGTGCAGTTGTCGCAGCTCTCGCCCGAGTTCCAGCCCGTCGTACGGTTTTATAAGGAGTTGCGCCAGGCGGTCGGGCTCACTGGCGAAACGGCGGTCAGGGTGCGTAAATTACTGGCGGGTCTTGAGCGCAGCTCAGACCCCGAACGGTTCGTGACGTTATTGCAGTTGCTTTTCCTGATCGCGCAGGACGGGCATTGCCGCCCCATCGGGCCCGGGAAATTCCGCGGGGCAAAAATCCATAAGAACAAGCAGCGCCTGCAGGACGTTTACAAGTACATCGTCGAGAATTACCACCGTAAGATAACCCTCGAGGAGATCGCGTCCTATGCCTCGATGAACAAGACGGCCTTCTGCCTGTTTTTCAAGAAGGCGACCGGCGAGTCGTTTGTCGCCTACCTGAATGTCTTTCGGTTGCAGATGGCCTGTACGATGCTGACCCGCTCTTCTAAGAACATTTCCGAAATCTGCTATGCAGTGGGTTTTACGGACATTCCCTATTTCAACCGGGCATTCAAGCAGCGTTACGGCGTTTCACCGACGCAGTACCGGGCTTCGATGCGGAATGCACCTCAGGCGGAGGGGCAGGGCGGCTGATCCGGCAGGGTGTCCCCGTCTAACGATTACGACCGGGTAATTCCCGGCCGTAATCCGTATGCCGGCGAAAGCCGGCAAATCGTGTGTCGTTGCCCGCTATGCCCGGACGATCTTTATACTCAGCTCATAGAGCAGGTAAAGCGGCAGGAAGACGATCATCAGCGTGAACGGGTCGCCCGTCGGGGTGATGACCGCAGAGAGCACTAGCAGGACGACTACGGCATGTTTCCGGTATTTCCGGAAAAATGTCTTTGTCACGAGGCCCAGTTTCGAAAGCAGCCATGCCAGCAGCGGCAACTCGAAGACGATGCCCATTACGAAAATGAGCATCAGGAAATTACCCATGTAGGAAGTCAGCGAGATCTGGTTCGTGATAAGCGGGCTCAACTGATACTCGGTCAGAAATCGGAACGTGAAGGGGAAGACCAGGAAGTAACCGACCGCACATCCGAGGAAGAACATGAATGTCCCGAATGCGAATGCCAACCCGACGCTCTTCTTTTCGTTGTCGAACAGGGCAGGTTGTACGAACCGCCATATTTCGAACGTCAGGTAGGGGAATATCAGTACAAGCGCGAACCAGAACGAAGTGCTGATATGCGTCAGGAACTGCGAGGCTACGTTGATGTTGATGAGTTCTACCGAGAAGTGGTCGTTGCTGAAATCGGGGAGCAGCGGGTTGCCGCCTCCCAGTTTCGACAGCCATCTGTAAAGCGGGAAATCGGACGTGGTGGGAGCCAGTACGAAATTGTCGAACAGATAGGGCATGAGGCAGAAACAGACGACAACGAACACGAATAAGACGGCGACCACGCGTACCAGCGACCAGCGCAGGTCTTCGAGGTGCGCCCAGAACGTCATTTCCTTTTCTTCCATGGGATAGTAGGGTTTATTGCTTGTTTTCCGGAAGGTATCTTTCAGCGAAGAAATATCCGGCCATCCGTCAGACAGCCGGATATCGTCTTCATGCTTCCGGAGGGGTTATTTGCTGTACGAAGCCTTCACGAAAGGTGCCTCGAGCAGGTAATCCAGGCTCAGTTTGACACTCTTCTCCACATCGTAGCTGTATTGCTCGACCTCGACGATGATGTTTTCCACACCGGCGGTCTTGGCATTCTCGAAGATGGCATCGAACCCGACCATACCGCTCTGGCCGATTTCGCGGCGATCCTTGATATGGAGCATCTTGAAGCGGCCGGGGTATTTGTGGAAATAGTCGACGGGGCTTGCCTTGCCCATCACGGCCCAGTATACGTCCAGTTCGATGAACAGGTTTTCAGGGTCGGTGTTTTCGATCATGTAGTCCAGCATGACAGCCTTGTCCTCGATCTTCTGGAATTCGTGGGCGTGGTTGTGGTAGCCGTATTTGATTCCGGCTTCCCGGCACTTCTTCCCGATCGCGTTGAGGTAGTCGCAGTAGGTCTGCATCTCCTTCAGCGTCTTGGGGACGGGAAGGTACGGGGTCACGATGTACTCCATGCCTGCGGCCTTGTGGGCTGCGATGCACTGATCCCACCATTTCATCGACTCGGAGAAGTCACCCGAAGCCAGTTCCTCGTCGGAGAGGCCTTTGCCGCAGTGCGAAGAGAGCACCTTCATGCCTACGGCCTCCACGTCGCGCCTGAACTCCTCGGGGGTGTTGCCGTAGAATTTACCGTCGTTGTAACTGGCGGCCTCGATGCTGGTGTAACCCATGTCGGCGAGTGCCTTCAGGACGGGTTTGTAGTCGTGCTGGTTTCTTCCGAAACTCCCGATCAGATCCCTGACCGAGTAGAGCTGGATACCGATATCCTTCTTTGCGTCCTTCTTCGCTTTGGCAAATGCCCCGTAGGGAGCAATTGCCGAAGCGAGCAGGATGCAAACCGCTGTAAACAGTTTACGTTTCATACGTTACCGTTGTTAACGGAATTAGTCGAGCACCTTGATGCGGATGTTGCGGAACCATACATCGTCGCCGTGATCCTGGAAGCCGATGTAACCTTCGCGCTGTGCACCGCCGCAGTTGTTCAGCAGTTCGAATGCCAGGGGCCACTTCTCGGGGCTGAACTTGCTCTTTTCGAGCATCTCCGTCCACTGGGGAGTCCAGAGGTGGTACTCGAGCACGTTCTGGTCGTTCTGGCCGTGTACCACGGTGCCTTTGTAAACCATGATCTTCGCCTTGTTCCACTCGCCATAGGGCTTGGCGTTCTGGGGAACGGCCGGGATCATGTCGTAAAGCGAAGCCGACTTGCGGTTGCCGTCGACGCCCAGTTTGGCATCGGGATGGTTCTCGTTGTCGAGTACCTGGTACTCGGGGCAGGAGATGTAGATGGGCTCCATCCGCTGTTTGCCGTCCTTGGTCGTGGCTACCTCCTGGCCGAGGTAGAAGATACCCGAGTTGCTGCCTTTGGCAACTTTCCACTCCACTTCGAGCTCGAAGTTCTTGAACTTGTGCGTGAAGATCAGGTCGCCGCCGTCGCCGTCCTGGGCTTCACCGCCGCCCGAACCGTTGAATTTGATCGCGCCGTTGTCGATCGTCCATTTCGAGGGCACGTGGTCTTTGCCGTAGCCGCGCCAGCCGTTGAACGTCTTGCCGTCGAAGATCACGTAGTAGCCGTCCTTGTCCTTGGGATAGGTCGAGA
>ENA-ORTI01004190-ORTI01004190.1-human-gut-metagenome-genome-assembly--contig:-NODE-4190-length-10294-cov-4.218283_pt1 | contig 10294 bp, 8 predicted proteins | sample MGYA00242071_ERZ509191 | MGnify/ENA primary metagenome ERZ509191 (study PRJEB26280, sample SAMEA2338832) | human gut metagenome | biome: human gut; feature: human-associated habitat; material: faeces...
GCTTGAGCGCGCAGGAGAAATCCACCATCAGGCAGGAGATGGCGCGGGTGGCGTTCCGGGTCAGGGCGTAGGTGACGACGGTAGCACCGAGGCACCAGGGGACCAGACGGTCGGCCAGAGCCAGCGCACGGTTCTCGGTGCTGGACTTCAGCTTCTCGGATTCCTCAATCATGGCCACGATTTTGTCGTAGCGGTTCGCGCCGCCCTCGGCCTTGGTGGTCAGGACGCACTCGCCCTCTTCCACCACAGTGCCGGCGTAGACGGTGGCACCGATGGTCTTGCGCACCGGCATGGACTCGCCGGTCAGAGCGGACTGGTTGACCATGGCTTCGCCCTCGATGACGGTGCCGTCCAGCGGGATCATGTTGCCGGAGCGAACGACGATCTCATCGCCGGGGTGGACCTTGGTGAGCGGCATGAGCACTTCGGTGCCCTGTGCGCGGACCCAGACCTTATCGACATTCAGGGCCATGCTGCGGGCCAGATCATCGAGGCTCTTCTTGCGGGTCCACTCCTCCAGCAGGGAGCCGACGTTGAGCAGGAACATGACGGAGCCTGCGGTGGCGAAATCGCCCCGCAGGATGGAAACGCCGATGCTCAAAGCATCCAGCACCTCGACTTCCAGTTTGCGGCGCCACAGGCAGCACACGCCCTTCCAGAGGAACTCGATGGAGCGGAACACGGTGTAGGCGGCGTTGAGCGGGGCGGGCAGGAACAGCTCGCGCAGCACCCGGCCTGCCAAGAGATTATACATCTTTTCCTGATATTCCTGATTGATGCGGCGGCTGTCGGCGCTGGTGACCAGTGCGTCCAGTTCGGGGTCATCGAAACGGTAGGTGCTCAGGGCGGTGACGGCGTCCTTGCGGGAGCCGGTGTAATACACCACCACATCGCCCGTCCGCTCGTAGACTTTGGCCTTGCTCACGGCGTCGTGGTGGTTCAGATAGGCTTCCAGCACATCGGCCCGGTGCAGGGTCATCCGCACATTGCAGACGTGTACCCGCAGGCGGCCGCGGCTCTCATGAAGAATAGTACATTTCATATCAGAATATCCTCTGCGTATTGCAAAAAATAACCATAAAAAGAGCCGCCCGCAGGCGGCTCAGAGACTGCAAAATTACTCGTTGGTCTCGGTGGTCTCTGCCTCAGCAGCGTCCTCGATGACCTCAGCCTCAGCCTTGGCAGCGCGGGCCTCGTTGATGGCCTTTGCATCCTCGAGGATGTCACCGGCCTGCTCCTGGACCTTGCTGACGGTCTCCATGGTGGAGTCCTTCATGCGCAGGACAGCAGCGGTGGTCTGGGTGTAGACCTTTTTGGCGTCCTTGCTGGACAGCACCTTGAAACCGGCAGAGCCGAACACCACACCACCCAAAAACAGTGCAAGCTTTTTTGTATCAAACATATTTACCCCTCGTTTCTGTATTTCCCATCTGTGTACCCGCGCCCGGAGCGGGGCGGGCTCTTTATCTTTATATTTTAGCACGCTTTCGGGCGTTTTCAATATTTTCCGACGATGTTAGGTTGTATTAACATTGTTAGCAAAAGTTTGCGCAGCAAAAAAAAAACAGGGCACTCCCCCGGAAGGAGTGCCCTGTTTGATGCATCTGTTATGCAAGGTGGAACAGATCGATCAGCACGACCATGGCAAGGCCATAGTAGACCACGACCGCCACCAGATCGTTGATCGTGGTGATCAGCGGGCCGGAAGCAACGGCCGGGTCGATATGGATCTTGTGGAACAGCATCGGGATCAGCGTGCCCACCAGACTGGAAATGACCATGGACACGATCAGCGACAGCCCGACGCAGCCGGACAGCAAAAAGGCCGAGGTCCAGACATAGCCCTTGAAAAAGTGGATGTAGCAGCCCAGAAAGCCCAAGGCCATCACGGCCAGAATGGCACCGTTCAAAAGACCCACACGGGTCTCTTTCCAGAGCAGCTGCAGCTTTTTGGAAAGAGTCAGGTTTTCGTCCACCAGCACACGGATGGTCACCGCCAGCGACTGGGTACCGACGTTACCGGCCATATCCAGCACCATGGACTGGAAGCAGATGACCACCGGCAGCACCGCTACCACCGATTCAAACGCGCCGACGACCGAGGAGACCAGCATCCCGAGGAACAGCAGCGCGATCAGCCACGGGAGACGCTTTTTCACGCTTTCAAATACGTTTTCGTTCAGATCCTCCTCGCCGGTCAGACCGCCCAGCTTTGCGTAATCATCGCCCATCTCATCATCGACCAGCTCGACAACATCGGACGATGTGATGATGCCCACCAGCTTACCGGCATCGTTCAGCACCGGCAGGCTGCGCTCCGCGTAGTCCACGATGCGGTCGATACAGTCGCTGACCTGCTCCCGGTCTGTGACATAGGGATAGGAGCGGACGATCAGGCTTTCCAAGCTTTCCTCTGCCCGGGCAATGATGAGGTCTTTCAGGTCGATGGCGCCGTAGAAGTGCTCGTTTTCATCCACCACATACAGGGTGGAGATGTTGTCGTTTTCTCCGGCCTGTTTTACCAGCTCGCTCATCGCCTGCCGGATGGTCATATCGTTTTTGATGGAGATGTAGTTGGTGGTCATCCTGCTGCCGATCTCATCCTCGTCATAGGAGAGCAGCATCTTCACATCTTCCACCGAGTCCTTGTCCAGCTTGTTGACGATCTCGTTTTTATCGGTATCGTCAAGATCCTCCAGTGCGTCCACCGCATCGTCCGAGTCCATGTTGGAAATGACCTTGGCGGCCTCGTGGCTGGGCAGCTCCTTCAGGTACGGCTCGGCATCGTCCAGATAGGTAAAGATCTCGGCAACGGTATCCACACCCAGAATGGAATAGAGCGACTGGCGTTCGGCGGGGGTCAGCGCCTCCAACGCATCCGCCAGATCTTTTTCATGGTAATCAGACAGTTTTTCAGCCAGTTCCGCCTTGGGCAGACCGCTGTGAATGATGCTCAGAATTTCCTGTACATAATTCTTCTGCATGGGTAGTTCCTCCTGATTCCGCGAGCTTGACAAATCAAAATTCATCGCTCCGCTTCAAATTTTGCACTTCATCATAGCACATCCGGTATGCAGCGGCAACCCTGCCCGCGTGAATTTTTTGTAAAAATCGGGCATAAAAAGCCCCGCCAAAGCAAAAGGCTCCTTATCCGCAGAGCATGACTTTGGCAGAGAAAACGCCATTCTGATGGGTAAATGTGCTTGCACCGCCGGTCTTTTCTGCAATATGCTGGACAGACTGGATGCCGATCCCGTTTTCCTTTCGCTTGGACGAGCGGAAGAGCCCGCTTTTTTCGTTGACTTCACCGTCAAATGCGTTTTCCACTTCGACCAAAAGAAGCCGCTCGGCATGGACATACGCGGTGATCGCGATCTTGCGCCGGGCGGGTGCGGTGCGCAGGCTGGCTTCGAATGCGTTTTCCAGAAGATTAGACAGCTCCAGACACAGATCGATCTCGTCCACAGGAAGCACCTGTGGTAAGTCGAGTTTGGCACAAAAGGGAACACCCTCACGCTTTGCAAGGGCACAATAATAGCCGACAACACTGTCCGCTGCACGGTTTTCGCAGAAATTCATATCCAGATCCGGGATCCGGGAGACCGTTTTTGCAAGGTAAGCCTTCAGGTTATCCAGATCTCCTGCCTCGGCCAGTGCGGAGATCTGATTCAGCTGGTGGCGCATATCGTGCCGCGCCTGCCGGGCTTCTTCAATGGCGGCTTTCAGGCTTTCATAGCGCTGCTGCTGCATGGAAAGAAACTGATTTTCCTGCTGCAACCTTGCATTCCGGTTAAGGCTGTTTGCCATCAGCAGAAAGATTGCATTGAACATGAACATCAAAAACAAAAGCGCGATGCTCATAACGATGTAGACCTGCAAGACCCGGCCTGTCTGAAGTGTTATCTGGTAGCGCGGGACCATAAAAAGGTTTAGCAGGATGAACACCATCGGAAGCACCCAGAACACATACCACGTCTGCGCAAAATTGTCATCCTCCACCATTGCGCGCACTGCGTGGGTGGCGGGATAATAGGCTGCAGCAGCGGTCAGCCAGCAGATCACGTTATAAAAAATGCAGGCGCTAAAACAGAACCACGGCTTGTCCGGCGGCAGCTGCAGCCGGATCGTGATCGCCGTACCAACGGCGCGGGACAAGCTATTCAGGCACGCAAATACCGCGCAGACCGCCAGCGCGATGGTCCCGGATTTCCAGAGAGAGAGCCGCAGCGTTTTGAGATACAGGAAAATTGTCACAATCGTTATGAGCAGCAAGGGGAACGCGGTCGAGAGACCGAAATGATAGCAAAACAGCCCGCCGCCAAGGCAAAGCCCGAACAGTAGCGGCACCTCCCATACCGCAAGCTTTGCGGAAGACTGCTTCAGATAGGAGCGCACCGGAAAATACGCGAGCAGCAGGCCGGGAAACACAACGGTAAGCTCCAGGATCGGGCGCAGAACATCCTTCAACCCACACGCCCCCTTTGCAGCAGAAATTCCATAAACGCCTGTCGGGCGGCTTTCAAAAGCTCCTGACTGACATAGACCTGGCTGCCGTCCGTCATACAGAAGGCGGCAGCCTGAAAATCGGCAGCATTCTCCATATTGATGATCGCGCCACGTCCGCAGACAAAAAAGCGCGGGTCCTTTTTGAGCGGCTCGGTGAACGCTTTGAAGCTCTGGCGCGTAGCAAGCGTTTTGCCGGCAGTGGTGCGGATATTGATGATGTGGGCGAAATGCTCGGCGGATATGATATCACGATAGCGCAAATGGATGTCGCTGCCATCCACCTTCACCGTCAAAACCGGCTCCGGGCGGGGGAGTTTTGCGAGCATTTCATCCAACAGACCGGACAACTCGGCCTCTGAAAAGGGCTTGACCAAATAATGAAATGCCCGTACCTGAAACCCCTCGAGTGCATGGTCTGTCGAGGTGGTGGTAAAAACCAGAAGACAGTCTGCGTCTGTTTTCCGAAGTTCCTTTGCCGCGTCCATGCCGCTTAAACCATCCATGTAAATATCCAAAAATGCGGCGGTAAAGCGCTGCGCTTTTTCTGCCGCCAGAAAAGCTTCTCCGCTGTCAAATTCTAAAAGCTCTGCTTCTGTACCGCGCTGGCGCAGCTGCCGTGCCAAGCGCTCCTTCAGCAGCGTGCGCTCCGTACCAAGGTCATCGACGATCGCAAATCTCATGCTGTACCAAGAAGCTATTGCTATAGCTTCCAACCTCCTTTATAAACTCTTTCATCCTGATTATAGCACAGTTGCCCGGTTATGTCGCAGCCGAAAATGGGATTTCGTGACGGAAAAGGGGCTTTCGTGCTAAATGGCTTGAAAAGACCATGCCTGTCCGTATACTGAAAGCAGAGAACGCCAACGACGGCGCAAGAGAAAGGAGGCACGCTGTGTACCGAATTGCCGTGCTGACAAGCAGCAGGGCGCAGGAAGCTTTTCTGGCAGAGCAGATCTCGCGGTTCTGCGCCGAACATTGCTTGTTCCCGAAAATGGACTGTTACCACGATCAGGAAAGCTTTTTTGAGGCTGCACGCAACGAGCCGCTGACAAATGCCGTGATCGCCCTGCCGGGGGTCGACGGATTGAATGCAGTAGAGCATCTGCGCGCGCTTTGTCCACAGACACGCATTATCTGGTGCAGCGATCTGGATTTTTCGCTCCATGCCTTCCGGCTGCGTGCAGACTATTTTCTGCTGGAGCCGGTGACCGAAGCCGCCCTGCGGCAGGGATTCCGCATCTGGCTGGATGGAAAAAAATCAGGCGGAGCAGCACTGGTCTGACCGCAACGAACACAACAAGGAGAACTGTTTATGAAAAAGAGAAACATCGTCCATTCTGCGTTAAGCCTGTCGCTGACCGCAGCATTGTGCCTTTCCATGGCTGCCTGCGGCGGAACACAGACGCCGGCAGACAGTGCTGCCGCTTCGCAGCCCGCTGCCCCGTCCGCTGCGGTACAGCCCTCTTCAGCGGAACAAGCCTCTGCGGCACTGCCTGTGAAAGCCTTGAACCCCAAGCAGGTGGAGGAAAACCCCTACATGGCTAAGAGCGATGCAAACATTCATCACGACGGCTACAACACAGATTCAACGGATGAGATCCTGCCGCTTGCGATCTATCCCGAGATCAACGTTTCCTATGAGACGACGAACGCGAACGCTTCGCCCGCCATCTACTTTGACAGCTACGGTCATGCCGTTGTGCCGCTGCTGGGCGGCATCGCCATCCGAGACCTGAACGCCGAAGAGACAAAGACGCTCGGCTATTTCTCCCCCAAACAGCATGACGGCGGCGGTTACGTTATCCAGAGCTCCTATACCTTCCTTGACGAATCCAACCGCATCGTCTGCCCCACGAGCAACAACCATGTGCTGATGCTCCGCGCAACGGATGAAAACGGCAATGTTCTGCCGGAATTTGAAAAGGTGCTGGACATTGATATCAAAGCTGCTGCCGAGGCCGCGCTTGGAAAAGAACTGACGCAGAATCTTCTGTCCGTGGTCTTTGACTATGACGGAAACCTCTGGTTTGCAACGGGAGGCTTCCGCATTTATCCGCAGCGCCAGCAGCAGGGCGTCATCGGCTATATTGCCCGCTCGGCCATTGATGCGATCCTGAACGGCGAGCAGACAGACCTTTCAAAGGCTGTTTTTGTCCACGAACTGACCCCCGGCGAGGGCGCTGAAAACGGCATCGCCGCCTCCAAGGACGGTGCGGTGGTCCTGACCAACCAGAACTGCTATCTTCTGCGCGCAGAAGAAGGCGTAGACGTTGTATGGTGCACGCCCTATGAGAGCGCGGGTGCAAAGGTGAGCGGCGAAGGTGATAAGACCACCGGCGGCGGTCTTGCGTGGGGCGGCGGTTGCTCGCCCACGCTGACACCGAACCTTGTGCTGTTCACGGATAATCAGGACCCTGTAAACCTTCTTGCGCTCGATATGAAGACCGGCGAGGTCGTGGCAAGCGCCCCGGTGCTGGATGACCTGCCCGAGGGCTATCAGGTAGCCGTTGAGAACTCTGCCATCGTCTATGACGACGGCGAGGGCACCGTCAGCACCATCGTCTGCAACTGGTTCGGTGCGGGCAATGCAGGTCTGGCTGATCCCAACAACGACTCCTCCATCCAGAGCTACGCCAATATTTACGACCAGAACTGGCTCATGAAGGGCAACATCATGATCGCCCCCGGCATCGAGCGCGTGGACACCGTAAAGACCGCAAACGGCTACGAGATGAAGAGCGTCTGGAGCCGGAACGACCTGAGCGACACCTCCATCATGAAGCTTTCCACCGCAACGGGCTATATCTACGGCTATGTGCAGGATGTGACGACCGGGATGTGGCAGTACATCATTCTGGACTTTGAAACCGGCGAGACGGTTTTCACGATGGATGTTTCTAACAAGTACGGCTATAACAACATGGCCATTGGAATGTATGCCGGCAACAGCGGCAATGCGCTCTACTGCCCGACAGGCTATCTGGAACTGCTTCGTTTGCAGGACCGTTTCGTTTATCTGCCCGAAATGCCCTACCGCAAGGTCGATCTTGATCAGGCAGCAAGAAATGTCCTCTCGCAGGAACAGTTTGCGCAGGACGGCGGCGAAGGCACCGTTGCAAGCTGGCGCAACACTGTGACCGTCCGCAACGTACATCCCAACACCACGGTAGCTTTCCGCATGAATAACCTGTCCGGCAGCACCTCCGGTCTGACCCTCTACGCCTATGGCGTGGACGGCAAGCTAGCAAAGGTCGATCCTGCACTGTGGTCGATCACAGACGAGGACGGCAAGGCTGTAACGGAACTTACCGCCGGTACGCTCTATGAGCTGCGCGTGACCGTCGCCGATGGCGGCGCTCTTGACCTGAGCGAGACGGAAAAGGAGATCAGGCTCTCCGTTGTACTCGGAAAATAAACATAAAACGCCCGCCCACCGTGTCCAAATCTCCACGGTGAGCGGGCGTTCCGCTTCCTTTTGAAGGCAGACCGCAAAGCCTATCAAGATCAAAAGCAGGTTCAAAAGCTGGGAAACCAGCGTGGCGATGGCAACACCGGTAACGCCCATAGTGGGGGCACCCAGCTTTCCGAAGATGAGCAGATAGTTCAGTCCGGTGTTCGCCGCTACCGCGCCAAAACTTGCCCAAAAGGGGACAGCGGCGTGTTCCTTGCAGCGCAACCATGCGGACAGGACGGTGCTGACCGCCATGGGCAGATAAGAGAACGCCACGATGCGGAAGTACCCCGCCCCCACACGGAGGATGGCGTCATCTGCCGTATAAAGTCCCAAGACCTGCGCCGGGAAGCCCCCTGCCGTCAGCAGAAACAGTGCTGCCAGCATACCCCCGCAGACAAGGCTTACATCCAAACTGCGCCACGCCTCGGTGTGCTCCTCCGCACCCAGAAACTGTGCGATCAGAATACCGGCAACCGTGCCGACTGCGCCGGACATCACGGAGAAAATAAGAGTGAAGTTACTGCACAGTCCCACGGCTGCAATACCGGCTTCGCCCAGCTGCCCAATCATGATCTGATCCACGATAGAAAAGGAGGCTTGCAGCATTCCCTGTAAGGTGACCGGAATGGCGATTTTGCAAAGGGTCCTCATAAAGTCTGACATGGCAGCCTCCTTGTGCTTTCCCGTTCCACCAGCTCCACCGGCAGAACGATGCCGGCATCGCAGGGGGGCCGTCCCGCAGGGCTTCAAGGCGGCGGATGGCAGTCCTTGCCCGGAGCGCCGCATCCTGATGAATGGTGGTCAGAGCGGGAACGCTTTCCCGGCTTGCCAGTGTATATGCAACACGCAAAGTCCTGATGCGCTATTTGCGCCGCCGCCCTGCCTGCGCTACATCCGACAGAGTATTTTTGCAAAGCAACCTGAAACCCATTACGCAGGTAACGATAAAGCAGCTATTCAAAAAGCTGAAAAGGAAAACAGAAATTCCGCGTTTACACCCGCACCTGCTGCGACATACGTTTGCTACACGCTACTTGGAAAACGGCGGTGATATATACAGCCCGCGGGAAATTCTGGGCCACACAAGCTTGACCATGGTGCAGAAATACCTGCACCTTACACAGCAAAAAACAACGCAAAGGTTCCCGAATTTCAGCCCTATGGACAGAATCAGCCGAAAGACAGCATAAAAAAGCACCAGACAGCGTTAAAACTGTCTGGTGCTTTTTGGTGCGCCCGCGGGAATTCGAATCCCGGACACCCTGATTAAAAGTCAGGTGCTCTACCAACTGAGCTACGGGCACAAATACTCAATTTGCCTGTTACAGCTTAAATATTGTAACAGGTATGGGAGAAAAAGTCAAGCTTTTTGCCGCATTTTCAGCCAGAAAATCTGCCGCAGGGCAGCTGGTGCAGGAACCTGAAGCATAAACGCATTGTAAAACAGAATAAATATATTGAAAAACAATAAAAATGTATTGCAAAACGATGCGATGTATGCTATGATAACAGCATCGGATATACCATAAAACATCAGGGGGAATGACCAATGCGTCAATTACCAGAAAACTTTTTTGGCTGGAACGACCACAAAAGCATTATGCTGACCAAGTTCGCCACCCTGGCGGCGGCCATGGGGTGCGTGGTGATGGTGCTGTGCGGGCCGCGCATCGTCAGCTGGGTTTTGGCGGTGCACGCGCTGCAGCTGGTGCATGGGCCAAAGCTGGGGTATTTTTTGCTGGGGCTGGGCTATTGCAGCGCCGCGCTGGCCCTGTGGATGCTGTATAACCTGTACATGTTTTTGGCGCGCATTGAAAAAGAAGAGGTGTTTACCCCTGCCAACGTGTTGGCCCTGCGGCGCATCAGCTGGTGCTGCACCTGGGCTGCAGCGCTCTGCCTGCCGGTGGGTGCTGTGCTGGGGCTGCCGTTCATCTTTGCCATTGGCGTTGCGGCGGCGTTTATGGCGCTGATCGTGCGGGTCATCAAAAATGCGTTTGCCCAGGCCGTTAAGATGAAAGACGAACTGGACTATACCGTGTAAGGGGGCGCAAAAGATGCCAATTATCGTCAACCTGGATGTGATGATGGCAAAGCGCCACATGGGGGCGGGGGAGCTGGCTGAAACCATCGGCATTACCCCGGCCAACCTTTCCATCCTGAAAAACAACAAAGCAAAAGCGGTGCGGTTTTCCACCCTGGAAGCCCTGTGCAAAGCGCTGGACTGCCAGCCCGCTGACCTGTTGGAATACCGCCCGGACGAAACGTAAAGAAACGACCTTGGGCAATACCGCATAATTCTAAGTGCCGATACGGCGAGCGAGGTGCGGCAGCTGC
>ENA-ORTI01004195-ORTI01004195.1-human-gut-metagenome-genome-assembly--contig:-NODE-4195-length-10287-cov-2.877932_pt1 | contig 10287 bp, 8 predicted proteins | sample MGYA00242071_ERZ509191 | MGnify/ENA primary metagenome ERZ509191 (study PRJEB26280, sample SAMEA2338832) | human gut metagenome | biome: human gut; feature: human-associated habitat; material: faeces...
GAGCGCGGCCTCCAGGTCCTCGACCGTGGGATAGCTCGGCGCGATGCGGATGTTGCGGTCCGCCGGGTCCTTACCGTAGGGATAGGTCGCACCGGGCGTGGTGAGCGTTACACCCGCCTCTTTGCAGAGCGTGCCCACACGCTTTGCGCAGCCGTCGAGCACATCGAGGCTGATGAAGTAGCCGCCGTTCGGGTTTTTCCAGGAGGCGACGCCCTTGCCGCCAAGCTCTTTTTCAAACGCGTCGAGCACGGCCTGGAACTTCGGGCGCAGGATTTCAGCATGGCGCTTCATCTGCGCACGGATACCGTCCGCATCCTTGAAGAAGCGGACATGGCGCAGCTGGTTGAGCTTATCATAGCCGATCGTCTGGGAGGCCATGCGGGTTTTGATCATTGCGATATTCGCATCGGAGGCCGCCATCACAGCGACGCCCGCGCCGGGGAAGCTGATTTTCGAGGTGGAGGCCACCATAATCACGCGGTCAGGGTTGCCAGCCTTCGCGCATTCGTCGAGCATATTGAGCACCTCGTCGGGCGTATCGGTCAAATCGTGGACGCAATAAGCGTTATCCCAGATGATGCGGAAATCCTCCGCGCCTGTCTGCATGGCTGCCATACGGCGGACGACTTCGTCAGAATAAGTTTTTCCTTCCGGATTGGAATACTTCGGCACACAGAACATGCCTTTGACTGCCGGGTCCTTCACGACCTCTTCCAGCAGCTCCATATCCGGGCCGTCCTCCAGCATCGGGATGTTGATCATCTCGATCCCAAAATATTCGCACACGCCGAAATGTCGGTCGTAACCGGGCACAGGGCAGGCAAACTTCACCTGATCGAGCTTGCACCAAGGGGTGCTGCCCGCGCCGTGCGTCATGCATTGGGAAACATAGTCAAACATCATATTCAGGCTTGAATTGCCGCCCACGATGAGATTCTTCGGCTCAACGCCCATCAGCTCGGCAAACAGGCGCTTGCACTCCGGGATGCCGTCAAGCACACCATAATTGCGGCAATCCACCCCGTTTTCCGATTTCACGTCGGAAGCTGAATGGAGCACATCGAGCATTTTCATAGATAGATCGAGCTGATCCGCGCCGGGCTTGCCGCGAGACATATCGAGCTTTAGCCCCTTTGCCTGAAATGCCGCATACTCCTCCAAAAGGCGCGCTTTCTGCGCCTCAAGCTCTTCCCTAGTCATCTCCTGAAAAACCGGCATGAAAACTCCTCCTAAAACGGCTGCACCGGGCAGCCAAAATCTATTGCTATAGTATCCGATTTCCCCGGATTTTGCAACTGTAAAATCAAAATCCTGCATTTTGACCAGTTTGCGGTGAAAAAGGAGCGCCTTCCCCGTGCAAAGGCCGAAAATTCCAGAATCCGCCGCCGGGCAGATTGAGGCTGCCACGCGGAAACGCCCCGTTCGGCTGGTTGCGAGCCGGACGGGGCAGAGCTGTATCATGATTTATCGGGGCGGGTCTGTTACGCCGTTTTTTTTAGCGGGTGATCAGGCTCCCCGCCCTCCTGCCGGCTAATCCTCCGGTAGAGAAAAATGCCGCCCACAGTTAATGCGCCCGTCAAAAGGTATACAATCGCCGCAAACCAAAAATTGCGCTCTCCCAATGCGTTGCCGCACAGGGTAGAAGAAAGAATGGACGGAATCCGGGCAATCCCGGTCAAAAGCAGGAAGGCAAAAGGATTCACCGGCGTAACGCCCACAAAATAGGTGATTAGGTCCTTCGGTGTGCCGGGAATCAAGAAGATGATGAAAAGCAGCAGATTGAGCTTTTTGGTATTCTGCAAAAAGCGGAAGGATTGGAGCTTCTCCCGCGGCACAAACACCTCCACCATCCGCATGCCGAACAGCTTCGTCAGCCCAATGATGATGAGCGAGCCAATTGCCGTGCCGAGCATACACAGCGCCATGCCCCACCAGCTTCCAAACGCATATCCCGCTCCGATTTCCAACGGCTCAGCGGGGATGATTTTAACAACCGTCTGCACTGTGCGGATAGCGACGAAGGCAAGCGGGCCCAGCGCGCCGTGCTCATTCATCCAGGCGCGGAAGCGGCCGGTATCGAGCACAAACTCCAACAGCGGCTTGCCATAGAACCATGCCGTCAACCCGCAGGCAAGGAGAAATACGGAGAGCCCAATGAGCACCATAATCTTTTTCTTCCGGTTGCCCGGGCGGATCAGATCGTTGTGGCGCACCTTGTCCCATCCCTCTTTGCAGAATTGTTTGAGCTGTTCCATTCAACTGCTCCCCTTCCGTTGTGTGGATCGAATCCGTTTCTGTTATCAGGATACCCGAACGGACTTACGAAAGGGAAACGGAAAAATTACAAGTTTCTTACGAGAGCTCTGTTTTTTTCAAAGCTATGTGAAAACAGGGTTCGCTGCCTACTTAAAGGCGATCCGGATGCGCTCGTGCAGCTCCCACAGTGTTTTCACGCCGGTGAAGTCAAGGGTGATTTCTTCGATTTTCTTACTCATAACCCAATTCCTCTTTTCTTTTTTGTTCTTTATTCGATTGCATAAAAGGTTGCATAGTGGTCGTAGGTCACAAAAATGAGGCCGTCGTTCGACCAGACGATACGGTGCCGGTTGCGCTTGCCCTCATGATAATTGAGATTGCGCGTTGCGCCGACTCTATATTTCGATTATCTCACACTTTTTTCGACCATTCAATACTATTATTATATAATATTACCTTTTATTCTATATAAAGGAATACGAATGAACCATTAAACTTTTGCATACAGCCGGGCAGCCCGAATGCGTGCAACCGCCTGAAAACTTCCGTTTTTTCTTGAATCTACACCCGGTTAATGCTAAAATAGGGGGAATAGAAGGGAAGTTTGAAAGATCAATCTTTCAAACCGCGTTTTGTGCTTTTCAAGCATAAATGCCGCTCGAAATTTTGGCTGCGCCAAGACCGCACAATTCCGCGGCCCGGCGCAAGAAAGGCATGGTCATAATGATAGATTTGAGCCGCAAAAAGTGGCGTATTGCGCAATATGATAAAGATTGCGCGGCCTCTCTGGCCGAAGCGTGCGGGCTCGACCCGTTTGCGGCGTTGCTGCTCGTTTCGCGCGGCATGCAAACGCCAGAGCAGGCACGCAGCTTTTTAGAAGCGGACGCAGCGGAATTTGACCCCATGAGCCTGCCGGATATGGAAAAAGCCGTTGCGCGGATTCGAAAAGCTCTGGACAGCTTTGAGCGGATTGCGATCTATGGGGATTATGACGCGGACGGCGTGACCGCCACTGCGGTGCTCTATTCATACCTGGAAACACAGGGAGCGGACGTCTTTTATTATATTCCCGAACGGGAGGCCGAGGGCTACGGCCTGCATCGCGCTTCCATTGACGAGATGGCAAAACGAGGTGCGAAGCTCATCATCACGGTGGATAACGGTGTGAGCGCCCTGGAGGAGGCGGAATATGCCGCCTCGCTCGGGCTTGATCTAGTGATTACGGATCACCACCGCGCCGGTGAAACACTGCCGCACGCCGCAGCCATCGTGGACGCCCACAGGCCGGATAGCACCTGCCCCTTTTGTGATCTGTCAGGCGTAGGGGTTGCGTTTTATCTGGCTGCCGCGCTCGAAGGCGATGCACAGGCGCTGATGGATGATTATGCCGATTTGGTGGCGTTAGGCACCGTTGCAGACGTTGTGCCGCTCCACGGGGAAAACCGCAGGATGGTCCGTTATGGCCTTCAGCGCATCAATGCGAACAGCCGCCCCGGCCTTATGGCCCTGCGGGCAGCGGCGGGCTTTGCGGAGAAACCGCTCACAGCCGGTAGCATTGCCTTCACGCTCGCGCCACGCATCAATGCGGCGGGCCGCATGGGTTCCGCCCAGCGCGCGCTACACCTTTTGCTCAGCGAGGAGGAGGAAGAGGCCGCCTCCCTCGCGGAGGAGGTCTGCCAGACAAATGCCCTGCGGCAGGAAACGGAAGGAGAAATTCTCCGGGAGGTGGAGCGTCAGCTCGATGAACACCCACAGCGCCGCTTCGACCGCGTGCTGGTTGTGGCCGGCGAGGGCTGGCACCCCGGCGTGCTCGGTATCGTCGCCGCTCGGTTGGTGGAAACCTATGGCCGGCCAAGCATTGTAATCACAACAGACGGCGGCCAAGCGAAGGGCTCCGGCCGCAGTATCGAAGGCTTTTCCATCTATGACGCGCTGGAAGCTTCTAAAGACACGCTGCTCCACTTTGGCGGCCACACGCTTGCCGCCGGTTTGGAGCTTGAAAGCGGGAATGTGGACGCCTTTCGCAGCCGCATCAACGGCTATGCCGCTCAATCGGAGCTTCCTTTTCCCGAGTTGCGGCTCGACTGCCGCTTAAACCCCGTTTATCTCACGCTTGATATGATCGATGCGGTCGGCGCGCTTGAGCCTTTCGGCGCAGGAAACCCGCAGCCGCTGTTCGGCCTGTTTCGTATGCGGCTGGAGGCAGTGCAGCCCGTGGGCGGCGGCAAGCATCTGCGCCTGCGTTTTTCACGCGGGGAGACGCAGGTCACCGCGATGCGGTTTCACGTTACACCCGATGAATTCCCCTACCGTATTGGGGATGTGGTGGATTTAGCAGTGCGCGCGGCGCGCAATGAGTTCCGGGGAAAGGCGGATGTTTCCGTTCAGATCCATGCGATGCGCCTTTCCGGAATAGATGAGGACGCGCTCTTCCAGGCTGAGCGGCTTTACGAGGCATATCGCCGCGGTGAGCTGCATACGGTGGAGGAAGCCGCCCTTGCCCTGCCCTCCCGGGAGCAGACGGCGCATGCCTACCGGATGCTGCGCGCAAATTCTGGTTGGCGATTTGGCGCGGAAATGCTCTGCCTGCGCCTCGCGGGCAAGGGCGGAAATTTCTGCCAAGTGCAGGTTTCCCTTGACGCGATGGAGGAGCTTCATCTGATCCAAAAAAACAACGAGGGGAATTTTATCCTCCCACCGGATACAATAAAGGTAAATCTCGATGATTCTTTGATTTTACAACGCCTGCGGGCGATTGGAGGCGATCAACATGGCGGAAGAAAAAAAGAAGCCTGAGGCTGCTCTGCACGACAGCCTGCCGGTGATCCGCAATGATGCTGTGGTGAAGCAAAAAGAGGGCGCGACCGCCCCACAAAAGGGCGACGGCTACATCGCCCTGCGCGAACTGCTCGCCAAAAGCTTCACACCCGAAGAAATCGCCGAGGTGGATGGAGCCTATGCGCTCGCACGACAATCGCACGAGGGGCAGCACCGCTATTCAGGCGAGCCCTATATCATCCACCCGATCTGCGTAGCGCGCATCCTTGCGGAGATGGGGATGGATAAGGAATCTGTGATCGCCGCGCTCCTGCATGATGTGGTGGAGGATACGGACGAAACCTTAGCGGATATCACCGCGAAATTCGGCAAGACCATCGCCCACCTTGTGGATGGTGTGACAAAGCTCGGCAAGGTGCCGCTTTCCACCAAGGAGGAACAGCAGGCGGAGAATATCCGCAAGATGCTCCTTGCCATGTCTCAGGATATCCGCGTGATCATCATTAAGCTGGCCGACCGGCTGCATAATATGCGCACTTTAAATTTTAAGCCCGAGCAGAAGCGGCGCGACACGGCGCTGGAAACGCTTGAAATCTATGCCCCCATCGCGCATCGGCTCGGCATTCGCGCCATCAAGGAGGAGCTGGAGGATCTCGCCATCAGCTATCTCGACCCGGTTGCCTACCATGAGATCGAAGAATCCATCCAGCTTCAGGGCAACGCGCGGCGGGAATTCCTGGAGGAGATCAAAGCGCGCATCCAGGCCCGCGTGGATCAGGTGGTGCCCGGCGCGCGCATTGACGGGCGCATCAAGAGTGTGCATGGCATCTACCGCAAGATGTATATGCAAAACCACAATTTTGATGAAATCTATGATATCTATGCCGTGCGCATCATCGTCGATTCTGTGATTGACTGCTACAACTGCCTGGGCATCATCCACGATATGTTCCGCCCGATCCCCGGCCGGTTCAAAGATTATATCTCCACGCCGAAGCCGAATATGTATCAATCGCTGCACACCACGGTGATCGGCAAGGAGGGCGTGCCGTTTGAAGTGCAGATCCGCACATGGGAGATGCACTACACAGCGGAATACGGCATCGCGGCGCACTGGAAATACAAGCTTGGTATGTCCGGCAAGGATAAATTTGAGGAGCGGCTCGCCTGGATCCGTCAGCTGCTTGAAAACCAAAAGGACAGCGAAAATGTGGAGGACATCGTCCAGACGATCAAGAGCGACCTCGTGCCGGACGACGTGTTCGTTTTCACCCCGCGCGGCGACGTAATCAACCTGCCCACCGGCGCAACGGTAATTGACTTCGCCTATGCCATCCATTCCGCAGTCGGCAACCGCATGGTTGGCGCAAAAGTGGATGGCAGGATCGTCCCGCTCGACTATCAGGTGAAAACCGGCGAGATTGTGGAGGTGCTCACCTCCGCCCAGCCGGGCAAGGGCCCCAGCCGCGATTGGTTGAAAATAGTGCGCACCAGCGAGGCGCGCGGCAAAATTCGCGCTTGGTATAAGAAGGAAAAGCGCGAGGAAAATATCATCGAGGGCAAGGCGGAGCTGGAGCGGGAATTCCGGCGCAACAATATCCGCCTTGCGGATGATGCGCTCAAAGAGTTCCTGCAAAAAATCGCGGACCGGCAGCACTGCAACTCCCTGGAAGATTTCTACGCTGCTATCGGCTACGGCGGCATCTCCGTCATCCGCATGATGCCGTCGATTAAAGAAGCGTATTATAAGCTCGTCAAGGCGAATCAACCGCCCGAGGTAATTATTACGCCGCCGAAAAAGCGTGTAAAGAGCAGCGAGGGCGTGATCGTGGAGGGCATCGACAATTGCTTAATCAAATTCGCCCGGTGTTGCAGCCCTCTGCCCGGCGATCAGATCATCGGCTTTATCACACGCGGGCATGGCGTTTCCATCCATAAGAGGGATTGCACGAACGTGCCGCAGGTTATCGCCCTGTGCAACGAGCCGGAGCGCTGGATCAACGCCTATTGGGATAAAAATGTGAAGGAAGAATTTAAATCCTCCCTGCTCATCACCTGCCTCGACCGCGTGGGGCTTCTTGCGGATGTGTCCGGCCAGCTTGCCAATATGCACGTCATGATTCATTCCATGAACACGCGTGAACTCAAAGATGGGCGTTGTACGCTGACGATGACAATCACGGTGGACGGCGTGGAACACATGCGCAGCGTAATGGCAAAGGTTTCAAAGATTGACGGCGTGTTAAAAGTAGACCGGTCATAGCTTGCCATAAGGAGAAAAAAAACATGTGGAAATTGCTTGCCGTCGGCCTGGGCGGCGCGTTGGGCGCGATCCTGCGCTACCTGATCAGCCTGCTGCCCTTGAAGGGCAGTTTTCCGGTTTGGACCCTGCTGACGAACCTGCTCGGCGCTGTGGCCATCGGGTTTATCGCGGGAGCATCCGCCCGTGGCAGAATGCAGGATGTAGCGGCTCTCTTCTGGAAAACAGGGGTCTGCGGCGGGTTTACCACCTTTTCCACCTTTTCGCTAGAGGCGTTTTCTCTTTTGGAAAACGGCAACAGAGGGTTAGGGGTTCTCTACATCCTGCTCAGCATTCTGCTCTGCTTGGGCGGAATTGCCCTTGGACAGGCTGCCGCAGGCGCACTGCTGAAAACGGCCGCTACATAACGGCAAAAGCTGATATTCAAAAAAGAAGGGAGCTGCGCCATGCCGCAGGAACGCATTGATAAACTGATCGCCTCCCAGGGCGCGCTTTCGCGCAGCGATGTGCGCAGGCTCGTCAAAAGCGGCGCTATTGCCCTCAATGGCAGCCCCGTGCGGGATGCCGGGCAAAAAGCCGATCCAGAAGCGGATCAAATCACTGTTTCCGGCCGGCCTCTTTTTATTTCCAAATATCTTTATCTCATGCTCGATAAACCCGCAGGCATCGTGTCCGCGAGCCGGGATGCAGAACAAAAAACCGTGATCGATCTAGTGCCCTCCGCGCTGCGTCGGGATGGATTGTTCCCCGCCGGGCGGCTTGATAAGGATACGACCGGCTTTGTATTGATTACAAACGACGGTGAATTTGCCCACCGGATTCTTTCGCCTAAAAAGCATATCTCCAAAACCTATCTCGCGCGGCTCGCGCGCCCTGTGGACGGCCGGTCGATTGAAGCGTTCCGCTCAGGGCTTGTGCTCGCTGACGGCACGCGCTGCATGGAGGCGGGGCTGCAAATTTTAGAGGACGATGAAACTCCGCTGGCCGAGGTGGTGCTCCATGAGGGGAGATATCATCAGATCAAGCGGATGTTCGCCGCGCTCGGCAACGAGGTCATCGCTCTGCGCCGTGTTAAAATGGGCGACCTCCCGCTCGATGAAACGCTTGGGCCGGGCGGGTGCAGAAAAATAACGGCAGAAGAATTGCAAAAAATAATCCAGGCGGTTAACGGATGAATCCGGACCGGCATCCAAAACGTGCCCGACACAAGTGAAAGGAGGCCCATGGCGATGAAATGTATTCCATCTGAACATACCTTGAAAAACGGGTCTGTCATTATCGCGCGCAGTTTATGCGCCGCAGACGCGGAGCAGGCGCTTGCGCATCGAGTTCGCGTCTGTGGAGAAAGCGACAATTTATCCCGTTATCCGGACGAAATCCGAATAACGCCGGAGGAGGAACGTACCATTCTGCAAAAGCAGGAGGAAAACCCGAAAGGCATTCTGCTCGGCGCGTTTGTGGAGAACCAACTGGTTGCGATGGCAAGCGTGCTTCCTGTGTCCGATTCGCACGAACGATACCGGCACCGGGGCGGTTTCGGCATCAGCGTCCTCCAGGGCTATTGGAATCAGGGAATTGCCAGTCTCCTGATCCCTCGGGTGTTAGAATGCGCCCATCAGGCCGGTTATGAGCAGGTCGAGCTGGAGGTGCTAACGGACAATGAAAAGGCCATATCTCTTTATCAGAGACATGGCTTCCGAGAATATGGATGCAGGCCCCATGATGTGAAAATGCGGGACGGCTCCTACCGAGACGCGCTTTTGATGCTCCGGCCGCTGTAATGTACACATTGGATCACGGCGGCGTTCCACAAAGCGCAAATCACAAAAAAAGAGAGGGCAAAGCCAGCATGAAACTCTTTCTCAACGGCGGTGGGGACGGGCCCCAAGCCGCCCTGGCATACCAACGCTTCAGCGAAATCATCGACCACGCAAAGCCCTTGTTATATATTCCGCTTGCCATGGAGCCGGAGCGATACCCTGGCTGCCTTGCATGGATTACAGAGGAATTCAAAGAGCTGAGACTTGCCGGGATCAACATGGTCTCTTCCATGGAAGAACTGTATCGGACGGATTTCGCGAATTATTGCGCGCTTTTTCTCGGCGGTGGAAACACCTATCGGCTGTTAGCCGGATTGAAAGCAAGCGGCTGCTTTGAAAAAATTGCCGATTATATCCGTCACGACGGCGCTGTATTCGGCGGCAGCGCGGGCGCGATCCTCTTCGGCGCGGATATCGATAGCTGCGCATGCGACGACAACAATGGCACTGATTTGACGGATACAGCAGGCTTCGATGTGCTAAACGGCCTCTCCCTCCTATGCCACTATACAAACCGTTCGGCGGAAAAGGACCGGCAGAGCACAGAGTATCTTCTGGCCCTCTCAAAGCAGAGAGCCATCCTTGCGCTGCCGGAGGAAGACACGATTTGCATCAACGGGGCAGAAATCGAAGTGATCGGCGCCCGACCCTATTATGTATTCAAAAACGGAGAGCGAATCCAAAGAAAAATTTCATCGCATCAGAGAACAGTGGAATCAAACGAACCGTTCGCCGCCTGTGTAAAAGATGCCGGCCTCCAAAGCTTCTCTGGCTCGACAAGTTGAAAGCCGGGAATTTATGTATTCCCGGCTTTGTCTTCTCTCTCCCGCGGGCCAAGGCCAAAGCTGACGGATAGCGCGCGGTTGATGCGGTTCATATCATCGGGTGCAAGGTTTCCCATTCGCTCGCGCAGGCGGCGTTTGTCCAGCGTGCGCACCTGCTCCAGCAAAACAATGGAATCCTTGGCCAGCCCACAATCGTTTGCATGCACCTGAATGTGCGTAGGCAGATTGGTTTTATACTTCTGGCTGGTGATGGCGGCGGCGATAACCGTTGGGCTGAACTTATTGCCCACATCATTTTGCACGATCAGCACCGGACGGACGCCGCCCTGTTCGCTGCCCACCACCGGGGAGAGATCGGCATAGTAAATATCGCCGCGCTTGACACTCG
>ENA-ORTI01004200-ORTI01004200.1-human-gut-metagenome-genome-assembly--contig:-NODE-4200-length-10276-cov-48.364837_pt1 | contig 10276 bp, 12 predicted proteins | sample MGYA00242071_ERZ509191 | MGnify/ENA primary metagenome ERZ509191 (study PRJEB26280, sample SAMEA2338832) | human gut metagenome | biome: human gut; feature: human-associated habitat; material: faeces...
GTATAGACCGATTTGAAAATCAATGGATTAAGTGCTATATATTCGCAGTCGAAATCACTTTTTGTATAACTAAAAAACATTTCGACGTATGAAGAAAAAAGTATTATTCGCAGCAGCATTTATGCTTGCAACAGTAGGTGCTTATGCACAGGGTAACGGTATCGCAGGTATCACCGAGGCTACCAACATGGTAACATCGTATTTCGACCCCGGTACCAAGTTGATTTACGCAGTGGGAGCCGTAGTCGGTCTCATCGGTGGCGTGAAGGTCTATTCGAAGTTCTCTTCGGGCGACCCCGATACCTCGAAGACCGCAGCCTCTTGGTTCGGTGCCTGTATCTTCCTGATTGTAGCCGCCACTATCTTACGTTCATTCTTCCTCTAATATGGCGGTCTATCAAATCAACAAAGGGATTGGTCGTAGCCCCGAGTTCAAGGGGCTACGCAGCCAATACCTCTTCATCTTCGCCGGCGGTCTGCTCGCCATACTCATTGCCTTTATGGTGCTGTATATGGCAGGCGTGAACCAATGGATATGTATCGCACTGGGAATCATCTCCGCTTCGGTACTTGTCTGGGCGACCTTCCACCTCAATGCCAAGTATGGCGAGTGGGGCTTGATGAAGATACAGGCTGCAAAGAACCATCCCCGCTACATCATCAACCGCAAACGATTCTTGCGATTGATTATTCCTAACCTCAAAAGCAGAAAGTCATGAGAAATGTAATGAAAGCAGCTACCCTCGAAAGCAAGTTCCCGATTCTGTCGGTTGAGCACGACTGCATCATCAGCAAGGATGCCGACATCACGGTCTGCTATCGTGTGGAGCTTCCCGAACTCTTCACCGTCACACAGGCGGAGTATGAGGCGATACACTCGGCGTGGGCCAAGGCGGTCAAGGTCTTGCCGAACTACAGTATCGTGCATAAGCAGGACTTCTTCATTGAGGAGAGCTACACACCCGAGTTGCAGAAGGAAGATCTCAGTTTCCTTTCTCGCTCCTTTGAACGACATTTCAACGAGCGTCCTTACCTGAAGCACACTTGTTACCTGTTCCTTACTAAGACCACCAAGGAGCATAGCCGCACGACCAGCAGTTTCAATGCCCTTACCCGTGGCTTCATTATCCCAAAGGAGATGCAGGACAAGGAGGCGGTGAGCCGATTCCTGGAGTGTTGCGAGCAGTTCGAGCGTATCATCAACGACAGCGGATTCATCACGCTCACTCGTCTTACGGGCGATGAAATTACAGGTACGGAGTCAACTGCGGGCATCATCGAGAAGTATTTCTCGCTCTCGCAGGAGGATACCACCTGCTTGCAGGACATCACCCTCGGAGCTGGCGAGATGAAGATTGGCGACAACTACCTCTGCCTGCACACGCTCTCCGATCCCGAAGACCTGCCGACAAGTGTGGCTACCGACAGCCGTTACGAGCGTCTCTCGACAGACCGTAGCGATTGCCGCCTCTCGTTTGCCGCACCTATCGGAGTGTTGCTCACCTGCAACCACATCGTGAACCAGTATCTCTTCATAGATGACTCTGCGGAGATGCTGCGTAAGTTCGAGCAGACAGCACGCAATATGCACTCGCTATCACGCTACAGCCGCTCCAACCAGATTAATCGCGAGTGGATTGAGGAGTACCTGAACGAGGCACACAGCCAGGGGCTGACGGCTATCCGTGCCCATTGCAATGTCTTCGCATGGAGCGATGACAGGGAACGCCTCAAGCGTGTGAAGAATGATGTAGGCAGTCAGCTCGCCTTGATGGAGGCCAAGCCCCGACACAATACGGTGGATACACCTACCTTGTTCTGGGCTGCTATACCAGGCAATGCAGGCGATTTTCCTGCCGAGGAGTCCTTCTACACCTTTATCGAGCAGGCACTATGCCTCTTCATCGAGGAGACCACAGGACAGGATTCACTCTCTCCGTTCGGTATGCGTATGGTGGACCGCTTGACGGGCAAGCCTATCCATCTGGATATTTCGGATCTGCCTATGAAACGTGGTATCATCACCAACCGCAACAAGTTCATCCTCGGTCCTTCGGGCAGTGGGAAGTCCTTCTTCACCAACCATATGGTAAGGCAGTATTACGAGCAAGGTACGCATGTGTTGCTTGTCGATACGGGTAACTCTTATCAGGGGTTGTGTAACCTTATCAATGCACGCACGCATGGCGAGGATGGTATCTACTTCACCTACGAGGAGAGTGATCCGATAGCCTTCAATCCTTTCTATGTCGAGGACGGTGTGTTCGACATCGAGAAGAAGGAGTCCATCAAGACACTTATCCTTACGCTGTGGAAAAGGGACGATGAACCACCGACGAGAGCCGAGGAGGTGGCACTCTCCAATGCCGTGAACCTCTTCTTGGAGCGTATTCGTGCTGACAAGAGCATCAAGCCATCGTTCAACACCTTCTATGAGTTTATCCGTGACGAGTATCAGGATATTCTAAAGGAGAAGCGTACACGCGAGAAGGACTTCGATGTATGGGGATTCCTCAATGTCTTGGAGCCTTACTACAAAGGTGGCGAATATGATTTCCTTCTTAACTCAGACAAGCAGCTGGACTTGCTCAACAAACGGTTTATCGTCTTCGAGTTGGATAACATCAAGGATAACAAGGTACTCTTCCCGATAGTGACCATCATCATTATGGAGACCTTCATCAACAAGATGCGAAGATTGAAGGGTATCCGCAAGATGATTCTCTTGGAGGAGGCGTGGAAAGCCATCAGCAAGGAGGGCATGGCCGAGTATCTGAAGTACCTCTTCAAGACCGTGCGTAAGTTCTTCGGTGAGGCTGTTGTGGTAACGCAGGAGGTCGAGGACATCATCTCTTCCTCTATTGTCAAGGGTACCATCATCAACAACAGCGACTGCAAGATTCTTCTCGACCAGCGTAAGTATGTGAACAAGTTCGATGAGATACAGGCACTGCTCGGTCTCACCGACAAGGAGCGTGCACAGATTCTCTCCATCAACCTCTCCAATGCTCCCGGCAGGAAGTACAAGGAGGTGTGGATAGGTCTTGGCGGAGCACAGTCGGCAGTCTATGCCACGGAGGTATCTCCCGAAGAGTACTACTGCTACACTACCGAGGAAACCGAGAAGCTGGAGTTGCAGCGGCTCACCGAGAAGTTGGACGGCAATATCGAACTCGCCATCAAGCAGCTTGCCGAGAGCAAACGAAGTAAGTAACCCTTTTTATCAACCATTAAACATTTGAAGTATGTATAGTAACTTAAAATCAGACGAAAAGAGACGTCAGGAGGTCATCTCGTGCCTCTATTGGTCACTGATGCAGAATTGGAACATTCCGCAGTCGATGCAGGAATACTTCGGACTTACGGAGGATTACCGTCTGTATCATCAGTTGGAAGATATGGATCCTGCAATCTATCGACAGAAAAGAGCTGCGGGAGAGATACCCGATGTACTTGAGGTGGATGCAAGGCTGACACGAGCCGTGGAGAAGATCTTCGAGAGTATCTGTGAACGCCCTCCCGTTCCTTATCTCAACAAACTGAACGAGGAGTTGGAGAAGTTGGGGCAGATTGCACATTTCCCCAATAATGTTCACGACACCATCCATATCCGTCCCGATTTCCTTGCCAAATATGGTATTGACAGGAAGGCTTCTTCGGAAGAGTGTTCCGCCAAGGCTGAAAAGGCATATCGGGAACTCGATGCCCGATTTGTCAGGATGACAGGCAGAAGACCTTATGCTGATGAGCTTTTCAACGGAATGAAGAAGAAGCAGAGCGGCTCTTCCGAGGAGAGACCGTCCCGAAAGCAGCATATTCGGCATAAGCCCAAATCAAGAGGTCGCAAGATGGGACTATGATTTATGATTAAGTATTTACCCTTTAATTCGTAACAGTATGAGATTGAAAATTTTTATGCTCTGTCTGGTGGCTCTCTTTGTCAGCCAGACATCGAGGGCGCAGTGGGTGGTGACAGACCCCGGCAACCTCGCACAAGGCATCATCAATGCCACGAAGAACATCGTGCATACATCCTCTACGGCAAGTACGATGATTCAGAACTTCCAGGAGACAGTAAAGATCTATAAGCAGGGCAAGGAGTACTACGATGCTCTGAAGAAGGTGAAGAACCTTGTCCGCGATGCACGCAAGGTACAGCAGACCATCCTGCTTGTGGGCGACATTACCGACATCTATGTAAACAGCTTTGAGCGTATGCTCAACGACCCCTACTTCACGGTGGAGGAACTCAGTGCCATAGCTTTGGGATATACAAAACTGCTCGAAGAGAGTGCTCACCTGTTGAATGATCTTAAATCGGTGGTCAATGAGAACGGTCTCTCGATGAGCGACAAGGATAGAATGGATATCATCGACAAGTGTTACAGCGAGATGCTCCAGTACCGTGGGCTTGTGCAGTACTACACCAACAAGAACATCGGGGTGTCCTACCTCAGAGCTAAGAAGCAGAACGATGTTGACCGTGTGATGTCCCTCTACGGCTCGCCGAGTGAACGCTATTGGTAAACCTGAAATCCTACGACTATGGTACTATTAGCAGTAAACTTTGACAATCTGCATCAGATACTCCAGAGTCTGTATGTGGATATGATGCCCCTCTGTTCGCAGATGACGGGTGTCGCCAAAGGACTTGCCGGATTGGGTGCTCTCTTCTATGTCGCCTATCGTGTCTGGCAGTCATTGGCAAGAGCCGAGCCTATAGATGTCTTTCCGCTCCTGCGTCCCTTTGCTCTCGGACTGTGTATCATGTTCTTCCCGACATTGGTGTTGGGTACACTCAACAGCGTAATGTCGCCCATCGTGACGGGAACACACAGAATCCTTGAAACGCAGACCTTCGATATGAACGAGTATCGCAGGCAGAAGGACAAGTTGGAGTTTGAGGCGATGAAACGCAATCCCGAAACGGCCTACCTCGTGGATAAGGAGTCCTTTGACAACAAGCTCGATGAGCTGGGAGCGTTGGATGCGATTGAGGCTTGCGGAATGTATATGGATCGTGCGATGTACAATATGAAAAAGGCTGTTCAGAACTTCTTCCGTGAATTGTTGGAGTTGATGTTCAATGCCGCAGCACTTGTCATAGACACGCTGAGAACATTCTTCCTCATAGTCCTCTCGATACTCGGACCTATATCTTTTGCGATATCCTGTTGGGACGGCTTCCATGCCTCACTCACGCAGTGGTTTGTCCGATACATCAGCATCTATCTGTGGCTGCCCGTGAGCGACCTTTTCAGCAGCGTGCTTGCACGCATACAGGTACTGATGCTACAGAAGGACATCGAGCAGTTGTCCGATCCCAACTTCATCCCTGACGGGTCGAATGCGGTCTATATCACCTTCCTCATTATCGGCATCATCGGATATTTCACCATTCCGACAGTGGCGAACTGGATAATCCAGGCAGGCGGCGGTGCAGGTAACTACGGCAGGAACGTGGCACAGACAGCAAGCCGTACGGGAAGTATCGCAGCAGGTGCGACAGGTGCCGCCATCGGCAACATCGCAGGAAGATTACTTAAACGATAACCTATTAAACAGTATTCAAATGGAATTCAAATCACTTAAAAACATCGAGACAGGCTTCAGACAGATACGCTTCTTCGGCATTGCCTACCTCTTTGTCTGTGCTTCGCTTGTGGGCTTTTCGCTTTGGAAGGCATACAACTTTGCCGAGGCACAACGACAGAAGATATATGTCCTTGACGAGGGCAAGTCGCTGATGCTGGCTCTCTCGCAGGACTTGGAGCAGAACCGTCCTGTGGAGGCAAGGGAGCATGTGAAGCGTTTCCACGAACTCTTCTTCACGCTTGCACCCGACAAGAGTGCCATCGAGGGTAATATCCAGAGGGCAATGTTTCTGAGCGACCGCTCGGCATATGAGCATTACAGCGACCTTGCGGAGCAGGGATATTACAACCGTATCATCTCAGGCAATGTATCGCAGCGTATCGAAGTGGATAGCATAAGCTGCAACTTCAACAACTATCCCTACGAGGTGGTGACATATGCAAGGCTATCCATCATCCGCGAGAAGAGTATCACCGAGCGTAGCCTTGTAACCAAAGGGCGACTGCTCAACTCCACACGCAGCGACAACAATCCTCACGGATTCATCTTCGAGGCTTTCCGTGTGGTGGAGAACAAGGACCTGAGAGTCTATGACAGATAAATACGATTATTCACCATTAACATTTACAGCGATGAAAAAGTACATTCAGAGAATCAAGGATTCAATCAACAAGTCTTGGAACAACAAGACATCAAAGACCAAACGCCTTATCATCTACGGCCTCTTGCTGGCATATATGGGATTTGCCCTCTATGTAATCTTTATGCCTGCTCCCGATTACAGGTATGAGGAGTATGTCAGAGGTGAGCCGCCTGCCACTAATCTGATTATCGAGGAGGAGGCAACTCCTGCCGATAGTCTCTCAGATGAGAAGATACGGGAGATGGAAGAGTTCTTTAACCAATTTAATTCAGAGAGCTATGAGTAACGATGCAAACGCTCTGAAAAGAAAGGAGCAAATCAAGAAAATTCTTGTGTATGGCGGAATGGTTATGCTATGCCTTGTGTCATTCTACTTCATCTTCAAGCCATCGAAGGAGCAAGTACAGGCAGAGCAGCAGAAGGTGGGCTTCAACGCTGAACTTCCCGATCCGCGAGGTGCAGGCATCGAGGCGGATAAGATTGCAGCCTACGAACTGGAGGATATGCGTGTCAAGCAGGAGCAGAAGATGCGTACGCTTGAGGACTTTACGGCAATGACCACCGATGACGATGAGGAAGAGGTGGTCGAGATACCCGAGGAACCAAGATATACAGGTGGTAGCAGTTCATCCTATCGTAGTGGCAGTAGCAGTCGCAGTAACTCGTTCTCCACATCCACATCTGCTTACAACGATATCAACGCTACACTCGGCAGTTTCTACGAAGAGCCGCGTGAGGATCCCGAAAAGGAGGCTCTGAAAGCGGAGCTTGAAGAGTTGAAGCTGTCGATGGCACAGCAGCAGAACAGCCAGCCGACATATGCCGACCAGGTGGCACTCTTGGAGAAGTCATACGAGCTTGCAGCGAAGTATATGCCCGGCAATGCCGCCACCTCCGAGAGCGCAGCCGAGGAGGTGGAGACGACCACACGAAGCGGCAAGGCGAAGGCACAGCCCGTAGGTCATGTAACGACTCCCGTAGTGTCGGCATTGGCTCAGCCTGTGAGCGACTCGGTGATGATAGCACGGATGGCACAATCCGTAGGCGGTGGCTTTCACACTGCGGTAGGCGAAGCCCCGAAGCAGACAGCACGGAACACCATCAAGGCGTGCGTGCATGGCGACCAGACCATAACGAGTGGTCAGAGTGTGCGGCTCAGGCTCTTGGAGGCGATGCGTGTCGGGAAGTATGTACTGCCACGCAACACCCTCATCACGGGCGAAGGCAGCATCAAAGGTGAAAGGCTCGACATCGAGATTCTTCAGGTGGAGCATAACGGAACGATCATTCCCGTAGAACTTACCGTCCACGACAATGACGGACAGGCGGGAATCTTCATCCCCGGCTCCATGGAGGCAAGTGCGGCAAAGGAGATGGCGGCAAATCTGGGGCAGAACCTCGGAACTAGCATATCCATCACCAACCAGTCTGCCGGAGACCAGCTTCTGTCCGAAGTAGGTCGTGGTGCCATACAGGGCGTGTCGCAGTATATCTCCAAGAAGATGCGTGAAGAGAAGGTACACCTCAAATCAGGATATACCCTGATGCTTTATCAAAACAATCAATAACCTATTAAAACATTAAAGACATGAAAAAGATTTTTGTAATGCTTGCCCTCACGATGGGCGTTGTAAGTGCCAATGCACAGTCGGTTGATTCAACCGCAGTAACTAACACAGTAGCCGATGATGTTACCCTCACTACGGACATCTATCCGCAGCAGGAGGATGGCGACATCTATCACGGTTTGACAAAGAAGCTGACCTTTGACCGTATGATTCCTCCTTACGGCTTGGAGGTGACATACGACAAGACTACCCACATCATCTTCCCTGCCGCAGTACGCTATGTGGATCTTGGCTCGCCTAACCTTATTGCTGGCAAGGCCGATGGCTCGGAGAATGTGATTCGTGTGAAGGCTACAGTCAAGAACTTCCGCGATGAAACCAATATGTCGGTGATTACCGAGAGTGGCAGTTTCTACACCTTCAATGTGAAGTACTCGGATGAGCCTCTGCTCCTGAATATCGAGATGAAGGACTTCATTCACGATGGCAGTGAGGTGAACCGTCCGAACAATGCTCTCGACATCTACTTGCAGGAGCTTGGCAGTGAGTCGCCGAAGTTGGTACATCTTATCAGCAAGGCTATCCACAAGGACAACAAACGCCACATCAAGCACATCGGCAGCAAGGCGTTCGGCATCCAGTATCTGTTGCGTGGACTATATACCCACAATGGCTTGCTCTACTTCCATACGCAGGTGAAGAACACATCGAATGTACCATACGAGGTGGACTTTGTGACCTTCAAGATTGTGGATAAGCAGGTAATGAAGCGTACAGCCATTCAGGACCAGGTCATCTTCCCACTGCGTGCATACGATTATGCCACAACCGTTGCGGGCAACAAGGACGAGCGTACCGTATTTGTCTTCGACAAGTTCACTATCCCCGCCGACAAGGTGCTTGTGGTGGAGATGCACGAGAAGAGCGGTGGCAGACACCAGACCTTCACCGTGGAGAGTGAGGACATCGTAAGAGCAAAGGTAATCAACGAACTTAAAGTGAAGTAACTATGAAGAAGTATCTGTTTCTATTTGTTGCAGTCGTATCGCTTGCCCTCTCGTCAGGGCAGGCATACGCCCAGCGTTACCTCCCGAAGATGATGGGTGTGGAACTAAGAGGCGGCTTTGTAAACGGCTCAAAATCTCCGCTCAACTACTACACGGGAATAGCGATGTCGGGATATACCAAGAAGGCTAACCGCTGGGTGGTGGGTGCAGAGTATCTGCTCAAGAAGTACGACTATCGCGGCACATCCATTCCGCGTGCCCAGTTCACAGCCGAGGGCGGTTACTACCTGAAGTTCCTGTCCGATCCTACAAAGACCTTCTTCCTCTCCATCGGTGGCTCTGCATTGGCAGGCTACGAAACGGTGAATTGGGGCGACAGACTACTACACGACGGCTCTATGCTGCTTGCCAAGGATGCTTTCATCTATGGCGGTGCCATTACCCTTGAATTGGAGAGTTATATAACAGACCGTATTGTACTGCTTGCCAATGTGCGTGAGCGTGTCCTCTGGGGAGGCTCACTCGGCAAGTTCAGCACTCAGTTCGGTTTAGGTGTCAAATTTATAATCAATTAAATGTGTTATGAAAAAGTTATTTTCCTATATGATGGTTTGCGGTGCCATGATGACCGCAGTATTGGGCTTCACATCTTGCGAGGATGAGCTCGATGTTCAGCAAGCCTATCCTTTTACAGTTGAGACAATGCCCGTTCCCAAGCGGATAGTCAATGGCGAGACAGCGGAGATACGCTGTGAGATTGTGCGTGAGGGCTATTTCTCGGATACACGCTATACAATCCGTTACTTTCAGCCCGATGGCGAGGGTACATTGAGAATGGATGACGGTATGGTATTACTCCCGAATGACCGTTATCCGCTTGACAGAGATGTGTTCCGTCTGTACTACACCTCGGATTGTGAAGACCAGCAGACGATAGATGTCTATTTCGAGGACAATCACGATCAGCTCTATCAGCTTACATTCACTTTCAATAACGAGGTGAAGGAGGAAGAGGATACCACAGAGGGTAACACTATTACTCCCATAGGAACTATCGTTTCTCCAATCAACATCAATCCTTAACCAACGGTGGCAGGCACTCGCTTGTCGGATGTCTGCCGCCATAACCAATCACTAAAAGAGAATCTATGAGAATAAAGTTGATGATTATATGTCTGACCTTGCTTTGTGGATATGCCAAGGCACAGACACGAGGTGGCGACTCTTCGCCACCACTACCCAAGGAGATTTCAGCGGAACTGTTCGATAAAGCGGTAGCACTTATTAAGGAGTTTGAGGGGTGGCACGACCATACCAAGCACCCATACATCGGTTACGGGCATAAACTGCTTCCACACGAGAACCTGACAGCAGACATTACCGAAGCACAGGCCGATTCGTTACTCAGAGCCGACTTATTGGAACGATACAAGTATTTCCGACAGTATGGGAAAGATGCTCTG
>ENA-ORTI01004214-ORTI01004214.1-human-gut-metagenome-genome-assembly--contig:-NODE-4214-length-10253-cov-8.638655_pt1 | contig 10253 bp, 8 predicted proteins | sample MGYA00242071_ERZ509191 | MGnify/ENA primary metagenome ERZ509191 (study PRJEB26280, sample SAMEA2338832) | human gut metagenome | biome: human gut; feature: human-associated habitat; material: faeces...
ACCTATCAGGCAATTTCCGGTGCCGGAAAAACCTTTAAGGACTGGCCGGAAATGGTTGGAAATATTATCCCATACATCGGTGGAGAGGAAGAAAAATCCGAAAAAGAGCCACTTCGTATCTGGGGTGAAATCAAAGATGGTGTCATTGTACCTGCTACATCACCGGTTATTACCTGCCAGTGTATCCGTGTTCCGGTATTAAACGGACATACAGCAGCTGTATTTGTTAAGTTCAAAAAGAACCCTACAAAAGAGCAGTTAATCGAAAAATTAGTAAACTTCAAGGGTGTTCCACAGGAATTAAATCTTCCAAGTGCACCAAAGCAGTTTATCCAGTACTTAGAAGAAGACAACAGACCACAGGTTTCTATGGATGTTAACTATGAAAACGGTATGGGAATCAGTGTTGGACGTCTTCGTGAGGACACCGTATATGATTGGAAATTCGTAGGATTATCCCACAATACCGTACGTGGTGCGGCTGGTGGAGCTGTTCTTTGTGCAGAACTTTTAAAAGCACAGGGTTACATTACCGCAAAATAAGCAGCAAAATATGTAACAAAATGAAGATAGAAAAGTCATATTGCAGGAAAGCAGTATGGCTTTTTTATCGTTTTGGCGTTGATAGAAAAATTAAAATGTGATATTATTTTTGTTAGAGTGACTTCTTAAAATTAGAAATTCTGGAGGATATTACCAATGATGATTCAGACATCCGAATTAAAGAAATTAGAAGAGGTATATGGACAGTCCGGCAATCAGATTGTTCTTTTATATGGAAGAGATAACTGCCAGAAAGAGCAGTTAATAAAAGAATTCTGTAAGGAGAAAAAGTTTTTTTACTATCGCGCCAGACAGGCATCCGAAAGGGAACAGGTTTTACAGATGGGGCAGGAAGTGGAAGCAAAATACGGGATTCGTCTGACACGCTATAGTTATGATGAATTCTTTAACCGCATCAAGAGTGGAGACCCGACCAAGCTTGTGGTTGTCATTGATGAATTCCAGTATATTGCCAGAAAAGATGTCGGCTTTATGAACAGCATTCTGAAACTGAAAGCAAAGAAATTATATCCGGGTCCTGTTATGATTATTCTGACCAGCTCTTCACTGGTATGGGTAGAGGAAGACTGCAGAGAAAAATATGGTGAATACTTAAAGAAGGTAGACGCAGCCATCCGCATGGAGGATGCGACATTTCTTGATGTGGTTCGACATTTCCCGGAATATGGAACCAGTCAGGCAGTGCAGGTCTATGGAATTATTGGAGGTGTGCCGGGTTATCTTACACGCTGGAACTCCAAAAAGAGTATTAAGGAAAATGTCTGCCGGCATATTTTGTCTCCGGATGGCTTCCTGTTCCATGAGGCAGAAAATTATATCAGCATTGAATTAAGAGAACTTTCTGTATATAATACAATACTTGCAGCATTGGCTTCGGGAAATAATAAGCTGAATGACCTCTTTTTAAAGACAGGCTTCTCCAGAGCAAAAATCAGTGTCTACATGAAGAATCTGATGGCATTTGATGTGGTAGAAAAGGTGGTTTCCTTTGATACCGGTGGCTGGGAGAATACGAAAAAGGGTGTTTACCGCATTGCCAATACTTATGTGAATTTCTGGTTCCGTTTTGTCTATTCACATTTATCGGACTTATATATGATGGCACCGGAAGAATTTTATGATACTTATATTGAAAAAGATTTAGATGACTATATGAACCGTTATTTTGTCAAGGTCTGCCGGGAATATCTGACTTTATTAAATCGTATTGGTAAACTTCCGATTGACATTCACCGGATTGGAACCTGGGTTGGAAAGAAGGGCAATATCGATATTGTCGCCCAGAACAGTGTCCGTGAGAGTATTGTCGGAATCTGTAACTGGTCAGAGCCTTATATGACCCGCACGGCAGGTGAAGCATTGCTTGATAATCTGAAGCAGGCAAAAATTTCTGCAAAATATCTTTATATGTTTTCCGCACGGGAATTTGCAGAGGATTTAAAGCAGATGGCAGAAGAAGATAAAAGATTTGTCCTGATCGATATGAAGGAATTATAAAGTGCCGGAAAAGTCAAAAAATGATAAAAAGACAAAATAATAGATAAGGCACAGAAATTGGAGGAAATAACGGTTGGGTAAGTCGTTAATTATCACTGAGAAACCAAGTGTTGCCCGGGAATTTGCACGAATTCTTGGCGTATCCGGCAGAAATGACGGATATATCGAAGACAGTCACTATGCCATTACCTGGTGTGTTGGTCATCTGGTGGAAATGGTATATCCGGAAGAATATGATATAAAATATAAGAAGTGGAAGTTAGAAGACCTTCCATTTCTTCCGAAAGATTATAAATATAATGTCATACCATCTGTAAGCAAACAGTATGACATCGTACATAAGCTTTTACACCGGGAAGATATTGATACCGTTTACTGGGCAGGCGATGCCGGAAAAGAAGGACAGACCATTGAAGAGAATATCCGGCGGTTCGGTGGAGTCCGTGAAGGTATGAAAGAGCTGCGGGTATGGATAGATTCGCAGACGGAGGAAGAAATTAAAAGAGGAATTGCTGAAGCAAGACCAATGGCGGATTATGATAATCTTGCTAATTCCGGGATTATGCGTACCATTGAAGACTATGCCATGGGAATTAATTTTTCCCGTGTCATGTCTGTAAAATATGGAAATCTTTTAAATGATGCTGCAGGAACCAAGTCCTATACTGCAATTGCAGTTGGCCGTGTCATGACCTGTGTACTTGGCATGGTTGTAATCCGGGAGCGGGAAATCCGTAATTTTGTAGAGACACCATTTTACCGGGTGGTGGGAAATTTCTTTGATGCAGAGATAGAAGGTGAATGGAAAGCGGTAGAAGGTTCTTCTTATTATGCATCTCCGTTGCTTTATAAAGAGAATGGATTCAAAGAAAAAGTACATGCAGAAAAATTAATTGAAGAATTAACTAATAAAACAGCGATTGTAAAAACAGTAGATAAAGGAATTTCAAAGAAACGTGCACCGCTTTTGTTTAACCTGGCGGAGCTTCAGGCAGAGTGCTCGAAAAGGTTTAAAATCAGCCCGGACGAGACGCTGCAGGTAGCACAGGACTTATATGAAAGAAAGCTGACTACTTATCCGAGAACGGATGCCAGAGTGTTATCTTCTGCCGTAGCAAAAGAAATCAGTAAGAATATCAGAGGACTCCGTTCCTTTGAGCCGGTTGCTCCTTTTGTGCAAAATATTGTGGAGCATGGTTTATATAAAAATATCGGAAAGAGCAGTTATACCGATGACAGTAAGATTACAGACCATTATGCTATTGTTCCAACCGGACAGGTCAATGAATATAAGTCGCTGACGGAATTGCAGAAGCGGGTCTACGAACTGATCGTGCGGCGTTTCTTAAGTATTTTCTATCCGCCGGCACAGTATCAGACGGTAAAGCTGACCATCGGAATTGAAAAGGAATCTTTCTTTGCCGGAGCAAAAGTATTAAAGGTTCCCGGATATCTTGAAATTGCCGGAAGACCGGATATCAAAGAAAAACGGGAAAAGGAAGATGGTGACGGAGAAGAAAACAATCCGAAGAACAGCGCAGCATTACTAAAACTTGCAGATAGTCTCAAAGAAGGAGATACCGCAGAAGTAAAAGAATTTCTGGTAAAAGAGGGAAAGACTTCTCCACCAAAGCGTTATACTTCAGGTTCCATGGTGCTTGCCATGGAAAATGCGGGACAGTTAATCGAGGAAGAGGAATTAAGAGAACAGATTAAAGGCTCCGGAATTGGAACCTCTGCTACAAGGGCAGAAATCATCAAGAAGCTGGTGCGTATCGGCTATCTTGCTTTGAATAAGAAAACACAGGTGCTGACGCCGGAAGCCTTAGGCGAGATGGTTTATGAAGTGGTGAATATGACTGTTCCGGCACTTTTGAATCCCAAGATGACCGCTTCCTGGGAAAAGGGCCTGGATGGCATTACCCAGGGAACCGTTCCGATGGAAGATTACCGGGAGAAGTTAGAAGAATTTATCCGGAAAGAAACAGTTTCCATGATAAATGAGAATCTCACCAGCCAGATTGCCGGGCAGATCCGGCCATTGGCTGGCAGCAATGCCAAAGATATGAAGGCAAAGGTTAAAATCGGAGCAACCTGTCCGGTCTGTGGCGGTGAGATTGAGACTACACCTTTTGGTTATGGTTGCTCAAATTATAATAAAGATGGCAGTGGCTGCCGTTTTGCTATTGGTTCCATCGCCGGAAGAGAGCTTAACGATGAAGAAGTAAAGCAGTTATTGAGCGAAGGCAGAACCGGAGTCTTAAAGGGATTTACTTCGAAGAATAAGAAGAAGTTTTCTGCCTGCCTTGTGATGACAAAGGATGAAGAAGGAAAACCTAATATAACCTTTGATTTTTCACAGAATGAGCCGGAGACCATAGAGGGCGTAAGCTGTCCGTTGTGTGGCGGAGCAATAGAAATAAAGCCATTTGGTTATGGCTGTGCCAATTATAAAGCGGAAGATGAGTCTGGCTGCCGGTTTGCCATTGGCAAAATAGCCGGAAAAGATTTAAACACCGCCCAAGTGAAGGAGCTTCTGACCAATGGAAGAACCGGAACGATTCGTGGATTTACTTCAAAGAATAAGAAGAAATTTGATGCCTGCCTGATGCTTGGAGAAGATGAGAACGGAAAGAAAGTCCTGAAATTTGATTTTGAGCATGTGGAAGCAAAGAAGGTAAAAGATGTAAAATGTCCACTGTGTCAGGGTGATATTGTGCAGACGCCATTTGGCTATGGCTGTGCCAATTATGACAGAAACAAAGAGGACAGCTGCCGTTTCTCAATCGGTAAAATAGCTGGAGTAAAATTAAAGGAAACTCAGGTGAAAGCACTTTTACTAACTGGAAAGACAGAAATTATAACAGGATTTAAGTCTAAGAATGGCAAGAAATTTGATGCACCATTGAAGCTTACCGAGGATGGACGCATTGAATTTGACTTTCCGGAGCGTCCGAAACCGGAAGAGACAAAAGTAAAATGTCCAAAGTGTGGGGCATTGTTAAAGAAAAGCCAGTGGTACTATGAATGTGACTGCGGATTCCGGGTGAACCGTTATGTAGCAAAGGTGGAACTGGCTGAAGAAGTATTAGAAGAGCTTTTTACAAAAGGATATACCGCTAAAAGAATAACCGGATTTACTTCGAAAGCAGGAAATGTATTTGATACCTGTCTGAAGTTTGAAGAGGATGAAATCCGTTTTGATTTTGACCGGAAACCGGAAGAAGAAAGAGAGGAAGAGAAAGATGGAACAGTGCAAAATCAGTAATATGTATACATTAGAGGAGACAATCGCAAAGGATTATCTTGCACAATTTACTTATCCGTGGGAGGCACTTGCCGGAATCGGAGATTATATCAAAGAACTGGGAAAAACATTGAATCCGGATGTTTATGAACAGAAGGGTGAGGATATCTGGGTGGCAAAATCCGCTGCCGTGGCACCGACAGCATGTTTAAATGGTCCTTTAATTATTGATGAAAATGCTGAAATACGACACTGTGCATTCATTCGTGGTAATGCAATTGTCGGAAAAGGAACGGTGGTAGGCAATTCTACCGAGTTAAAGAATGTCATTCTTTTTAATTCCGTGCAGGTACCACACTATAATTATGTGGGAGATTCTATTTTAGGATACAAGTCACACATGGGAGCAGGTTCCATCACATCCAATGTAAAATCCGATAAGACACTGGTGGTAGTAAAATCTGCTGATGAGAAGATGGAAACCGGACGCAAGAAATTCGGTGCTATGTTAGGAGATTTTGTAGAGGTCGGCTGTAATTCCGTATTGAATCCGGGAACGGTCATCGGACCACATACCAATATTTATCCGCTTTCCCCGGTACGTGGAGTAGTTCCGGCGCATTCTGTTTATAAGAATAAGAATGAAATTGTAAGTAAAGCAGAAGGCTAAACGGATGGAAATTTACCCGCGGAAGTTACCTGCGGTAGCTGCTTGCAGAAAATGACAATAGAAAATTAAGAAATGAGTGGTTGACAAAAACAGCTATATGCATTACTGTATTAATTAAGTAATACATATAGCTGCTTTTTAGTTGGACGAGAACTTTGAAAAGAGTGTTTCTCGCAGTATATACGGGAAGCTTACAAAGAGTGTTTCTCGTGAATTTTGGAGGGTGAAAATGTTAGAAGTACAAGAGCTTACTAAGAAATATGGAAAGAATGTAGCAGTGGACCATGTCAGCTTTATGGTGCAGGATGGTCAGGTCGGTATCCTGCTTGGACCAAATGGTGCCGGAAAATCAACCATTATAAAGAGTATTGCAGGACTCCTTCGTTATGAAGGCGGTGTTGGTATTAATGGAATGAAGGCAAGAAGCCTGGAAGCAAAGAAAATATTTGGCTATGTACCGGAGATTCCGGCAATGTTTGAAGCACTGACGGTGCGGGAGCATATCGAATATGTGAAGCGGGCATATAACAGTGACATTTCAGAGGAAGAAATAGATGCACTGCTGACACGTTTTGAGCTTCTGGATAAACAGGAGAAGCTGGGAAATGAATTGTCCAAAGGAATGATGCAGAAGGTCAGTATTTGTTGTGCACTTGCTATTCATCCAAAGGTTGTTATGTTGGATGAGCCAATGGTTGGACTTGACCCGGCAGCCATAAAAGAACTGAAAGAAGTTGTGCTTGAGTTAAAAGAGAAAGGCTGTACCATTCTTATCAGTACACATATGCTTGAAATGGTAAAAGATTTGTGGGATGTGATGTTTGTAATGGAACAAGGGAAAATTATAGCAACATTTAACAAAAAAGAAATTGCGGATAAAGACATAGAAGAACTATTCTTTGAAGTGACAGAACCAAAGACTGGTGGTGAAGAACATGAGTAGTCTTTCCTTTGTTTTTTTCCAGACCATTAAGAATAAAGTGAAGCGGAGCCTGAAACGGCCACGGACTTTTCTTGCACTGGTATTTGTTGTTTTATATGCAGCATTGATATTGTATGGACTTGGTTCCATGTCTGTCGATTTCGGATTAAACAGCCCGGAAGGAATCGCAACTGTTTTATCCGTACTGATGGTTATGATTGTTCCGGCAAATCTGATTTCCTATATCAAGAGAAAAGGACTGTTGTTCCGCCCGTCAGAAGTACATTTTGTATTTGCTGCACCGGAAGAACCGAAGAAAGTTATTCTTCATGCCGGAATGAAGCAGTTCTTAACCAATTTTATTGTTGAACTATTTGTACTGGTACTTGGAATTGGTGTATTTGGTGTTACACCATATAAGATGATTTTATATTTCCTTTATGCTGGTGTACTGGAAAATATTTTAGAGGGAGCGTTAATGATTATCTGCTATGGAAATGAAACACTTCCCAAACAGTTCTTTACCGTACTTACTTATATTATGTATGGAGTAATGGCAGCTTTTGCACTGGTGGTAATCTACTTTGTTTCGGTGAAAGGCATGCAGTTATCTGTGTTTGTGGACTTAATCCAGCTTCCGGTGGTACAGCTGATTCCGATTATAGGCTGGGAAATTGCATTGATTCAGCTTATTATCATAGGTCCTGCAGGAATCAATGTGGTGGCAACCGTACTTCTTTTAACCAGTACTGTTTTGCTGGTACTTTATGCGAAAAAGATGAAGTGTACCGGAGAATTCTATGAAGATGCTGCAAAATTTGCAGAAGATTATGATGACCGGATGAAACGCTCGAAAAAGGGCGAGGTCGTAGTGGGAAATGGCAGGAAAAAGTATTTGCGGAATGTAAAGATGGCTTATAAGGGAACTTACGCTAAAGCAATTTTCTACCGGCAGGTATTAGAATACCGTAAAAACCGTTTCTTTATCTTTGGCTGGAATTCGGTGCTGTTTCTGGTCATAGGTGTGGCAATTGCGGTTGTTTCTTATTATAATAAAATTTCCAGCCAGCCTTTTAAAATGTTTGTAATTCCGGGCGTCATTGCCTATGTTATCTTTATTTTCAGCGGTTATAAGACGAAGTGGTCGAAGGAACTGGCAAATCCATACACCTATCTGATTCCGGACAGCAATTTTAAGAAAATGTGGTATGCCACCAAAATGGAGCATATCCGTGCGCTGATTGACGGACTTCTGATTACGCTGCCGGGCAGTATCGTAATGGGACTTCCGGTGTCTTACATGATTTTGACCGTCATTTTATATATGTGCCTGAATGCAAATAAGCTTTATATGAATATGCTGGCAGATGTCGTGATAGGGAAAATGTTTGGAGAACTGGGCAGAACAATTCTTCGGATGCTGTTCCAGGGACTGGTATTATGTGTCGGAATCATTGTGGCAGTAGCCGCGGGAGCGTTCATTTCCGTGACTGCAGGATTCATTATGATGATAGTCGTTATATTCTTGCTGACACTGGTTGGAGCAATCGGAGCATCCTTTGCATTTGAGCGGATGGAGGCATTAGATTAACAAATTGAGAAAATTAAGGGGCATTTCCTGTAAAAAAGACTGGACTAATGTAAAAAAATGTGAGAAAATGAGGGCGGTGTGTTAAATGTATAACAAAGTTTAACATGATATATATTTCATATCGAAAGGAGTCTTATAATGATTTACACGAAGGAAGTCGAAAACATGTGTCCTGTTGCCAAGGGCGCAAAACATGAGCCAGCTCCAATTCCAGAAGAAGGAAAATGGGTTCATTCCAAAAAAATTGAAGATATTTCAGGATTTACACACGGTGTAGGCTGGTGTGCACCACAGCAGGGTGCCTGCAAGCTTTCATTAAATGTAAAAAATGGTGTGATTGAAGAAGCACTGGTTGAGACAATCGGATGCTCAGGTATGACGCATTCAGCAGCAATGGCAGCAGAGGTTCTTCAGGGAAAAACAATTCTTGAAGCATTAAATACTGACCTTGTATGTGACGCAATCAATACAGCAATGAGAGAGTTATTCTTACAGATCGTTTACGGACGTACTCAGAGTGCATTCTCTGATGACGGACTTGCAGTAGGTGCTGGTCTGGAAGATTTAGGAAAAGGACTTCGTTCCCAGGTTGGTACTATGTACGCAACAAAGGAGAAAGGTGTTCGTTACTTAGAGATGGCTGAAGGTTATGTAACAGGCATCGCTCTTGACGAGAACAACGAAGTTATCGGATATCAGTTCGTTTCTCTTGGAAAAATGACAGACTTTATCAAAAAAGGTGATGACCCTAACACTGCATGGGAAAAAGCAAAAGGCCAGTATGGTCGTGTAGCTGATGCTGTTAAGATCATTGACCCAAGAGAAGAGTAAGAAAGGAGAGACGAAGATAATGGCATTATTTGAAGGATATGAAAGAAGAATTGACCAGATTAACGCTGTATTAAACAGCTATGGTATCAGCTCTATTGAAGAAGCTGAAAAAATTACAAAAGATGCTGGACTTGATGTATATGATCAGGTAAAGAAAATCCAGCCTATCTGTTTCGAGAACGCTTGCTGGGCTTACACTATAGGTGCAGCAATCGCAATCAAAAAAGGATGCAAAAGAGCTGCTGATGCTCCAAATCAACTATTTCAATGCCGGTCAGATAATCGTCTGTGAATTCACACGGGTTGTCGCGGATCATCCATTCCTCTAACGGCGGCAGCTTGCCGATCATGATGTCGCTTCCGAGAATATGGTGATACAGCCATTTGGCAAGGAAATTCAAAAGATCGGTGACAACCTGCTGCTGCTTTCCGGGGTCATCGATGTCTGCAAAGGAAAAATCGCGGATTTTGTCGCGGAAAAGAGAGTGCTGCATGCGCTGACGGATCAGCTCCGGATCGCGGATCTGCGCCATGTAAGCCTCCTCATGTGCAAAATGGGTATCGGCATACTGCGTCAGCTTCTCCAGCAGATGGTTGATCTGGGTGCAGCGGTCGTTGGAATCGGTATGGTTGAGTATGTCCATAGCCTGATTGATCAATGAGAACAGACGGCGGTGCTCGTCGTCCAGCTCCTTGATCCCGATCAGGCAGTCATCTGTAAATTGGAACATGGTTTTATCCTCCGTGAAATCATGTGTTGTAAAAGATACTTTTCTGTGTGCTTATTATAACACCGTCACACGAAGAAAGCTACTTTTGCAATCCAGGTTTTTTCTCTCCCAGAATAAAATAATCAATCATGCGGTTGATGGTATTCTGCTGTGTCTGAATAATTTTTTTGAAATTATCGTTTTCTTTTGCTAAGCGGTCC
>ENA-ORTI01004222-ORTI01004222.1-human-gut-metagenome-genome-assembly--contig:-NODE-4222-length-10233-cov-3.444881_pt1 | contig 10233 bp, 6 predicted proteins | sample MGYA00242071_ERZ509191 | MGnify/ENA primary metagenome ERZ509191 (study PRJEB26280, sample SAMEA2338832) | human gut metagenome | biome: human gut; feature: human-associated habitat; material: faeces...
TAAATTCTAAATCTTATGAAAACAACTATTTTACAATCATTATTCAAAATTGCCTTGCTACTATTCGGCATGGTGGTCGGGGTCGGATGCGACGATTCGGACAATCCGGATAATAGAATACAAGAGGGGATAGAAATTTCCGGCATACTAGCAAAAACCGTAGAAAACGGTACAGAGATCAAGTACCCAACGGAGATAACCCCCTTCTTGACCTTAAGAAAAGATCTCACATTCGAAGGAGATGCCGTGTGCAACAGCATCAAAGGAGACTACAAATACAGTGCAGACAATGGGCAATTCAAAATCGAAGGTTTGATAGCGACTGAACTTGGATGTACATCCCCGCATCATGAAGCCGAAACAATGTATCTCGATTATTTCAGGAAAATCTCTTCCTTCAAGCAAGACAGGGAAAATGTCAGGTTCTATTTCGGGGAAAATAGCTATTTGGAGTATAAATCAATATCTGAAAAAAAATGAAAACAACAAACCAAAAAATAATGAAAAAATTAAAAAAGAAACAGAAAAGATTAAAGAGATTATAAGAAAGGAGACAGGTATTTATATAAAGAAGATGAACTCAAGAAACTTAAAGAAAGAATTTGAACAATTTTATTATATTATGGCATCAAATTATTATGAGTGTTTAACAGCAATAGGGTATTTAGATGAAATAGAAACTGATTGCTTTGCTTGTATAAAAGATGATTACTTATCAGATTTTGTAAGGTCAATGAGTGCTATGATGAATAAAATATTTTGTGATGAAGAAAAAGACTTTTCAGATATAATGAATGGAATTATGAGAATGTTAATTTCTGAAGATAAAATTGTTAATATTATAAAAGACGATATACCTAATTGGGTAATATTAAGAAAAAAGATAAGACCAGGATTAGTAAATATTGTACCTTTATATGATAATTTAAATGAATACTATTTGAATTATTCATATAGTTATAATGTTCAAGAAGATATAAAACCTTTTATTGCAGGACTTAACAATTTATTTGGTAAATTAGCAGATGATGAGGAGTTTATATATGTTTCTACTCATTTACAAGATGATAGAGAAATAACAGAGGAATAAATATTCAAGACAAGAGTTAGCTTTTAGGAGTTAGCTCTTTTTTTGAGGAAAGGAGCAAGAATGGGAAAGTGTCAGATAATTGCAATAGCAAATCAAAAAGGTGGAGTTGGAAAAACAACAACTACATTTAGTTTAGGAGTTGCACTTAGTAAACAAGGAAAAAGAGTATTACTAATTGATGCAGATCCACAACGGAGATTTAACTACTTGTATGGGTTACTATAATCAAGATGAATTGCAGAATACTATTGGAACATTAATGTCTGATACTATATGTGATAATGAAATAAATGCAGAAAATGCTATTCTTCATCATAAAGAAGGAGTAGATTTAATTCCTGCAAATTTAGATTTATCAGCAATAGAGTTTTCATTAGTTAATGCAATGAGCAGAGAGTTCACGCTTAAAAATTCTATAAGAGGTATTAAAGATAACTATGATTATGTATTGATAGATTGTATGCCATCTCTTGGAATGATAACAATAAATGCACTTGCTTGTAGTGATAAGATAATAATTCCAGTACAGGGAGAATATCTAGCTGCAAAAGGAATGGGACATTTATTAAAGACAGTTACGAGAGTACAGAAGCAAATAAATCCTAATTTGAAAATAGGTGGAGTATTACTTACATTAGTAGATAAAAGAACAAATTTATCAAAAGATGTAAGAGATACTTTAATCGACAATTATGGACAATATGTGAAAATATATGGTGCTGAAATACCCAAAGCAATAAATACAGCAAAATCAACATCAACAGGAAAGAGTATATTTGAGTTTGATAAAAATAGTCCTGTTGCAAACGCATACAATAATTTAGCAAAGGAGGTATTAGAAAATGAAAGAACAAGACAAAAAGATGGTACTTCCAAAGTTAGATGATTTATTCACAAGTCAAGAACAAAGAGATAATCCAGTTGTTGATGAGGTAAAGGAAATAGAACTATATAAAATAGGAGAATTTCCAAACCACCCTTTTAGAGTTATAGATGATGATAAAATGGAAGAAATGGTTAAAAGTGTAAAAGAACATGGAGTTTTATTACCTGTTATAGTAAGAAAACGAGGAGAAGGAAATTATCAAATGATTTCTGGACATAGAAGAAAAAGAGCGTGTGAACTTGCAGGAATAGATAAAATAAAATGTATTGTTAAAGACTTAACTGATGATGAGGCAACAATTCTTATGGTAGATAGTAATATTCAAAGAGAAGAAATATTGCCTAGTGAAAAAGCATTTGCATATAAAATGAAATTTGAAGCTATGAAACATCAAGGAAAAAGAGTTGATTTAGAAGAAAATTCAACTTCGGACCCAGTGGGACTGAAGTTACAAACTACCGAAATGATAGGAAATGAAAATGGAGATAGTCAAACACAAGTAAAAAGATATATAAGACTAACTAATTTAATACCTGAATTATTAGAACAAGTTGATAACAAAAGAATAGCTTTTAGACCAGCAGTAGAATTATCATATTTAAGTGAAGAAAATCAATATGTTGTAGAAAATATATTTGAATTTGATGAGGTAACACCTTCTTTAAGTCAAGCAATAAGATTAAAGAAATTAGAACAAGAAGGAAACCTAACAGAAGAAAAAATAGAAGAAATATTGCAACAGGAAAAGCCAAATCAAAAAGAATATATAAAGATACACAATGAAAAAATAGAAAAATATATTCCAAGTAGAGTTAAAGAATCTGGAAATGTTGAAGATTTTATTATTCAATGTGTGCAAGATTATATTAGGCGAGAACGAATAAAACAAGAAAGAAATTCCAGATAGTGTGTGAACAAAATTAGATATATTTAGTTATACTTGTTTGTGTGAACACTTTACAAAGTTTTCCCTTACAATCCCTTTTAAATACATACTATATTACAAACTAAAAGAGAATTATTATAATATTATTTAATATATTTTATATAATAATTTATACATTTGTTTTTATCTCTAAAAAGCATATAATTAAGCTATAAGGAGATGGTAGTAATGAAAAGTACAAAGATATTAGTTTTAATAATTATAGCCTTAATAGTGGCATTATTTGTGAATATGATGATTATAAAATCAAAGACATTAAGTTTTAGTAAAATAGAAAATGAGAAAGAGATTGTAACTGAAATAAATAATACTGATGACGAAGAAAAAGAAGATACAGAGGTAATTGCTGTTGAAAACAATGCTGAAGAACAAGAGAAAGTTGAAGAAATACAACAAGAAGCGGATATTGTAAATGTTAAAAATACCAATATTCAAGAAGAACCAAAGAAAGATCCAGTAGTTACACAAGAGAAAAAAGTAGAAAGTTCAAAACCAGTAGAACAACCTAAAACAACACCTGTTACTACACCAAAAAAGACAGTAGAAAAAGAAACAACAACAACAGTAGTTGAAACAAAAATACCAGAACAACCAAAGGAAGAAACAAAAGTTGAAATAAAACAACCAGAAACACCAAAGTGTTCAGATGGAAAACATGGTGTAGGAGTTGGTAATTCAAATAAATGGTTTAATAGTTATAATGAGGCAGTTTCATATTATGATAATCTAATATTGGATTATAGCAATAAAATACATAATGGAGAAATAACATTTGAAGAATATAACAAACAATGTCCTTGTGGATATGAAATATGGAGTTGCCAATATTGTGGTAAATGGACTTTAAATTATTATATGAGATAATTAAATATTTTTATAAGAGCAGGTTAATTAAAACTTGTTCTTTTTTTATGGAAAAGGAGGAATTTTAAATGTTGAAAAAGTTAAAAAGTAAAAGAATTATAGCTTTTTTCTTACTGATGATAACATTATTAAGTACAACACAACCAATATTTGCAGCATCAGGAACAGGTAAATGGGTAGGAGGACAATTTGCTTCATTCATTAAAACAACTGATAATGCAAATACTCAATATGGAGTTTTATTAAGAAGATTAATAAATTACTCAACTAATGAACAAAGAACAGTTTTCTGTGCAGAACATGGTGTAGATTTTGATACAGGAACAGTTTACAATGGAAAATATTATACACCAGTTGATTCAAAATTAAGAAAAGCTTGTAAAGTAGCTTATTTAGGATGGTATAAACAACATGGAAATTATGTTATAGATGGAGGAACATCATCTGCATTAAAGAAACAATATGTTTTAACACAACAATTAATATGGGAAACATTAGGACAAAGTAATGCAACTTTTATTGATAGTGGTATTCAAGCAGAATATGTAAGTTTTAAAAACAATATTGAAAACCAAATAGCACAAATGGATAGAAGACCAAGTTTTGATGGAACAACAATAACTATTCAAGCAGGAGAAAGTAAAACTTTAAATGATTCTAATGGTGTTTTATCAGCTTATCCAAGTTTAGATAGAACAACAAACGGAATAAGAGTACAACATTCTAGTGGTAGCAATTCAATGACAATATCAGTAGATGAAAATACTAATTTAGAAAACTATGTTATTACTGATGCAGAATTTAAGTCTTGGGGTATGATTAAAGATGGAACACAAGACCACGATTCAATGGTATTTTTTGAATTTGCAAGTGGAGTTCAAAATCAATTATATTCAATGGCATATAATGACCCAATAACATTAGCAGTTGGATTAAATATTGAAACATTTGGTAAATTAGAATTATCAAAACTAAATACAAATGGAGATTTAGTAAATGGTGCAGTTTTCAAAGTAAGAGGACCAAATGATTATAATAAAGATGTAACTGTTACAAATGGAAAAATTACTATTGAAAAATTGAAAAAAGGAACTTATACAATAAATGAAATATCAGTACCTTATGGTTATTTAATCGATAATAAATCTTATGATGTTGAGGTTAAAGTAAATCAAACAGCAACAAAAGCAGTAGTAAACGAAGAACCAATAGGAGAAATCAAAGCATATAAAACAGATAATTATGATAACAAACTAAAAGGTGCAGAAATATCTTTATATGCAAGAGAAGATATAAAAAATGTTGCAGGTACTAAAACTTGGTATAAAAAAGGAGATTTAGTTACAAAAGCAATTACAAATGATGATGGAATGGTAAAATTCTCTGATTTACATTTAGGAAAATACTATGTAAAAGAAACAAATGCTCCAGATGGGTATTTATTAAATACAAAAGAATTTGATACAGAATTAAAATATAAAGATGCTAATACAAAAGTTATTTATATTGATGTTAATGGAATAAAAGATGAAGAACCAACAGGAACAATTACAATAATAAAGAAAGATTCAGAAACTGGATCAGTACCACAAGGAGATGCAACATTTAATGGTGCAGTTTATAAGGTTTATGCAAATGAAGATATATACAACAAAGCAAAAACTAAAAAATTCTATTCAAATGGAGATTTAGTTGCAACAAGAACTATGAATGAAAAAGGAGAAACAGAAGATATAACAAATCTTCCTTTAGGAAAGTATGTTGTTAAAGAGGAAACTGCTCCAATAGGATACATGTTAGATAAAAATACTTATAATGTAGAACTAAAATACAAAGACCAATATACAAAAGTAATAACAGATACTAAAACAAGTTTAGAGAATGTTAAGAAAATGGGAGTTCATATATTCAAATCTGGTATAAAAGAAAATTCTGGAGAAACACCAGGATTAGAGGGTGCAGAATTTACTATAAAATTAAATTCAGCAGTAGAAAGAGCTTATGCACAAGGCTACACTTATGCAGAAGTTTGGAATGGAATTGATGAAAACGGAAACCAAGTAAAAGTTGATAGCAAAAGAGTAGCAGAAGCACAAGTAATAGCTCCTAGTTATGAAACAATAAAAACAGATAAAGATGGAAACGCATATACTCAAAAGAACTTACCTTATGGAAAATATATAGTTAAAGAATCTAAAACACCAACAGATTATGAAACAGCAGTTGATTTTACATTTTCTATTACAGATGATGAGTCAGAAGTCAAAGAAATAGCAAAAAAAACAAAACATTTAGTAGTAAATAATGAACAATTAGAAACATATATTAAGTTAATCAAAAAAGACTTAAAAACAGGAAAACTTGTTACATTAAATTCTACAACATTTGAAATTAAAGCAACAAAAGATATATATGATAGAGCTACTAAAAAGATATTATTCAAAAAAGGAGAATCTATTTCTCAAAAAATGGGAAATACAACATACACATCATTTACAACAAATGCAGATAATATAGTTGTTCCAGATAGCTCATTTAATAGTAAAAATGATGATAAAGCAACAATTACAACACCTTTAAAATTACCAGTAGGAAGTTACGAAATAACAGAAATAAAAGTTCCAACAGGCTTTTTACAATTAGATAAATCAGTTACATTTGAAATTAAAAATGTAAAAGATTATGACACAGACAAAGATGGAGATTTTATAAAAGAAGTCGTTGTTAAAAATGAGCAACCAACAGGAACTATTAAATTGGATAAAACTATTGCATTAAGAGAAGATGCAGATACATCTTTAATTGATACATCAGACTTATCTGGTATAGAATTTAAACTTTCAGCAAAAGAAAATATTATAGATATGGCAGATGGTAGTGTAATTTACAAAAAAGGACAAGAGATTAAAAAATATAATCTGACTAAAGATGGAAAATTAACAATAACAAATCTTCCAATGGGAACTTATGAAATAGTTGAAACTAAAACATTAGATGGACTTGTTTTAAATACAACAAAATATGAAGTTAAGTTTGAGCAAAAAGATTTAACTACAAAGATATATGAAACAAAATTATATATTTCAAATGATACAACATTAGTTGAATTTTCTAAAACTGATATTACTGGAGATAAAGAACTAATAGGAGCAAAACTTACAGTATTAGATAATGAAAATAATATTATAGATACATGGACATCAACAGAAAAAACACATAAAATTGAAGGCTTAACAATAGGAAAAGAATACACACTAAAAGAAGAAATCGCTCCAGAGGGTTATGTAGTTGCAACAAGTATTAAATTTACTATAAAAGATACAAATGAAATTCAAAAAGTAAATATGATTGATAAAATTGTGGAAATGAGCAAAGTTGATATAGCAGGAGATGAAATCGAGGGTGCAACAATTCAAGTATTAGATAAAGACAACAAAGTAGTTGATGAATGGGTATCTGGTAAAGAACCACATAAAATCAAAAATTTAGTTGAAGGAGAAACTTATACATTACACGAAGAAATAGTTGCAGATTCTTATGTAAAAGCAACTGATATTGAATTTAAAGTAATAACAGATAAAGAAACTCAAAAAGTAGTTATGATAGACAAAATAGTAGAAATGAGCAAAGTTGATATTGCAGGAGAAGAAATTGCAGGTGCAACAATTCAAGTATTAGATAAAGACAATAAAGTAGTTGATGAATGGGTATCTGGTAAAGAGCCACATAAAATCAAAAATCTAGTTGAAGGCGAAACATACACATTACATGAAGAAATAGTTGCAGATTCTTATGTAAAAGCAACTGATGTTGAATTTATTGTAACAACAGATAAAGAAACACAAAAATTAGTTATGATTGATAAATTAGTAGAAATAACTAAAACAGATATAACAAATGGAAATGAACTAGAGGGTGCAGAATTAGAAGTAACAGATGAAGATGGTAATACAATAGATAAATGGACATCAACTAAAGAACCTCATAAAGTAAAAGGTTTAGAGGAAGGTAAAACATATATCTTAAAAGAAACAACTGCTCCTTATGGGTATGAAATTACTGAAGAAATAAAATTCACAGTAACAACTGATAAAGAAACTCAAAAAATAGAAATGAAAGATATGCCAATACTAAAAAATGTAAAGGTAATTAAGATTGATACTGAAACAAAAGAAGTTATTAAAGATAAATTCATATTTGCAATATACGAAGATCCAGAATGTACAAAACTTATTAAAGAGGTTAAATCTAATTCAGAAGATGGAACATCTTTATTTGAAGAGTTAAGATATGGAACATATTACATTAAAGAAATAAAAGCACCAAAAGATTATGAATTATCAAACAAAATTGTTAAAGTAGAAATCAATGACAAAGGAATATTCGTAGATGATACACAAGTAGAAGAAAATGAAAATACAATAGAATTTACATTTGAAAATAAAAAGATAGAAGTTCCTAAAACAGGAGTTGAAAGCAAAATAAAATTATTTGCTAGTGCAATAATACTATCTTTATTAGGAATTGTATATATTGTAATTCGCAAAAGAAAACAAGATGAAAAATAAAGTTAAATTTTTATAATAGAATTAGAGCTAGAGTAATTTGGCTCTTTTTTCTAATTCAAAGACATTTAATAAAAAATATGTTATAATAATTGCAATTATATCTAGTGGATATAGAAAAGAGGAAAAAATATTGAAAGATAAAAAGTATATAATAGATAACGAAGAGTTAATAAAAGATTGGAATTATGAAGAAAATAATAGATTAGGGTATTATCCAGATAAAATTACTTGTGGAAGCCATATAAAGGTGAGTTGGAAATGCCATGAATGTAATAATATATGGATTGCTCCTCCTCACGATAGATATAGAAAAGATGGAAGAGGAAATGGTTGCCCTAAATGTGGAAGAAAAAAACTATCATTGTATCATTCTACACCTGTTGTTGGTGTTAATGATTTAGAATCACAACATCCAGAAGTATTGATTGAATGGAATTATGAAAAAAATGGTAATTTAAAACCAAACCAATTTTTAAAAAAATCTAGTTATAAAGTTTGGTGGAAATGTAGTATTTGTGGAAATGACTATTTTGCAGAAATAAGAGGTAAAGTTAATAGAGGATTAGGATGTCCAGATTGTTCAAGTAAAAGAACAGGAGATATAAATGCAACTCCAGTTGTTGGAGTTAATGATTTAAAAACAATGTATCCAAAATTGTTGGAAGAATGGGATTATGAAAGAAATGAAAATTTACCAGAAAGCTATCTAGCTAAATCAAATAAAAAAGTGTATTGGAAATGTAAATATGGACATCAATGGGAAGCAAGCATAGTAAATAGAGTTAAAGGTAGAAATTGTCCAATTTGTAAAAAAGAATATAAAGTATCTTATCCAGAAAAAGCTATTTTTTATTATATTAGTCAAAATTTTAAAGATACTATTGAAAATTTTAAGTTGGAAAATAATGATGGAAAAGAACTTGATATTTATATTCCATCTATAAAAACTGCAATAGAATACGATGGTTTTCTTTGGCATAAAAATATAAAAAGAGACATAGATAAGGATAAAATTTGTGATGAATTAGGTATAAAACTAATTCGTGTTAGAGAGAAAGGATTACCAGAATTAAAATCATCAGCTATTATTTTTGAAGTGCTTCCAAGTAAAGACAATATAGAAGATTTAGAAAGATGTATTCGAGATATACTTAATTATCTTAATTGTGAAAACAAGAACATTAAATTAGAAAGGGATAATGATAAAATTTTAGATTTAATGCAATTATCAAGAAAGAAAAATTCATTACTAGAATTAATGCCAGAAATAGTTAACATGTGGGACAAAGAAAAAAATGGTAATTTGACTCCAGATATGTTTACTAAAGGTAGTGAAAAATTTATATGGTTAATATGTACAGAATGTGGAAAATCATATTGTTCTAAAGTTAAAGATGTATACAAAAAAAATACAACCAAGTGTACACAATGTTCATACTACAGATTAAAAAAAGGAAAAAATGATTTTAAAACACTTTATCCAGAGTTGGCTGAAGAATATGATTATGAAAAAAATAATATTAAATTTGAAGACTTAAATCTAGGAGAAAGAAAGCATAGCTTTTTTTGGAAATGCTCAAAGTGTGGATATCAATGGAAAGCCTCAATTGAGAGCAGGATTCGTTCAAAATATTGTCCTAAATGTGCATCAAGTGTTGGTGCAAAAACTAGAAGTCTAAATTTAATAAAAAAAGAAGGCTCTTTAGCAACAAATTACCCAGAATTAGCAAAGGAATGGCATCCTACAAAAAATGGAGATTTAAAACCAGAAGAAATGACATGCAAAAATAAAAAAATAATTTGGTGGAAATGTAGTATTTGTGGAAATGAATGGGAAAATTCTGTTGCTTTGCGTACACAAGGCTTTGGTAGATGTAAA
>ENA-ORTI01004226-ORTI01004226.1-human-gut-metagenome-genome-assembly--contig:-NODE-4226-length-10218-cov-3.213028_pt1 | contig 10218 bp, 9 predicted proteins | sample MGYA00242071_ERZ509191 | MGnify/ENA primary metagenome ERZ509191 (study PRJEB26280, sample SAMEA2338832) | human gut metagenome | biome: human gut; feature: human-associated habitat; material: faeces...
AGTTCCGACCGGCTGGATCAAAGTTGTAGGTGCAGCAGAGAACAACCTGAAAAATATTGACGTGAAGTTCCCACTTGGCGTGATGACCTGTGTAACCGGCGTATCAGGTTCCGGTAAGAGTTCATTGGTGAATGAAATCCTTTACAAGAGTATGGCGAAAAAGCTAAACCGTGCCCGTGTGATTCCTGGAAAGCATAAGCGGATTGAAGGACTGGAAATGCTGGACAAAGTGATCGACATTGACCAGTCTCCAATTGGAAGGACGCCAAGATCCAATCCGGCGACATATACCGGAGTATTCGACCTGATCCGGGATCTGTTTGCGGCAACCGCGGATGCGAAGGCGAAAGGCTATAAAAAAGGAAGATTCAGCTTTAACGTCAAGGGCGGACGCTGTGAAGCGTGTAGCGGAGATGGAATCATCAAGATCGAGATGCATTTCCTTCCGGATGTATATGTGCCGTGTGAGGTATGCGGCGGAAAACGCTACAACCGTGAGACGCTGGAGGTAAAATATAAAGGAAAAAGCATTTATGATGTTCTGAATATGACGGTAGAAGAGGCGCTTCATTTCTTTGAAAATGTACCGAGTATCCGTAGAAAAATGGAGACACTTTACGATGTAGGACTTTCTTATATTCGTCTTGGCCAGCCGTCTACAACCCTTTCCGGCGGTGAAGCACAGCGGATCAAGCTTGCAACTGAACTGAGCCGGAGAAGCACTGGGAAGACAGTGTACATTCTGGACGAACCGACAACCGGACTTCATTTTGCAGATGTGCACAAGTTGACGGAAATCCTGCGCAGACTCGCGGCAGATGGCAATACGGTTATAGTGATCGAACATAACCTGGATGTGATCAAGACAGCAGATTATATTATCGATATCGGACCGGAAGGCGGTGACAAGGGGGGCACAGTTGTTGCGTGCGGTACACCGGAAGAAGTGGCAGAAAACCCGAATTCATATACAGGAAAATACATCAAAATGATGCTGGACAGAAAATGATACAGAAATCTTAAAAAATCCTGAACTTGAAAAAAAGACTTCCTATTTACTAGAGATTTGATTATAATAAGGTGAGTATGTGAAAGGGGAATCGTGATGTCAATAGATTTAGGAATTGATTTAGGAACAGCAAGTATCCTCGTTTATGTGAAAGGAAAGGGAGTTGTACTGAAAGAACCTTCAGTCGTTGCCTTTGACAGAGATACCAATATGATAAAAGCAATCGGTGAAGAAGCAAGGCTGATGCTTGGAAGGACACCGGGGAACATTGTTGCGGTAAGACCTCTCAGACAGGGCGTTATTTCCGATTACATTGTCACAGAGAAAATGATCAAATATTTTGTTCAGAAAGCACTGGGAAAGCGTACATTTAAGAAGCCGAATATCAGTATCTGTGTGCCAAGCGGTGTTACAGAGGTTGAAAAAAAGGCGGTAGAAGAGGCTGCTTTTGCAGCCGGTGCGCGGGAAGTACATTTGATTGAAGAATCGGTTGCGGCGGCAATCGGAGCCGGAATAGATATTTCAAAACCATGCGGCAACATGATCGTGGATATCGGTGGTGGTACATCCGACATTGCGGTGATTTCCCTTGGAGGAACTGTTGTGAATACATCATTAAAAGTTGCAGGTGATGATTTTGATGAAGCAATCGTCCGTTATGTCCGAAAAAAGCACAATCTGCTGATCGGAGACAGGACAGCAGAAGATATCAAGATCAAGATCGGAACGACATATCCTCTTGTAGAAGATGAATCAATGGAAGTAAGGGGACGAAACCTGGTAACAGGATTGCCAAAGACGGTCACGGTAACGGCTTCTGAGACCGAAGAAGCACTGCATGAGACTACAAGTCAGATCGTCGAAGCGGTCATTGGGGTTCTGGAGAGAACACCACCGGAACTTTCCGCGGATATTCTGGATCGTGGAATTGTACTGACAGGTGGAGGTGCGTTGCTTCGCGGGCTGGAAGAACTGATCGAAGAAAGGACAGGCATCAATACGATGACAGCGGAAGACCCGATGAAGGTTGTTGCAATCGGTACCGGTCAGTATGTGGAGTTTATGAACGGAAAAAAAGATTTCTAGTGATAAGCACATGAGAAGGCTGTTTCTGTAGAGAGACAGCCTTTTTAAAAAGGAAAAAGTATGGAAACAGTAAAAGGTTACGTAGAACACATTGTATTTCGCAATGAAGACAATGGATATACCGTATTTAATTTGAATAATGATGATGGCGATCTGACCTGTGTCGGAAACTTTAACTATTTATCAGAGGGAGAGCTGGTTGAGGTGAACGGAGAATATGTGGTTCACAGTATATATGGAACACAGCTCCGAGTGCTGAATTATGAGATCAAAGCACCGGAAGATCTGCTTTCGATTGAACGCTATCTGGGATCAGGGGCGATCAAAGGGGTTGGTGCATCTCTTGCCGGCAGGATTGTGAAAAAATTCAGGGAAGACACCTTCCGGATCATCGAAGAAGAACCAGAAAGACTTGCGGAGGTGCGTGGGATCAGCGAACGTATGGCAAGAGAGATCGCTGTACAGGTAGAAGAGAAAAAAGATATGCGGAAGGCAATGATCTACCTTCAGAAATTTGGGATTTCGACGACACTTGCAGCAAAGATTTATCAGTTTTACGGTCCGAAGACCTATCAGGTACTGGAAGGAAATCCATACCAGCTTGCAGATCAGATTCAGGGGATCGGATTTAAGATCGCTGATGAAATCGCAACGAAGATCGGCATTCATTCAGACTCGGATTTCCGTATCCGGAGTGGTATTTTTTATACCTTACAGCAGAGTGTTGCCGAAGGGCATGTCTATCTGACAAAGGACGTGTTGCTTCGTCGGGCATCTGCACTTCTGGAAGTGGAGATTAAGGATATTGAGAAATACCTGATGGATCTGTCGATGGAAAAGAAGATCGTACTCAAAGAATCTGAAGAAGGTCTGCGGGTATACGTGTCCCACTTCTATTATCTGGAACTCAATACCGCGAAAATGCTGCATGATCTGAATCTGGAATATGAAGAAGCCAATGTAGTGATCGAAAAAAAGATCCATCAGATTGAAAAAGAAGCCGAAATGCAGCTTGATGAGAAGCAGGAAAATGCGGTCATGGCGGCTGTGCGGAATGGAATTATGATTCTCACAGGAGGTCCTGGAACCGGAAAAACGACGACGATCAATGCCATGATCGAATATTTTCACAGTGAGAATATGGAAATTATGCTGGCAGCACCAACCGGGCGTGCCGCAAAAAGAATGACGGAGGCAACCGGATGGGAAGCGCAGACGATCCACCGGCTTCTGGAGGTGAACGGTAATCCGGAGGAGGATGAGAACCCGAACCGGAACGGATTTGCAAGAAATGCAGACAATCCACTGGAAACCGACGTGATCATCATCGATGAGATGTCTATGGTAGACCTGCCTCTGATGAATGCACTTCTTACCGCAATTGTACCGGGGACAAGGCTGATCCTGGTAGGGGACTGTAACCAGCTTCCATCAGTAGGACCGGGAAGTATTTTGAAGGATCTCATCGCATCGGAATGTTTTCCGGTTGTCATGCTGACCCGGATTTTCCGACAGGCACAGGAGAGTGATATTGTGGTAAATGCACATAAGATCAACCGGGGAGAACCGGTCCTTTTGGATAATAAGAGCCGGGATTTCTTCTTTTTGAAAAGGCAGGATCCGAATGTGATCATCAGTGTTCTGCTGACACTGATCCAGAAGAAGCTTCCCAAATATGTCAATGCAAAACCATATGATATCCAGGTACTCACACCGATGCGGAAAGGACTGCTGGGAGTGGAAAGGCTGAACAGTATTTTGCAGGAGTATTTGAATCCACCGGAGCCGGGAAAAGCGGAAAAAGAATATGGCGATCACAAATTCCGCGTGGGCGACAAGGTGATGCAGATCAAGAATAACTATCAGCTTGAATGGGAGATCACAACCAAGTATGGACTGACGGTGGATAAAGGGATGGGGATTTTTAATGGCGATATGGGAATTGTCACCGAGATCAATACATATACTGAAACACTGGAAGTTGAATACGATGAAAAGAGAAAAGTAAAGTATCCGTTTGAATTGCTGGAAGAACTGGAGCTTGCCTATGCGATCACCATTCACAAGTCGCAGGGAAGCGAATATCCGGCGGTTGTTATCCCTCTTCTGAGCGGACCGAGACAGCTGTTTCACAGGAATCTTCTTTACACGGCAATCACAAGAGCCAGAAAATGTGTGACAATTGTCGGAAATGACCAGACCTTCCAGGAGATGATCCGGAATACCAATGAACACAACCGGAATACCAGTCTGGCAGAACGGATCCGGGAGTTCTGCGGATAGTTACACAGAAAATGTAGAAAATCAAATCCGAAAAGCGGATGGAAAACTTAAAAAAGGTCAAAGAAACAATTCTGGAACTAATTTATCCCTCAAAATGTCCGTTTTGTGGAGAAATTGTAAGTGCAGGAAAGAAACATTCTACGGAACACAATGGAATCTGCAAGGCGTGCCGTGAAAAACTTCCTTATATTGGTGAAGTAAGATGCATGTGCTGTGGAAAGCCTTTGACAGATCCGGCTGAAGAATATTGCTATGACTGTACCAGGCAGAAGCATCTTTTTGTTGATGGCAGAAGTCTCTGGATGCATAAAGATGCAGTGGAAAATGCAGTTTATGCAATGAAATATCAGAACCGGAGGATTTACGGACAAACGTTCGGAAAAGAAATGGCAGAGCATTTTCTTCCTTATCTATGGGAAAGAAAGATCACCTTGATCGTGCCAGTTCCGCTGCATTCCCGGCGAAAAAGAAAGCGGGGATTTAATCAGGCAGAAATTGTAGCAAAGGTATTATCAGAAAATACCGGAATTGCCATGGATGCAGGTGCTGTTAAGAGAATTAAGGCGACTAGTCCTCAGAAAGAGCTGGGCGATAAAGGAAGAAAACGAAATATCAGGGGAGCATTTGCAGTGCAGAAAAATGTAAAAGGAGAAAATATCGTTTTGATCGACGACATTTATACGACAGGAAGTACCTTAGACGAGGCGGCGAGAGTGCTGAAAAAGGCAGGAGCCGAAAATGTATACTTTTTGACGGTAAGTATTGGACAAGGAATCTGATATTTGTTATACTGAAAGTAATGCATATACGAATAAAACGTATGAGGTGACAAAATGTTAAATGAAAGCAAAGTTAAGCTGATGACAAGGATGGCGATGTACGAAAGCAAACAGGGAGAGGAAGATTTTAAGATCAGTTCTTATTATAAGAAAGATTACCGGAGCTTTCACACCATTGCTACGATCATATGGGTCACGGTCGGTTATGCTGTTGCAGTGGGAATCGGAGTTATTGCTTTTCTGGATGAACTGATGAAAAATCTGAATATGCAGTTTCTTGTGATGCTTGCGGCAGCTGTGGTAATTGGATATCTGGTACTTGTTATTTTTTATGGAATCGTTGCTTCCCATTTTTACGGAACCAAACATGAAAAAGCAAGAAAGCGTGTGAAACAATTCAATCACGATCTTACAAGACTGAACAGAATGTATGAAAGGGAGAAACGATAATGAATGATCTGATAGTATGGAGAGATAAATTACAGGAATTATACGCGATGAAATCAATCTATATTGATAAAGCTGTGCAGTTTGTTCTGGCACTGGTTACATTTCTTATGATCAACCAGAATATTGGACTGATGAAAGCGGTGGCGACACCGGTTGTAGCGGTGGCACTGGCAGTAATCTGCACCTTTCTTCCACCGGTTGTAACGGCGTATGTGGCGGCAGGACTTGTAATTGTGCATCTGTTCAAACTGTCTATAGGAGTGGCAGCGGCAGCGGCACTGATCTTTGTGGTAATGTTTATCTTTTACTGCAGATTTACTCCGAAAAAGGCACTTCTTCTGCTGGTCACACCGGTAGCATTTATGCTTCATGTTCCGTATGTGGTGCCGGTTGCCTGTGCGCTTGTACTTGGACCGATTTCAGCAGTACCGGTTGTATTTGGAACGATCATTTACTATATGATCGAATGTGTGAGAACTTCGGCAACAGCGATCACCAGTGCGGATGGAATTACCAGGCAGATTTCGCTGTTTGTGAAGACGGTATTCCAGGATAAGACTCTGTGGATCACTGTGATCGCATTTATTATCTCTATTTTTGTGGTGTATACAGTGCGCCGGCTTTCGGTAGATCATGCGTGGAAAATCGCAGCAGCATCCGGTGCGGTTGTGAATATTGTTGTAATTGTGATCGGAGATATTGTATTCGATATACATACCTCTTATAATATGCTGATCGTTGGAAATATTGCAGCAGTCGTGATTGGTTTTATCATGGAATTTTTCCTGTTCTCGGTGGATTATTCCAGAACAGAACGTCTCCAGTTTGAGGATGATGAATATTACTATTATGTAAAAGCCATCCCTAAGATTTCGGTGACAGCTCCGGAGAAGACGGTCAAACATATCAATGAGCGGAAAGAAACAGGTGAGATTGTGGAAACAGAGCCGGAGAGAAGACAGAAGTCGAAGAGTGGGCAGACGGAAAAACCGGCAGTACGCAAAACAAAAACGGCTTCTAAGGTAAAATGGCCAAAGAGTCCGGCAGTTCAGCGACCGACAAGAGTTGGGGGCAATACAGATGAAATCCTTCTTGCACAGAGCCTGAAGGAAGAACTGGATATTCAGAGCATTGTGGAAAATGAACTGAATAGCGATAACAAATAGGGAAATATTATAAAAAACAGGGGTATAAATAACGGATAGAAAAAGGGGGTACACTGTTGAACACAGTATTAACACAGGTTTTAAAAGAATTTGTATCAGAATCGTGGTACTTTCCGCAGATCCGGGTAGTAGATGCTGTTGAGATACTGATTATTACATTTTTATTCTATCAGATTATTCTCTGGATAAAGAATACAAAAGCCTGGATGCTGCTGAGGGGGATTCTGGTTGTTGCATTGTTTATTCTGGTGGCTGCATTTTTTAAAATGTATACGATTTTGTGGATTGCACAGAATTCACTTCCGGTCATGGCAACCGCAGTCGTGATCATTTTCCAGCCTGAGCTCAGAAGAGCATTGGAAAAACTGGGGGAAAAACAATTTGTTCCCAATATGGTAGCACTGGATAAAAGAGGAAAAGATAATGTACGTTTCAGCCAGAAAACGATCGATGGAATCGTAGAAGCATCCTTTGCGATGGGGGCAGTGAAGACAGGAGCACTTATCGTCGTAGAGCAGGCAATCATGCTGACAGAATACGAGAGTACCGGAATCGCGCTGGACTGTATTGTATCACCGCAGGTATTGATCAATATTTTTGAACACAACACACCACTTCATGATGGCGCGATCATTGTCCGTGGAGACAGGATCGTATCAGCGACCTGCTATCTTCCACTGTCAGACAATATGGGAATCAGTAAGGAGCTGGGGACCAGACATCGTGCAGCAGTCGGAATGAGTGAGGTGAGTGATGCTCTGATCGTCACCGTATCAGAAGAGACCGGGTATGTATCTGTAGCGATGGGCGGACAGCTTGTGCGCAATGTTACACCGGAATATCTGAAAAAACGTCTGGAATCTATCAGTAAGAAGAGTGTGGAGATCGGACGTTTGAAAAAAATATGGAAAGGATGGAGATCGCATGAAAAGGGCGTTGACTAAAAACTGGGGTCTTAAGTTGTTGGCATTTGTATTCTCTGTCCTTTTATGGATAATTGTTATGAATATTGAAGATCCGGTGGACGAACGGACATTTTCCGGAATCCAGGTGACAGTGACACATCCGGAAATCGTAACAAATCCGGGCAATACATATCAGATTCTGGATGACAGCAGGACGATATCCGTAACAGTAAAGGCAAAACGTTCTATTTTAAATAAAATTAAAATTGATGATATCAGAGCAACAGCGGATATGAAGAATCTGGATGTTAGAACCAGATCCCTGATCCCGATCGATATATCGATCCCTTCTTATGCAGGAAGGTTTGAGGCGACTGCCAACCCGATCAATCTGCGAGTAAGCATTGAACTTGGAAAATCAGAGACTTTCCCGATCACTGCAACCAGTTCGGGAACACCGAGAGACGGATATCAGGTGGGTGAGCTGAAAGCAAATCCGGAGAAGATTAAGATCAGCGGGCCAGAATCAGTAATCGATTCAATCGACAAGGTGGTAGCACTTGTCGATGTTTCAGGACAGTCTAAAGATGAGGAAAAAGAAGCAGAGCTGATTCTTTATGATAACAATGGAAAGATCATAGATTCGACACAGATTGAGAATAACCTGGGAGACGAAGGACTGAAGGTAAAAATCACCATGCTTCAGACAAAGAGTATTCCGGTAGAATTTGATACTTCACTGATCGGTACTGCGAGCGGATATCATTTCAGCGGAATCAGTATCCAGCCGGAAAGCATTCAGATCGTAGGCACAGAGGAGCAACTGGAAACGGTGGATTCTATTGAAATTCCGGCAGAAGAGCTGGCAGAAGATGGTCTGGACCAGACAATAGAGAAGACAGTAGATATTGCCAATTATCTTCCGTACTGGGCAAAGACAGACCAGGACAGCGCAGGAGGCGTACCGATCGTTATAAAGATCCAGGTAGAGAAATTCGGAACTAAGACAGTCGAATTCCCATACAATTCCATTGCGCTGCTGAATGCACCAAAGGATTACAAGGTATCATATGCAGAACAGGGCAATCTGGAAATTGTTGTGCGTGGTTCTAAAGAGGATCTGGATGATTTTACTCTTGAAAAAGGAAACGTGTCAATCAATCTGAACGATTGCAAGACAGCGGGAACCTATAATGTTCCGATCCAGGTTACACTTCCTGACGGAATTGAACTTGAAGATACGATCAATGTACAGATCACATTGACAAAGAGCAGTGGAGGAGAAAATGATCAGTAAAAAGGTAACGATCAAAAATCCGACGGGATTACATTTGAGACCGGCAGGACTTTTCTGCAAGATGGCACTGGAATATGAAAGTAAGATCACTTTTCATTACCGGGATACGGAAGGAAATGCGAAAAGTGTTCTGAGCGTGCTTGGTGCATGCATTAAGTCCGGAGATACGATTGAGATCGTGTGTGAGGGAAAAGATGAAGAGAAGGCACTTGAAGCGATGGTAGAACTGGTGGAGAGTGGGATTGGAGAATAGCAAAAGTATTTAGGAGGTACAAAAAAATGAGCAAAGCAGCATTAGTTGTTATGGCAGCAGGAATCGGAAGCCGTTTCGGAGGAGGAATCAAGCAGCTGGAACCAGTAGGACCAAACGGTGAGATTATCATGGATTATTCGATCTATGATGCAATGGAAGCCGGATTCGATAAAGTGGTATTTGTTATTCGAAAAGATCTGGAAAAGGATTTTCGTGAAATTATCGGAAACCGGATTGAAAAGAAAGTTGAAGTTGCATATGCATTCCAGGAAGTTGATGATATTCCGGAAGCATTTAAAGAAAAATTTGCAGAAAGAACAAAACCATGGGGAACCGGTCAGGCAATTCTCTGCTGTAAGGATGTGGTAAAAGAACCATTCCTGGTAATCAATGCGGATGATTATTATGGAAAAGAAGCTTATGTGGAAGCATTCAAAGAACTGACAACACCGGAAAAGCAGGCAGATAAAATGCAGATCAGTATGGTTGGATTCGTACTGAAGAACACATTAAGTGAAAATGGCGGAGTAACCCGTGGGGTGTGCAAGGTAGATGATAACCAGATGCTTACAGAGATTGTAGAGACATCCAATATTGTTAAGACTGCAAATGGTGCTGCCGTAGCAGAAGATGGTGTGGAAAAACCGATTGATGCGGATACACCGGTTTCTATGAATATGTGGGGTCTGACTCCTGATTTCCTGGGTGTGCTGGAAGAAGGTTTCAAAGAGTTCTTCGAGAAAGAAGTACCGGGTAATCCTCAGAAAGCCGAGTATCTGATCCCTATCTTCATTGGAGAATTACTGGAGCAGGGCAAGATGTCTGTGAAGGTTTTGAAGACCAACGACACCTGGTACGGAATGACCTACCATGAGGATGTTGCAGCAGTAAAGGACAGTTTCAAGAAGATGTTGGAGAACGGCGTGTATAAGGCCGACCTGTTCAGTGATCTCTAAACAATGATGAAAGAAACGATTGATTTATTCGGGA
>ENA-ORTI01004230-ORTI01004230.1-human-gut-metagenome-genome-assembly--contig:-NODE-4230-length-10207-cov-2.309200_pt1 | contig 10207 bp, 9 predicted proteins | sample MGYA00242071_ERZ509191 | MGnify/ENA primary metagenome ERZ509191 (study PRJEB26280, sample SAMEA2338832) | human gut metagenome | biome: human gut; feature: human-associated habitat; material: faeces...
GAACACCAGGTTGAAGCCCTGCAGGCACAGGGTGCCGAGCACGAAGGTGATCAGCAGCGGGATCAGGGCGCGGATGGCCATCTTGTTGCTGGTCACCGGATCATCGAACGGATCGGCGGATGCGGTGCCGGTCACGGCGGTTGTGTTGTTAGACATAATAAAAATCCTTGATTCTCTCGAATTGCGCGATATGCGATACGCGATTGCTTGGCCGGTTACGCTTATTCAGCCTTGGCTGCGAGGCCGGAGATGCGGGTCATGAATTCGTTCAGGAAGCGCGGCACGTCGACGCCGACGGCAACCTTCATGGTCTTGACCGGGTCATTCAGGCGGGTTTCGTCGCCGATGGTGCGTCCGCGGGTCGGGCCGTCCACATCGACCTTCATGTTGATGTCGAGCATGGTCACGAGCGTCGGATCGACCGCCACGCCCACGGCGAGCGGATCATGCAGGCCGCAACCGCCAAGATGCGGTGCGGTGGTCTCGTAGGCCTTGATGTAGTAGTCGGTCATGTCGGCCAGGAACTTGCCGGCCTTGGTGCCGAGATCGCGCCACTGCTGAGTTTCCTTGTAGGCGAGCAGGGTCTGCAGGGTCACGTCGAGGCCGATCATAGTGGTCGGAGCGCCGGAACGGAACAGGTAGTCGGCGGCTTCCGGATCCTGCGAAATGTTGGCTTCCATGCAGGCGTTGCAGTTACCGGGCACGGTCAGTGCGCCACCCATGAGCACGATCTGGCCGATTTCGTCTTTGATTTCCGGAGCCTTCTTCAGTGCGGCTTCGATGTTGGTCATCGGGCCGGTCGGCACGTAGACGAGATCCTTGCCATAGGTCTTCACTGCGTCGATGATGAAGTCGACCGCAGATTCGGTTTCGACGGAACGGCTGGAATCGGGGATTTCCACATCGCCGATGCCGTTGTCGCCGTGGATGCGCCGCGTTCCTGCCGACGGCGAATAGCGGAAGTTTTCCGGTGCGGTCGACGGGCGGTCGAGACCGGGATACACCGACACTTCGGGATGCCCAAGCAGGTCGGTGACGGCGAGCGCGTTGCGCATGCCGGTCTCGACGGTGACGTTGCCATAGGTGCCGGTGATGCCGATCAGCCGGACGTCATCGGCCTGTTCGCTTGCGAGCGCATACGCGATTGCCAGTGTGTCGTCGATGCCGGTATCCAAATCGAGAATGAGTTTGCGTGTCATGCGGGTCTCCTTCGCCTTCCGTATTCTACGCCGCACACCTATGGCGACTGTCAACCGGCCTCGCCGCGTCCCGTCAGACGAACAGGCTCATGTCGCTGGTCTCGCCGGAGCCGAGGAACGTTGAGACACCGCCGAGCTCCACCCCGTCGATGAGCTCCTCCTGATGGATGCCCATGATGTCCATCGACATCTGGCATGCGACCAGTCGCACGCCGTGATCGGTCGCCTGCTTCATCAGCGATTCGAGTGATTCCACGTTCTTGGATTTCATGATCCAGCGGATCATCTTCGCGCCGATGCCACCCATGTTCATGCGCGAGAGGCCGAGCTTGCGCGTGCCGCGCGGCATCATCATGCCGAACATGCGCTCGATGAGCGTCTTCCTGACACGCACGCGCTTGGGCTTGCGCAGGATGTTGAGCCCCCAGAACGTGAAGAAGATCGTGACCTTGCGGCCCATCGCGGCGGCGCCGTTCGCCATGATGAACACGGCGATGGTCTTGTCGAGGTCACCGCTGAACACGACGAAGGTCTTGTCATGGCGAACGTCGCCGCCATCCGGGTTGAAGCCGGTCTGCTGCGGTGCGGCGGCGGGAGTCTCGGCCGATACCGCCCGACCGGCCGGCGACGACGGGCATGCGGCGGCCGGAGCGCCGGGGGCCGGCATGTGCGCGGTCTTGTCGATGACGACATGAATCACGCCGTTTTCGTCGCGTTCGAGCGAGACGAGACGGTTGCCGACGCGTTCGCACCACACCGCGATGTCTGACAGGAAGGCGTCTTCGGTCGCCTCGGCGGTCAGTCGGGTTCCGATCGGCAGCGGGCGCAGCGTGTCGGCGACCTTCACGATCGGACCGGGGCACTTGAGCCCTTTGGCGTCGACGAATACCGCGTGAGGCTGCGCGCCGTCCGTATCTCCATTGCTGCCGTGCAAGGCGGCCGAGTCGGCAGCCCCCGTCGACTTGCTTTCATGCTCAGGGCCGCGCAGGGATATCTGCTGCGCCGCGGCCGGGATGGAGAGCGTCGCGGCGCTTCCCTTCGCCTGCTTTTCGGGCCGGGCATCACCATCGTCGACGTCGTTCTCCCGCTGTTGCGGCAGAGAGGCGAGATACTCCCGATACGCCTGGAATCCGCCGTCAAGGTTGATGGCGTCATAGCCGCGATCGGCAAGGATCTCGGTGACCTGCTCGCTCCAATCCCCCACCCGGCAGAACACGACGACCGGCTTGTCGTTCGGCACCTGGCTCAGCCTCGTGCCGATCTGGTTGAACGGGATATTGATCGCGCCATCAAGGCCATGGACCAACACCTCGTCGGGCTCGCGCAGGTCCAGCAGCGTCACCGTGGATTTGTCGAGCTCAGCGAATCGTGCCGGCGTGATGCGCTTGATGGCATCGCCGTCGTCGTCCGCCAGCGGTGAATCGATGCGCTTGTCCGTCATGTCAGATGCTCCCCTCATATGTTCGTGGCTCATGCCAGCGCCTGTGCGCGCCTTGCGCCTTTGGCCGCCGAGGCGCACGGTATCCGTTCATGAGCCTATGCCAGATGTCTGTCTCCCGTTGCAGCGTGGTGATAGACGCCGGTGATGGCGCGTTATTAAACGGCGGAATCGCCGTCATTCACACGCCGCACGCCGGCTGGATGTATCGCGCCGGATCCAGCGTGGTTATGGTCGGATGCTCGCCGCACACCGGGCAATCGGGTTCGCGCTCCGGCAACGGCACGGCGCGGCACGTCATCGCCAGCGCGTCGAACGTCATCAGCCGGGCGGTCAGCGGCTTGCCGACGCCGAGTATCAGCTTCACCGCCTCCACCGCTTGCATGCTGCCGATCACTCCGACCACTGCGCCGAGCACGCCGGCCTCCTTGCAGCTGGGCACCTCGCCGGCCGCGGGCATATCGCGAAAAATGCAGCGGTAGCAGGGGCCTCGCCCGGGCACATACGTCATGAGCTGGCCCTCGAACCGCAGCGCGCCACCATATATATACGGCTTCCCGGCAAGAACGCAGGCGTCGTTGATGAGGAATTTCGTCGAGAAATTGTCCGCGGCGTCGACGATGACATCGTAGCCGGCAATCAGCTCGGCGATATTGCCGGCAGATACGCGTATGTGATACGGCTTCACCGTCACGTCTGGGTTGATGGAGGTGACGGTTTCGGCCGCCGATTCGACCTTCGGCATGCCGACGTTGCCGGTGCCGTGAATGATCTGACGTTGCAGGTTCGACAGGTCCACCACATCATCATCGACGATGCCGATCGTGCCGACGCCGGCGGCCGCCAGATACATCGCGGCCGGCGATCCCAGACCGCCCGCGCCGATGACCAGCACTCGCGCGGCGAGCAGCTTCTTCTGTCCGCGTACGCCGATCTCCTTCAGAATCAGATGCCGCGAATATCTCTCCAGCTGGTCATCCGTGAAAGCCATGTCCTTCTCCCCTGTCAGCGGCACCCGTCCGCGACGTCGCCCGACTCGTCGATGTATGCACAGCATAGCGTAACGGAGGAACGGTATTTCGCGCAGGGAGCACACGGCCGGCCGTTTTGTGACGATCATCCCCGGCGGGTGCCCGGATGGGGTTAGGATTGGAGCAATGCGCACAGGCGGGCCTGCCGCCGGAGGCGAACACAAGGAGGCCGATGATGACTGCTGCACACCTGACCGTCGCACACTGCGGCGAGGTATCCGCCCTGACGCTGGGACTGCCGGCCTCGGCGGCGATTCCCGAGCAGAAGGGCACGCTGCCGAAGGGATTGTTCGTGGCGAAGGCGCCGGTATCGTCCAAACTCAAGCAGCGACTGGTCAACGACATCGCCTCGATCACGATGCTCGCGCTGCTGCGGCCCGCGAACACGGCGATGGGTGCCGGCAGCGGCAAGATGCCCGAGGTGCTGGTGATTGGCCTGCGCGTGAACACGCCCGGCATCCCCGTCGAGGTGATCGATCTGATCGCCGGACAGCGTAAATCCGGCATCGTGTTCGTCTGCGTGCACGAAGGCGAGTTCGAAGGCGTGGTACGCGAGGAGTGTGCGCTGGCCGTGCGCCGCAACGTGCCGGTCCGGGCCGGTCATGTGCCGATCACGAAAGTGTTCTCCGGCGAATGGAGGCCGTCCGGCGAGGTCACGCTGGAACTACCGGAAGGGAACGCCGACGGCGGCGCGAAGACGATGGACGACCTGTGGGATTCGCTGTGTGCGCAGGCGATTCTCGATTCCGCGGACGGAGCCAATCTGGACGCGCGAATCGCCCGCCGGGACCAGATCGTCACGCTGAAAGCCGCCGAAGAGAAGCTGTCGCGTGATCATCAGCGTGCCAAGAACCCCGCCCAGCGCAACGAGATTTACGCCAAACTGCATAAGATTCGCACGCAGCTGGCACAATTGGAGCAGTAGCTGCCCCGTCACCGGCGCGGCAGCTAGACGCTGCGCGCAGAAACCGCAACGGTCAGAAACCCAGCCGCGTGCGGCCGAACTGATCGAGCCAGCGCAGAATCGCGCCCTCGCGTAACGCCCACGGGCAGATCTCGACCTCATGCACGTTCAGGGACCTCATGATCTCGTCGGCCACGATGCCGCCGCCGACGATCTGCATCGTGCGCTCCGGCGTGATGCCCGGCAACGCCACGCGCTGCTCCGGCTCGATGGCCGCAAGCCGGGGAATCCAGTCCTCCAGCTGCTCGCGCGTCATGATCCACGTGTCCTCGCGCCCGGACTGGCGCAGCACCGCGCCCGCCAGACGCGCCAATGAGCGGAACATCTTTGACGTGCCCACGGCATGCGCCGGATGCTTGGATTTGGGGAACTCGTCGGGCGGCGAGGAACGTCAGGCGGGCCTCGTCCGTTCCCGACAGCACGGTCACGCTCTGGCCGATGCGCTCTTCAATCTTGCGCAGGATCTTGTTGCTGTTGGGAGCCTCCTTGATGGCCGACGTGGCCATCGCGAGCAATTGCGTGATGTCGTATTCCTCGGCAAGTTCCATGCACTGATCCACGGCGGTCAGAATCGCCTCGATGCCGGACTTCTTGATCGACCCGTCATCCTTGACATACTGCATCAGCCGCACCGTGGATTTGGTGCTGGCCTCGGGATCGGGTCGCGCGCCGGGCGCAGCGTCGACGATCAGCATATGAATCGTGTTGGAGCCGATGTCAAGCACGCCCAATCGAGTGACGCGCGAACGCAAATTCACCATAGCATCTCACTGTATCACCGGCGCGGCCGCAGCATGCGCGCGGTGTTCCACCCAAGGCCGGCCGCGGTTATCGGAGAATCATCGCAGCGAGGCGACGAACTTTCCGAGCCGGGACAGCCCCTCCGTCAACGCCTCGCGCGACGCCGCGTAGGACAGCCGCACATGCGTGTCCGCGGTCGCCGGGCCGAAATCCCGTCCCGGAGTCAGCGCCACATGCGCCTCTTCCAGCGCACGCTCGCAGAACGTCCACGCGTCCAAACCGGTTCCCGCGACGCTGAAATACGCGTAGAACGCGCCGTTCGGAACCACTTCGAGCGGCAGACCGATGCGCTCCAGACCACTTACGACGATGCGGCGGCGGGCGAGCAGCTCCTGTCTGCGTTCCTCGCACACCGCCAACGATTCGGGCGTGAAGCAGGCGAGCGCAGCATGCTGGGTGGGCGTGTGCGCGCATAGATAATAGTTGGTCGCCAGATCGTCGACCGCCTCGATCGTGTATTCGGGCACCACCGCCCAGCCGAGACGCCAGCCGGTCATGCCGAAGAACTTGGAGAAGCTGTTGCAGATGATCGCGTCCGGGTCGGCGAGCAGCGCGGACCTGACCTCGCTGCCGTCGGGCTCCCGGTCGGCGAGGTCGAGGTATGTCTCGTCGATGATGCGCCACGCGCCGCGGAATCGCGCCAGGTCGCACACGCCTTTGAGCACGTCGAAGTCGATGGTCGTGCCGGTGGGGTTGGACGGCGACGTGACCATCACCGCCTTGGTGCGCTCGCTCCACGCGCGGTCGACCAGTTCGGCGTTGAGATGGAAGCGGGTGGCCGCGCTGGTCGGCACGTCCACCACCACGCCTTCGAAGGAGCGGATCAGTTCGCGGTTGCACGGGTAGGACGGGTCAGCGACGATCACCTCGTCGCCGGGGTCGACAGTGAGCGCGGTGGCCAGCAACAGTGCGGCAGACCCGCCTGCGGTGATGACGATGCGGCGGGGGTCGATGTCGACATGATGGCGTTCATGGTAGAAGTCGGCGATGGCGCGTCGCAGCTCGGGCAGGCCCAGCGCAGCGGTGTACGGCAGCGCGCGGCCATCATATTGCTCTCGCATCGCGTCGCGCACGGCGGGCGGCGCTCCGAAATCCGGCTCCCCCAGACTCAGCTTGATGACGCTGATGCTGCGGGCGATCATCTCGTCGGCCCTCTCGCCGAACACCATTGCCCGGAACGGCTGCGCCTCGCGTGCGCGTCGTGACATCGTCGGCTGTTTCGTCTCGCTCATCATGCATCACCCTTTGCCGTCCATTCGGTACTGCCACCGATTGTAATTGCCTACCACCCTCCCGGCAAAGTCCCGTTTCACCGGGCGTTCACGGGACTATGGCCGGATGTGGAGCCGGCAATCGGGGAATTATACGATGGAACCGCCTGCATTGACGGAACCGGCCGCATTGGCGAGGCCAGCAAGCTCATTGGACGCCAATGGAACCAGGCGCGGTGATCTCGGTGTAGAGCCGTTCCAGACGCGCCTCGCGCACGGGCTTGGCGAGCTCGCACTCCCAGACGACGATGACATGCCATCCGGCGGATTCGAGCGCGGCGTGCTGCGCGATGTCGCGGTCATGGTTGCGGGTCAGTTTCGCGGTCCAGAATTCCACGTTGGATTTGGGAATGGAATACTTGGAACATCCCTGATGCGCATGCCAGAAGCATCCGTTGATGAACACGATCGTATGCCATTTGGGCAGAACCACGTCGGGATGGCCGGGATAGCGCCTGTCGTTTTTGCGGAACCGAAGCCCCCGCGAGAACAGGTACCGGCGCACGAGTACTTCGATGCGGGTGTCCTTCCCGCGGATATGCGACATCGTGTAGCTGCGCGTGCCCCGCTCATACCGTTCGCCGGGCTTGGCCTTCGCGCCCGATTTGCCGGATCCACCGGTCTTCCTCGCGGCCTTCCTCGCGGCCTTTCCCTCGGCCTTCCCCGCAGCCGTCATCTCATCGCCGGCGCCTTTCGCCGCCTGCCGCCGCTCGTCATGGTTTACGCTTTGTTCGCTCACGGTCTCCATTATCCGCCATTGCCGACATCGGAGCGTCAATCGCGATAGACTACACGTACGCTTGCAACCACGGAGCGGAACCAGGGAGGCAGAATCATGGATGGCTCAACCACCTCGATCAGCGTGGATCCGCGGCAACAGCTCGACGACATCGTGGATTTCGTCAATGACAGCTGGCTGGCATCAACGGATTTCGACGGCCCTACGTTCCTGTGGAACCATATGATCTCCGACGCGTCCGCCCAGGACGACGACAACCGCAACAATGTGCCCGTCGCCGCTCCCAACGAGGTCGCCGACGTGATCGGGTTGACGATGCAATGGTACTTCGACTCCATCTCATCCACCGTGCCGACCGCCGAACGCACCGAGGACGGCGTGTCCATGCCGCGCAACGACATGCCCACGTTCCGCATCGATTCGCAGGCGCTGTCAGGAGTGGATGCCGTGGTCGGCAACGCGCTGATGAGCACGCGCTGGGTCGACGCCACCACGAATCTGGCGAAGTCGGTCGAGATGACCGCGCGATTCGTGGGCAACGCGGCGGACCGGGACGGCGAGGGCTTCGACTATCTCAAGGAGCTCATCCAGAACGTGCGCGTGTACATGGATTCCGTGGCGCGCAACGCCGACCCGCAGGACGGGGAGAAGGCGCTGCGACTGATCACGCGGGTGGCCTGCAACGAGGATTTCCAGCTGAACGCGACGCAGATGGTGGAGCTGCTGTCGTGCGGCCTGTCGTTCGCGCAATGGGACGATACGCGCATGTTCGCCTATGATGCGCTGAACAGCGCCCTTGACACGATGGATCGTTTCGCCAAGGAGGCGAAAATCGACGAGGACGGGCGATGCGACGGCGAAACGGCACACGACGATGGCGTCATCGCCGCCGAGGCCGCGACCGGCTCGACGGCCGACGCTTCGGAACTCATCAAGCGTACGGTGGCGCTGTCAGCGCACCAGCAGTTCGAGGAATCGATCATGTTCCTGCGCCATGATCTGATGCGCGTGAGCGGTGATGCGGCCGACGCCGACCGCTTCTTGGTGAGCCACCACGAATCGGAAGCCATGGCGGATGCCTACGCGGCGCGCCTTATCGCGGCGGAGCGCTGGGATGAGCTCATCGGCTTCATCGACATGGTGGAGCGCGACCGGCCGAACCAGTACACGGTGATGTTCCCGGAGGATCTGGTTGCGTATGAGTGGGAATCCCTGCGCGAGGCCGCATTCGAGGCGCTGGGACGTTGGGACGAGCTCAAGGCGATGTACCGCGAGCGCATCGTCGAGGCGTACGACCCCTCCGACCTGCACACCATCGCCCAGCTGCGCGCGATCAGCGGCCGGGATTGGGCCGGGCAGGTGCGGAGCATCGTCACGGCGTACGATGACGGATCCGGACGCTACGCCCGCAATCCGATTTACGAGCGGCTGCTCGTCGACGAGCGGCTGAGTGCCGAGGCAGAACGCTACTGCCGCACGTTCCCCGACGCCCGCGCCGATCTCGCGGCGGTATTGTGACGCGCTCGTCCGCCGCGATGGATCGCCGAGCCTAAAGCACGTATACGGTTCGGGCGGGTTCTAGTGGTGGTTGCAACACCTGAGGAGTTTTGCCGTTCTTGATGACGGTCTTGGAATGGTGTGATCGTATCATGCGGCGTTGGGCAGTTCGAGGATTCTCTCGCTGGGTTTCATGAACCCGAGGGTCTTGCGTGGTCGGTCGTTGAGTTCGGCGGCGACCGCGTCGAGGTAGTCCTCGCCGTATCGGGAGAGGTCGGTGCCTTTGGGGAAGTACTGCCTGAGCAGCCCGTTGGTGTTCTCGTTGGTGCCGCGCTGCCAGGGCGAGTTCGGATCCCTGGTCCCATGTCAGCGAGTTGCGCAGGAGTTTCGGCAGCGACCGCATCTTGCGGATGATGGCCTGCTGGACGTGTTCGGCGTCGTGCCCGTCGGGCAGGTGCAGCAGGATCGTGAACCTGGTCGAGCGTTCCACGAGCGTGCCGATCGCGGTTCTGTTGGCCGCCCCGCAGATCAGGTCGCCCTCCCAATGGCCCGGCACCGCCCGGTCCTCCACCTCGGCGGGCCGTTCGCTGATCATCACCATGGGCTCGCGGAACCGGGGCCTCCTCGTGTCCGCCCCCGCGCGTGGCCGGCGTGCGGCGCGCCCGCTCCCGAGCGCCCCGGCGACGTCCTTTTTCAGTTCGCCTTTGGCTTGGACGTAGATGGCCTGGTAGATGGTCTCCGCGCATACGTGCATGCTCTTATTATCGGGGAAGTCCGTCCTGAGCCTGCCGGCGATCTGCTCGGGGCTCCAATGCGCGTTCAGCCCGTCGCGGATGTAGGCGAGCAGGCCCGGCACCGTGCGCACCTTCGCGGGTTTGGGCCGTTTGAGCCTGTCCGCGCTCATCTGCTGGGCCCGGTACGGCTCGTACCCGCCGGTCGCCCGGTTCGCGTTGCGGCGCAGTTCGCGGCTGACGGTCGAGGCCAGCCGGCCCAGTCTGCGCGCGATTTCGCGCACGCCCGTGCCGGCCCGTCTCCAGTCGGCGATGCTCACGCGCTCGGCCTGACTGAGATACCTCGCGTTGATTCGTCTGGGTTTGTCCACGGTGGAACGATATCAGTCCACCACGGGCTTCTCGTTCCTTCCCGTGGAACGGGTCCTGCCGTTGCGCCACGCCTTGCCGGTGCGTCTGGACACGCCCACCGCAAGCGCCGCCTGCGTGAAGTTCATGCCCGTCTCCAGCAGCTCGACGTAGCGCCGCCGCCTCGC
>ENA-ORTI01004237-ORTI01004237.1-human-gut-metagenome-genome-assembly--contig:-NODE-4237-length-10177-cov-2.411579_pt1 | contig 10177 bp, 9 predicted proteins | sample MGYA00242071_ERZ509191 | MGnify/ENA primary metagenome ERZ509191 (study PRJEB26280, sample SAMEA2338832) | human gut metagenome | biome: human gut; feature: human-associated habitat; material: faeces...
GTCAAGCGCGTCATCAACACGCCACGCCGCGGTATCGGCTCCACCTCGATCCAAAAGATTGAGCAGCTGGCGCGCGACAACCGTTGCTCGTTCTTCCAGGCCTGCGAGATCGCGTGCGCCGAGACCGGCATGTTTAGCGCCAAGGTCCGCAACGGCCTGTCGAGCTTTGTGTCGCTGGTGCGCGAAGGTCGCCGCATGGACGGCGAGCTCAAGGACGTTGTCGAGATGATTGTCGATAAGACGGGCCTTCTGCAGGCCTTCCGCGCCGAGGGAACCATGGAGTCCGAGAGCCGCGCCGAGAACATTCAGGAATTCTTGGGCGTTGCTGCCGAATTTGAAGAGACGCACGAGGATATCGAGGGTACGCTCGAGAGCCTTGAGGAGCTCCGTGCGGCTGGGCTGACCGTAGGAGCAGAGGAGGTCGCCGCTCCGCAGCCGCCTGCGCCCATTGCGGCCGCCGCGGCCCAGACGGCCGATGAGATCGACCGCACCTATGGAGCCCTTGCCTGCAAGGCGCTCCCGGCGCTGCTCGAGTGGCTTGCGCTCCGCAGCGACCTCGACGCGCTCGCGGGTGAGACGCGCGCCATCACCATGATGACCGTGCATTCGGCAAAGGGCTTGGAGTTCCCCGCGGTCTTCGTGGCCGGTTTGGAAGAGGGCATCTTCCCGCACGTGGCCGGCTTCACCGACGACCCTGCAAAGCTCGAGGAAGAGCGCCGCTTGGCCTACGTGGCCATCACGCGCGCTCGCAAGCGCTTGTTCCTCACGTATGCCGCCACGCGCCGCACGTACGGTTCCACACAGGCCAATCCGCGCAGCCGCTTTGTGGGCGAGATTCCCGCAGCGGATATCGAGTTCTCCGGCGTGGGCTCATCCGGGTTCGAGGGCACCGGTTGGGAGAAGCGCGGCGACCGGCGCGGCACCTTCGGTTCCGGCGTGGGGTCCGACATGTACGGCGGGCGCGTTTTCGGCTCTTACACGCGTTCGACCGGCGGTGCGGTGCGCCATACCAGCATCAGCCCCGACGCCGGAAGGAAGCCGTCGACGTTCGGCAGCGGCACCTCGCATCGCCAGCGCTCTGCGGCGCCTGCCCCCAAGGTGGAGCAGCGCCGTCCGGATGCGGCGAAAGCAGCGGAGGTGTTCGCGCCGGGTGACACCGTGCGGCACAAGACGTTCGGCACGGGCACGGTCATCACCGCCTCGGGCGATATGATCGAAGTTAAGTTTGAGAAGACCGGGCAGGTCAAGAAGCTCATGAAGGGCTTTGCGCCCATTGTGAAGGTCGACTAGGGCATCGCTGGGGGAGTAGTGCAACCACGGGCCGATCCGAGCAACACTGGCCACGTGGGACGACGCTTGCCAGGTGGGGCGACGCTCGCCAAGCGAAGCGACGCTGGTCCATTAGGGGAAAGCTGTCCCAACTGAGCGACGCTGTCTGCCGCCCTGCTGCCGCGCCTTGCTACGCCGCCGTCGCGTGGTCTTGGGAAGTGCCCGGTGCATAGATGAGCTCAAAGAGCTCATTGAGGTCGATGGGCTCGTCTTGCTGCTCCTTGGCGGAATCCACGGGTTGCGCCTCGGCGCTCTCCGCATCGGGCGATTCCGCATCGAAGGCAAGGCGGATAAGCTCGTTGATGTTCAAGGACTCTGCGTGGGACATGACGTTCGACATGGTGCCTCCCAACGGTTGTAGATGACCTTATCTTTTCCCGTGTTGGGCTGGGGATTACCGCGCGTTGGCACATGTCACAGGCTGTTATTCAACATGAAACCAACTGTCAACATGAGGTCGTGCCGCATTTTATTGCGCGTGGGGGCGTGCGCCTACCGATGCGTGGGGGCTGTTCGCCAAAGTGTGGTACGCGGCGATAGGGTCCCGCCGTATACTGTGCGCCTATGCAGGTATCATGCCGGCCCGCGCCTCGAGACCTCGACGTCTTGCGACGCCGATGCCGGATTCAACGCACGGAAAGGAATCGTCATGACAGAGCCCCGGAAACTGTACGTAGGCCTCGATGTGGGCGGCACGTCCGTCAAGGTCGGCCTGTTCTTGCAGGATGGCACCTTGGTTGGCAAGGGTAGCGTGCCGACACCTCCCATCGTGGACGAGGCCGGTTATAACGCGGTAACGAATGGCATCGGCCAGGTGCTTGCCGAGGCCGATGCGACCACGGCCGAGGTGCTCGGCATCGGGCTTGCCATTCCCTGCCCCGTTCCTGCCGATGGCATCATCCGCATGCAGGCGAACATTCAGATCGACGCGCCCGGCCTGGAGGCCGCGCTGCACGCATTCTGCCCGCAAGCTGCGGTGAAGTTCGTGAACGACGCGAACGCTGCGGCGATGGGCGAACTCTGGACCGGCGCGGCGAAGGGGCGCACGAGCCTCGTGTTCGTGACTATCGGTACGGGCGTTGGCGGCGGCGTGGTCATCGACGGCAAGGTCGTTGCCGGAGCCTTTGGCGCGGGTGGCGAGATCGGCCACCTGTGCATGAACCCAAGCGAGGAGCGTGCCTGCGGCTGCGGCGGCAAGGGCCATCTCGAGCAGTACGCCTCGGCAACTGGTGTTGTTTCCAATTATCTGGCTGAGTGCGAGGCGCGCGGTGTCGAGCCCATCGAGCTCACCGGTCCGAGCGATTCCAAGGACGTGTTCCAGGCCTGCCGCGAGGGCGACAAGCTTGCGCTGGCCGCGGCCGATACCATGGCCGACTATCTCGGTCGCGCACTGGCGCTTATTGCCAACGTGGTCGACCCCGAGATGTTCCTGATCGGTGGCGGCGCGTCCGCTTCGGCCGATGTTTATCTCGACAAGGTTCGCGAGCACTTTAAGCAGTACGCGCTCTCTGCCTCGCGCGAGACGCCCATTAAGGTCGCTTCGCTCGGCAACGACGCCGGCATCATCGGTGCCGCCTACGTAGCCCTGCGCGCCGCCGGCAAATAGCTGGTGCAAGGGGGACAGGTTAGTTTGCACCAACATGGTGCAAAAGGGACGGCCTTGGCCCCCGTGTCTGCGCCCCAAAATATGCCGTGGCCCTTCCGTCTGCGAAGGCTCGGCATCGGCGTGCTACCATAGCTACGTCCAAGTACACATATCAAGTGGAGGATATCCATGGCAAACGTTCTTGTCTTTGGTCACCAGAACCCCGATAACGACGCCATCATGAGCGCCGTCGTCCTGTCCCAGCTGCTCAACCAGGTTGAGTATGCCGGCAACACCTACGAGGCCTGCGCCCTTGGTCAGCTTCCGGCCGAGTCCGCCAAGCTGCTCGCCGACGCCGGCATCGCCGAGCCCCGCGTGATCGAGTCCGTCGAGGCCGGTCAGCTCGTCGTCCTCACCGACCACAACGAGTCTGCCCAGTCCGTCGCCGGCCTTAAGGACGCCACGGTCTTTGGTGTTGTCGATCATCACCGCATCGGCGACTTCGAGACCGCCGGCCCGCTGCACTACATCTGCCTGCCCTGGGGCTCCAGCTGCACCATCGTCACCAAGCTCGCCGGCGTGCTCGGCGTTGAGCTTTCCGACGTTCAGGCCAAGCTGCTGCTCTCGGCCATGATGACCGACACGCTCATGCTCAAGAGCCCCACCACCACCGATGTCGACCGCGCCGTCGCCGCCAAGCTCGGCGAGCAGGTGGGCGTCGACCCGGTCAAGTTTGGCATGGAGGTCTTCCTCACCCGTCCGTCCGGCTCCTTCACCGCAGCCGAGATGGTCGGCAACGACATCAAGATGTTCGAGCCTGCTGGCAAGAAGCTGCTCATCGGCCAGTACGAGACTGTCGACAAGACCCGCGCACTCGGCATGATCGACGAGATTCGCGAGGCCATGCGCGCCTACGCCGCCGAGAAGGGTGCTGACGGCATTGTCCTGTGCATCACCGACATCATGGAGGAGGGCTCGCAGGTCCTGCTCGAGGGCGAGACCGAGGCTGCCCAGAAGGGCCTGAGCATTGCCGACGAGCACGACGGCGTCTGGATGCCGGGTGTCCTCTCCCGTAAGAAGCAGGTCGCTGCCCCCATCATGGCCGTCTGCTAGGTTTAGTTGACCAAACGCCACGACCGGACCGCGGACACCCCGCGCTCCGGTCGTTTTTTGTGCACGGCTCCGCGTCGTCTCTTGGACAGGCGTGCCCGCGCCGTTGAGCAAATAATGTTCAACCTGTGGTTCCGCTTTTCGGCCGCGCTTGCGTGCTTGTCGTGCAGGGTAGGCTAGATGCAAGCGTAATACGTTAGAGCGCGGCGCCGCCACTTGGGCGGGCCGTGCTTTTTTAAGACGGGAGCTTTCCCGTGAAAGGAGCCGCCCATGGCAGCAACTGAGCAGCTGTTCAACGTTCGTGAGCGCAAGCGCTTTGAGCGTCACGACATTTGGGAGCGCATCGCCGAGAACGGCACGATTTCCGCCGCCGTCATGGTCTTCGCCGCCATCGCCGCCGTCATTTGCGCCAATACCGATGCCTACGAGGCCATCCATCACTTTTTGGAGACCCCGCTGTATGTGGGTCTGGGCAACCTTACGGCCGGTCTCACCGTTGAGCTTTTCGTCAACGACTTCCTCATGGCGATTTTCTTTTTGTTGGTGGGCATTGAGCTTAAGTACGAGATGACGGTCGGCGAGCTCAAAAACCCGCGCCAGGCTATGCTTCCCATGCTGGCGGCCGTGGGCGGCGTCGTCGTTCCCGCCTGCATCTATCTGATCTTTAACCATGCCGGCGCGCACAACGGCTGGGCCATTCCCATGGCAACCGATATTGCCTTTGCGCTGGGCGTGCTGTCGCTTTTGGGCAATCGCGTGCCCAACGGCGTGCGCGTGTTCTTCTCGACGCTCGCCATCGCCGACGACCTCATCTCCATCGCCGCCATCGCCATCTTCTACGGTCAGAGCCCCAATCCGTTTTGGTTGGGCGCCGCCGCGCTTGTGACCTGCGCGCTCGTGTGGCTCAACAAGACGCAGCATTACCGCCTTGCCCCGTATTCGGTACTGGGTCTGCTGTTGTGGTTCTGCATGTTCAAGAGCGGCGTGCACGCTACGCTCGCCGGCGTCATCTTGGCCTTTACCATCCCGGCCAAGTGCGGCGTCAAGCTCGATAGTCTCACCGATTGGTTGGGCGAGTGCCTGCCGCTGCTCGATGACCGCTACGACGACGAGGCACACATCCTGGGCCAGCATGACTTTACCGTCTCGACCACCAAGGTCGAGCGCGTCATGCACCGCGTGACCCCGCCGCTCATTCGTATGGAGCGTCTGATCTCCACGCCGGTCAACTTTGTGATCCTGCCGATCTTTGCGTTTGTCAACGCACAGGTTCGCCTGGTGGGCGTGGACATGAGCACGCTGCTCACCGACCCGGTGACCCTCGGCGTGTACTTTGGCATGCTGCTGGGCAAGCCGATCGGTATCTTTGGCATGACGTTTGCCCTGGTTAAGCTTAGGGCCTGCGAGCTGCCGCGCAATGTCAACTGGCATATGATTGCCGGCGTGGGCATTCTGGGCGGTATTGGCTTTACCATGTCGATTCTCATCAGCGGCCTTGCCTTCCCGACGGCCCAGTTTGAGGTTCTGGCTGCCAAGGCCGCCATCCTTGCCGGTTCGGTCACCGCTGCCGTGCTCGGCATGATCTACATGAGCGTGGTTTGCAAACACCCCGCGCCCAAGGACGAGTAAAAGCGCGAAAACCGGCTCCAGAACCGATTCGGGCGCGTTCAAAATGCGGATTCGGGCGGTGCTTGCCGCCTGCCAGACACGCCAGTGGTCAAAAAACGCCGTTTGTGAGTACTGTCACAAACGGCGTTTCATTTTAGGTGTGGAAAATAATGAACAAAGTTATAAGAACTGTATGTTAATGAGTGATCATCGACTTCCAATTCGGCGCTGGCTGACGGTGACTAGGGAGTTTCAAGTCCAGTTTTGCCGATTTCGACCAAAAATCGCTGCTACTAAAAAGGTAACAGTACTCATATTTGCCTTTTTTGGCCACCAGCCCTAAACAAGCCTCGCCAGGGTCGGGAAACGGGCCAAATCGTCGGCCTCGAGGCTTATTCCACCGTTCCGTAGACGGCGCCCCAGCCGTGAGCGGCCAAGGCGGAGTTGAGCTGGTCGCAAAGTGACTGGCGATCGTAGTAGCCGGGCGGCAAAAGGTTGACGATTTCCATGAGGTCGGGCGCCAGGTCCAAGATCTCGGCCTGCACGATCAGATCCAGGCGGTCGATGGCGTGGCGGTCGTAAAACAGTCCGTCGACCAGGCGCTGCAGGTCGCCGAATTCCTCGGCCTGGAACGATCCATACTCCATAGTGCCTCCTTGGGCGCCCCACGCCGGCATGCGCGGCGATTCGTAATTTATTGCGATGGACTTAATCTATCACGGCTTCATAACGTTGCGGCGGTGGCGGTCTATACTTAGACGAACTGCAACGTCCCGCTTCGCGAAAGGTCGCACCCATGCAGACGATCTACCAGAAGATGGAAACCACCGAACTCGATGCCGCCATTAAGGCGCTCAAAGCCGCGGTCGCCGAGGTCAAGGCCAAGGGCCTGGCGCTCGACATGGCCCGCGGCAAGCCGTCGCCCTCCCAGGTGGACATCTCTCGACCCATGCTCGATATCCTCAATGCCGATGCCGATCTGCACGACGGCAATGTCGACTGTTCCAACTACGGCTGCTTTGAGGGCATTCCCTCGGCACGCAAGCTAGCGGGGGAGTTCCTGGGTTGCCCCGCCGAGCAGACGCTCGTGCTGGGTTCGTCGAGCCTTTTGATCGAGCACGACATCGCCGGCATGTTCTGGCGCTGCGGCTCGTGCGGCAGCGAGCCCTGGGAGGCTTACGAGGCCGCGCACGACGGCAAGAAGGTCAAGTTCCTGTGTCCCGTTCCCGGCTACGACCGCCACTTTGGCATCACCGCCGATCTGGGTATCGAGAACGTTCCCGTCGCGATGACCGACAACGGTCCCGACATGGACGAGGTCGAGCGCTTGGTTGCCGCCGACGATTCCATCAAGGGTATCTGGTGCGTGCCCAAGTATTCCAACCCCACGGGCATCACCTTTAGCGAGGACACTGTGCGCCGCCTGGTTGAGATGCCCACGGCCGCGCCCGATTTCCGCATCTTCTGGGACAACGCCTACTGCGTGCATGACCTGTACGACGAGACCGACGAGCTCGCCAACATCTTCGATCTTGCCCGCGCGGCGGGCACCGAGGACCGCGTGGTGGCATTCGCCTCGACGTCCAAGATCACCTTCCCGGGTGCCGGTATCGGCTTTATCGGTGCGAGCCCCGCGGTTATCGCGGAGTTCTCCAAGCGCCTGAAGGCCGGCCTCATCAGCGCCGATAAGCTCAACCAGCTGCGCCACGTGCGTTTCCTTCCCACCATCGAGGCGGTCAAGGAGCACATGAAAAAGCATGCCGAGTTCCTGCGCCCGCGCTTTGAGGCCGTTGAGCGCAAGCTCACTGAGGGCTTGGGCGATACGGGTTGCGCCACTTGGACGCATCCCCGCGGCGGCTACTTTGTAAGCTTCGATGGTCCCGAGGGCTCGGCCCAAAAGGTCGCTGCGCTCTGCGCCGACCTGGGCGTCAAGCTCACGCCGGCCGGTGCCACCTGGCCCTATGGCAAGGATCCGCGCGACACCAACATCCGCATCGCGCCGAGCTATCCCACGGTCGAGGACCTGGAGGCCGCGCTCGATGTGCTGGTGCTGGCCGTTAAGCTCGTCGCTGCCGAGCTTGCGCGTGCCGAGCGCGCCTAACGCGCGGCTTCCCGTACTATCCGCACTTTCGATACGTAAAGGAGCGTATACATGGATTTGGGTATTTCCACCAACCCCACGCCAGAGCTCTACACCATTAAGGTGACCGGCGAGATCGATATCTCTAACGCCGATAGCCTGCGCAATGCCATCGACCTGGCGCTCGAGCAGCCCACTGAGGCCGTTGAGCTCGATTTTGCCCAGGTGAGCTACATCGATTCGACGGGCATTGGCGTGCTCGTGGGCGCCGCGCACCACGCGGTCGACCACGGCAAGCGCTTTAGCTGCACCAATGTGCAGCCCCCGGTGATGCGCGTGGTTCAGCTGTTGGGTGTCGACCAGGAGATGTCGATCACCGCTGCATAATCTTTGTCCCCAAAAGGGCGTGCCGTTTGGCATATGTTTGTGATGCGCTCGGACGTTTTGGCGTCCGGGCGCTATACTTGACCGAATGAATAGACGAGTTCCGGCCGAATGGCGCGGTGCGGGCTCGACTCACATCGAGCCTTGGAGGTATGTGTGTTTGGTATTGGAGAGGGTGAGCTCGCGATCATCGTGGTCTTCGGCTTTTTGCTGTTTGGCCCGGATAAGCTCCCACAGATGGGCCGCACGATCGGCCGTGCTATCCGTCAGTTCCGCGAGACGCAGGAAAAAATGACGGCTGTTGTTCAGTCCGAGATCATCGATCCGGTAAGCGAGGCCGCGTCGGCCCCGGTCAAGCCCAAGAAGGCTTCTGTCGATGACGATTCCGATGCGGACGAGGATGCCGTCGAGACGGCTGCGCCCGCAAAGAAGGAGACCTTTGCCGAGCGTCGTGCCCGTCTTGCTGCCGAGAAGGCCGCAAGCGAGGGTGCCGCCGAGGGCGAGGGTGCTGCTGAGGAGTCCGAGGCCGAGAGCGCCGAGCCTGCCGCTGCCGCCAAGCCTGTCGTCGAGCCCGAGCCTGCTGCAGAGCCGGAGCCCGAGCCCGAGCCGGCAGAGCCCACGACGGCTGACCTCTACGCCCGTCGTCCCCGCAAGCGCAAGGCCGTCGTCGACCAGCTCGCTCGCGAGCTCGAGGCCGAGGACGACGCCGCTGCCGCCGATGCCCCGAAGGGAGGCGATGAGTAATGCCTATCGGACCTGCGCGTATGCCGCTCTTCGATCACCTGGGAGAGCTCCGTCGCCGCCTGACCATCGTGGTCGTCTCGGTGTTTGCCGCCGCCATCGTGCTGTATTTCGCCACGCCTGTGGTGCTCGACATCCTGAAAGATCCCATCCGCTCCTTTGTGCCGGACGGTAAGTTCTACATCACCACCACGCTCGGCGGCTTTGGCCTGCGCTTCTCGCTGGCCATCAAGATGGCCATGGTCATGTGCACGCCCATGATCATCTGGCAGATTCTGGCGTTTTTCCTGCCGGCGCTTCGCCCCAACGAGCGCAAGTGGGTCGTGCCCACGGTGCTCGCCTCGACGGTGCTGTTCTTCCTGGGTGCCATTTTCTGCTACTTCATCATCATCCCCGCGGGCTTTGAGTGGCTTATCGGCGAGACCTCGGCCGTTGCTACGGCGTGGCCCGATCTGGAGAACTACGTCAACATGGAGCTGCTCTTTATGATCGGCTTTGGTGTGGCGTTTGAGCTGCCGCTCATCATCTTCTACCTGTCCGTCTTCCACATCGTGTCCTACGCGGCCTTCCGCAGCGCCTGGCGTTACGTATACGTTGGCCTGCTTGTGGGATCGGCTGTGATTACGCCCGACGGCTCGCCCGTCACCCTGGGTCTCATGTACGGCGCCCTGCTCTCGCTCTACGAGATCTCGCTCGCCATCGCCCGCGTGGTCGTTACCGCGCGCGAGGGCAAGCAGGGCCTGTTTGTGAGCCGTCTGGACCTGTTCTCGGACGATGAGGACGACGAGGAGTAAATCGGTATGCACGAGGTTGGCATTGTCAACGGCATACTCGATACAGTGATTCGCGCGGCGCGTGGGGCGGGGGCCTCGCGCGCCGTTTTGGTGACGCTGCGTATCGGGGATATGACCGAGGTCGTGCGCGAGGCGCTCGACTTTGCATGGGAGACGTTCCGCGACGAGGACCCGCTCACGAAGGGTTGCGAGCTTGCCGTGGAGGAGGTCCATCCACAAAGCGAGTGTCTGGACTGCGGCGAGGTTTTCGACCACGATCGCTTCCACTGTCGCTGTCCCCAGTGTGGCGGCGCCAACGTGCGCCTACTGCACGGCCGCGAGCTCGATATCGCGAGTATCGAAATCGAAACCCCCGACGATTAGCCCGCTAGCCATCTGGTGATGGGGTATAAAGGGGCCAAAGTAAGGAGCGCTAAGTATGGCCGAGAAAACGATTGATATCGCGTCGCCGATTCTGTCGCGCAACGAGCGCCTGGCAGATCAGCTGCGTCAGCGATTTAATGAGACAAACACCTATGTGATCAACGTCTTGTCGAGCCCCGGTTC
>ENA-ORTI01004238-ORTI01004238.1-human-gut-metagenome-genome-assembly--contig:-NODE-4238-length-10171-cov-2.910340_pt1 | contig 10171 bp, 8 predicted proteins | sample MGYA00242071_ERZ509191 | MGnify/ENA primary metagenome ERZ509191 (study PRJEB26280, sample SAMEA2338832) | human gut metagenome | biome: human gut; feature: human-associated habitat; material: faeces...
AGGGCGTGGCGGAGTTCGCCGTGATGCTCATGCTTATCGTGCTGCGCCGCTATAAGCCGACGCTCTGGCGCCAGCAGGTGAACGACTACTCGCTCGGCGGGCTCGAAGGGCGCGAACTCGGCCGCCTTACCGTGGGAATCGTGGGCACGGGCCGTATCGGCCAGCAGGTCGCGCGCATCTTGGGCGGTTTCGGCTCCAAGGTGCTCGGCTACGATCCCTATCCGAGCGACGCGGCGCGCGCGGCCGGGATCGAGTACGTGCCGCTCGAGGAGCTCTACCGGCGCTCGGATGTCGTGACGCTGCATGTTCCGCTTACGGAGGAGAGCCGCGGCATGATCGACGCCGAGGCCATCAACCAGATGCGCGATGGCGTGGTGCTGGTCAACGTGAGTCGCGGCGAGCTCATCGATGTGGCGGCTGTTACGAGCGCCATCGAGTTCGAGAAGATCGGTGCGCTCGCCATGGATGTGTTCGCAGACGAGGGGGGCATCTACCACGAAAGCCGCGTGAACGATATCATTCGCAACCGCGATATGGCGTACCTGCGGCAATTCCCCAACGTGGTGCTCACGCCGCATATGGCGTTCTATACCGACACCAATGTGAACAGCATGGTCGAGCAGGGCGTGCGGGGCGTAATCGCCATGGCCGAGGGTCCTGGCAGCTGGGCGAGCGAGGTGTAGCAGGGCGGCTGTTTGCGCCGCATACCGTTGGCACAGGCTACGCTCGGTCCAAAATCCGTTGCTATCCATGTTCGAGGTTCGATGGGGGAAATATGACGCAGCGCGAACGGCGCTCACAGCCGACGCATATCCACGTGCGCGGCGCACGGGTGCACAACCTGAAGAACATCGACGTCGAGTTCCCGCTGGGGCGGATGATCTGCGTGACGGGCGTCAGCGGCAGCGGCAAGTCGTCGCTGGTCGACGCGACGCTGCGCCGGGCGCTGAGCTGCGAACTGTACCGCTCCTACGAGCGGCCGCTCGAATACGACCGCATCGAAGGCATCGAGCATATCGACAAGCTGATCGTCGTCGATCAGTCGCCGATCGGCCGGACGCCGCGCAGCAATCCGGCCACTTATTCCAACGTGTTCGGTGACATCCGCAAGCTGTTCGAGTCGACGCCCGACGCGCAGATTCGCGGGTTCAAGGCGGGCCGCTTCTCGTTCAACGTGAAGGGGGGGCGCTGCGAAGCGTGCAAAGGAGCCGGCGTGCAGACGATCGAAATGAATTTCCTGCCCGACGTTTATGTCAAGTGCAACGTCTGCAACGGGCACCGGTACAACCGCGAGACGCTGGAGGTCAAATACAAGGGCAAGAACATCGACGACGTGCTGAACATGACGGTCAATCAGGCGGTCGAGTTTTTCGAGGCGATTCCGTCGATTCACATGAAACTCAAGTCGATTCAGGACGTGGGGCTCGGCTATCTGACGCTCGGACAGCCCTGTACGACGTTGTCGGGCGGCGAGAGCCAGCGGATCAAGCTGTCGACCGAACTGGCCAAACGCGATACGGGCCCAGCGCGTCAAGCTCGCCACGGAGCTCTCCCGCCGTGCCACGGGCCGCACGTTCTATATCCTCGACGAGCCGACGACCGGCCTGCATTTCGAGGATGTCCGCGTGCTGCTCGACGTGCTCGGAAAACTGGTCGACAAGGGCAATACGGTGATCGTGATCGAGCACAATCTGGACGTGATCAAGGTGGCGGACTACCTGATCGACATCGGTCCCGAGGGCGGGCGCGACGGAGGCCGTCTGGTGGCGGCCGGGACTCCCGAGCAGGTCGCTTGCGTCGAGGAAAGCTATACGGGACAATTTCTCAAGCCTTTGCTCGGCAAGTAAGCCTTTGCTGCATTTTCATCGGCAGGCAATCTGTTCCCGGAAATATGCGACGATCGGGCGTTTCGTCCGCCGAATGGAGGGACCGGATCGTTTCCGAAAATGTGCGGCAACCGGACCTTTCGTCCGCAGAGTCCGAAGAGAGACAGAGCCGAGTCTTGGTGTGCCCCTTTCCGATTTCCCTGATCTTCTTGTGTGTATTCCGGAGCCGTCCCGCTGAAATGTGGATAACCGGGCCGAATCGTGTTGATAAGTAGCCTTCGGTCTGTCGACAAGTCTGTTTATATCTCTTCGCTTTTTGTTGGTGGTAAGAATCTCTTGATTGTTGACGGAGGCACTGGATTGTATCGGGAATGGCTTCAGCGGTATTCATTCCTGAATCGGCCCCAAAACCATTTCGTTTTTCTTGATGTGTGTCGTGTGTCTGTATCTGTTCGGTTATAACTACAAAAATAGACCGTTCGTCTTTTGCTACGGATACATAACTTTTCCCGGGCCGATTGATGCTTGGATTCCATGCAAGAGCGGGCACGGCGACTGAAGGACGTTGCTGCAAATCCGCCGTGCCCGCTCCTGCTCGTGATGGTTGCGGAACGGTTATTTCAGGGGCGAATCGGGCTCTTTGGCCATGTGGCTGTAGTACAGCCGGTCAAGCAATCCCGGCGCGAACTTTTTGATCAGCACGGTGGCGCGCCCGTTGAAGTCCATGGCGAGCGTACGCTTGCGCCGGACGACCCCGCGCGCGATGCGGCGGGCCACTTCGGCGGCGCTCATCATCTTCTCCTCCTTGCGCGGCGACTCGCCCTGAGCCGATCCGTCGGCGGTCAGGGCTGAGAAACGTACGTTCGACGCCGTGAAACCCGGAGCCGCGATCATTACGTGCACTCCCTTTTTCAGGTTCTCGATGCGGACCGTCTCCAAAAATCCGGTCATCGCGTATTTCGAGGCCGAATAGCCCGTGCGGCCGGGCAGGCCGTGAAATCCGGCTACCGACGACACGCCGACGATCGATCCGCGCGAGGCCTGAATATACGGCAACGCGTATTTCGTGCAGTAGACCGTTCCCCAGAAGTTGACATCCATCAGTCTTTTGAGCACGCCGAGATCGACCTCGTCGAACAGCGCGCGCATCGAGATGCCCGCGTTGCAGATCAGCACGTCGATTCGGCCGAAGCTCGAGACCGCCTTTTCTACCAGCCGGCGGCAATCCTCTTCGCGCGTGACGTCCGTCGGTTCGTAGACGGCTTGCGTCCCTCGGGCAGCCAGATCTTCGGCGATGGAGCGGAGCTTGTCTTCCGACCGGGCGCCCATGACGATCCGGGCCCCTCGCGAAGCGAACTCGTACGCCAGCGCGTAACCGATTCCGGACGATGCTCCGGTAATGACGATTGTTTTGTCCTTGAAGTTCATGCTTTCGTATCTTTTGACTGCGTTTCGGGCGCAGCGGTTATTCGTTCTTCCTTGCGCTTTCGCGTCGGAACCGGCCGGGCGGGGCCGTTCTCCTCGTTTGTTTCCGGGCCGCCGAGTGTTCCGATGCGAAATCCTCGGTGCGCAGCGACCGTGACTCTGTTTGCCGTGCAAGCGCCTTTGCAGCGGCTTATTTCGGGGGGCGGCCCGTCCCACAGGGCTTTCCGGAAATTCATATCTGCAGCAGGCCGAGCGGCCGCATCAGGTCCCATTTTTTCGACAGGTAGAAAGCCACGAAAGACTCCTCGCTGTAATGCCGGAACAGCTCGGCTGCCTCGCCGAACGTGAACTTGCGCGACAGATCGGAGGCGGTTTGCATCAGGCACAGCAGAAATTCGGTCTCATGCGGCTTGAATTTCAGTTTCCTTGCAGACGAGGCGCCGTGCAGCACGAGGCCGTCCTCTTGCCGAACGGGAGGAGGACCGATCCACACGACCCTTGCGTTTTCGTCGAACAGACGCGATGCGTCGGGCCGGATCATCTGATCGGCTATGAGCGAGGCGTCCACTGTCGTGCGTGGCGTTTTCCCGGCGAACCACTTGTGAACCGGACGGTCGAGCCCGTCGCCGGCCATGTAGTGTCTGAGCGCCTCGTCGAGTCCTTCCCCGACCAGACGGATATCGTATCCCCGGTTCTCGACGAATGCCACTTCGTTGTTGGCGAACGCGTGCACATGGGCATTCCGGCGACGGACGCCGAACGCTTCCGGGTCGGTTCCGCTCGGGCTGTGAACCGTCATCGCGTACCGGTGCCAAAAGGCCGAATCGATCAGTCCGGCCCGGAACATCTGGCGCACCACCTCGAGCGAGTCGACGCTTTCTTGCAACGTCTGGGTAGGAAAGCCGTACATCAGGTAGGCATGGACCATGATGCCCGCATAGCTGAAGTTACGCATGGCGAGCGCGGCTTGCGCTATATCGACGCCCTTGTTCATTTTCTTCAGCAGCCGGTCCGAGGCCACTTCCAGCCCGCCCGACACGGCGATACATCCGGCCGCGGCCATCAGCAGGCACAGGTCGCCCGTGTAACGGCTCTCGAAGCGGACGTTCGTCCACCAGCTGACGCACAGTCCGCGGCGGAGTATCTCGAGCGATATTTCCTTGAGCAGCTTGGGCGGGGCCGCCTCGTCGGTGAAGTGGAAACTGCGGCTGCCCGTTTGGCGGATCACCTCTTCCATCCAGTCTACGAACGTGGCGGCCGGAACGCTCTCGTACCGCCGGATATAGTCGAGCGACGTATCGCAGAAGGCGCACTTGGCCCAGTAGCAGCCGTGCGCGATCGTCATCTTGTTCCAGCGTCCGTCGGTCCACAGCCGGTGCATCGGGTTGGTCGTTTCGAGCAGCGAGAGATACCGGTCGAAAGGCAGCCCTGTGAAATCCGGGCAACCTCTTTCCTTGTGGGTCACGTTCCCCTCGCCTTCGTGGTAGCCGTCGCGCGTGTAGGTCCGCACGAGCTCTCCGTCCGAAAGAATTCGCTCCAGCGGCAGCTCCCCGTCGTCGAGTATCAGGTAGTCGATGTAACGGAAGATGCCCCGGTCGCTCATCGTCCGGAGCTCGGTCGACGGATATCCGCCTCCCGCAGCGATCCGGATGCCGGGATAATGTTGCTTGAGGTATTGCGCGCACCGCAGCGCGGCGAGCAGGCATCCCGGAAAAGGAATCGTGAAACCGACGATCGTCGGCCGCTCGGCCGTGATTTTCCGTTCGAGCAGTTCGCACATTCTTTCTTCGATCGGGTTCATCGGCTCGACCAGTATGGTCTCAATCTCGGCGAACGACCCGATCGCCATGGCCAGACGTTCTCCGTAACGGACGATCTCGAAGTGTTCGGTCACCGTCGCGCGGATCAGATCGCTCAGATCCTGCAGGTAGAGCGTGCAGAGGAATTTGGCGCATTCCGCCGTCCCGAGGGTTCCGAACAGATCGCTCAGGTCTCCGATCGCCTCGAATCTTCCCGCCTGCGGCAGAAACTCGCCCGTGCAGATCAGTTGGGCGAGGCCCGGGTCCCGTCCGCGCAGGAAATCGACGACGGCGTCGATCGTGGCCGTATAGCGCGTCCGCATGGCTTGGATGCGCTCCAAATTCTCGTCTTCGCCCGGAATCCGCAGATCGAAAACCCGTTCGAGAAAATCCCGCGAAAACACGGTCCCGATCAGTTCGACCGACAGGTCGGCCTGAGCGACGTCGAACCCCCTGCGCCGGAGGTAGCCGCTCAGGTAAGCGGTGGCCGGGTAGGGACAGTTGACCTGAACGAACGGAGGCGTGACGAGCAGCAGCTTTTCCACGTTATTCGGGAATTTCGACGGTCAGGCCGTCGTATGCGAAATAGACGCCCTCCGGCAGCGCGGCCTGTTCCTCCGCGTGGCGTCCCATCTGGTGCGATACGTGCGTCAGGTAGGTGACGTTAGAAGAGACGGCGCGGCTGATCCGCAGCGCATCGTCGAGCGTGAAGTGCGACAGGTGAGGTTCTTTGCGCAAGGCGTTGATGACCAGCGTGTCTACGCCCCGTATTTTGTCGATTTCCCGCTCGTCGATCCGGTTCATGTCGGTCAGGTAGGCCAGCGGTCCTATCCGGAAGCCGAGGACCGGCAGCTTGTAGTGGATGCCCCGGATCGGGACGATCCTCGTCTGTCCGATGGAGAAAGGCTCGTCGGGGCGAATCGTATGCAGGTCGATTTCCGGAACGCCGGGGTAGGGATGCTCCGAGAACGCATAGTCGAAGTCCTGCCTTACCCGCTTCTGGACCCGTTCTTCGGCATAGAGCTTCACCGGAGCGCCGGAAGTGTAGTTGAATGCCCGCACGTCGTCCAGTCCGCTGATATGGTCCTTATGCTCGTGGGTCAGCAGAATTCCGTCGAGTCTTTCCACGCCCGCCCGCAGCATTTGTTGCCGGAAATCCGGGCCCGCGTCGATCAGGATCGTTTCGCGTCCCGTCTCGATCAGGGCCGACGTTCGCAGTCGTTTGTCCCGCTCGTCCGGAGACAGGCAGACCCTGCAATGGCAGGAGATGACCGGTACCCCCTGCGACGTCCCGGTTCCCAGAAAAGTCAGTTTAGCCATGCGGAATGATAGTTTGCAGGTCCCAAAGGTAGCAAAAAAAAACGATTCGCCGGGCCGCTCGGAGACTGCCTGTCGCGCTGCCGAGGAAGGTTCTTCCGAACCGGCCTGATTCCCGATTTTTTCGGGAGACGGTGAAAGCCGGGCGAGTTCAGGTCTGCCGTGCGGCGGATTTCCCGGACGACTGATCGGGAAGCCCTGCCGGACATATTTGCCCGAAGTTTGCTGTAATCGGTTCGGCGCCTGTGTACGGAGCCGGAATGATCATAGCGGATTCCATGGTAGTTGCCTATTTGAGAGTGAGCACTGGGAAGCAGAATCTGGCGAACCAGCAGGACGAAATCAGGCGGTTCGCCGCCGCCGGAGGCATCGTGGTCGACCGTTGGGTGACCGAGGTGGTCAGCGGCCGCAAGAACGAGAAGGAGAGAAAGCTGGGCCCGTTGCTCGGGAAAATGCGGTCGGGCGATACGTTGATCGTGACGGAGCTGTCGCGGCTGAGTCGCACGCTGACCGACATCATGGCGATCATGGGGCGCTGCCTCGAGCACAGGATCGTCCTTTACAGTATCAAGGAGGGCTATGCCTTCGACGACAGCATCAATAGCAAGGTGCTCTGCTTCGCCTTCGGGCTGGCGGCCGAGATCGAACGGAACCTGATCTCGATGCGAACGAAAGAGGCGCTGGCCCTGTGTCGGGCCGAGGGCGTGAAACTCGGCCGTCGCAAAGGGAGCTACACGAAATTGCGGATACTGATCGATAACCGTCGGGAGATCGTACGGATGCTGCGCGACCGCAAGTCGATCGCCGACGTATGCAGGCGTTACGAGGTTTCCCGGGAAACGTTCAACGCACTACGGAGGCGGTACGGTTCGGTCGCCCGCGCAGCCGAGTCGCGCCGAAAGTCCGGATAGCTTTCCCGTAGGGAAGCGTGCGTTCGGCGACATGGCCGCTTCATGCGTTGTTTTCGAGGTATCGATTGCCCGAGGCATTGGAAACAATCCGATACTTTCCGTATCTTTACGCCCGGAAATCAACAAGCAAGATTATGAAATTCGAAGAATTGGGGCTTCATGAAGATATTCTGGAAGGAATCCGGCCGATGAATTTCGACCAGATGACTCCCGTGCAGGAACAGACCATACCGGTGATTATGGAGGGGCGCGACCTGATCGGCTGCGCCCAGACGGGAACGGGCAAGACGGCGGCCTATACGCTCCCGCTGCTCGAGCGGCTGTTGCGGGAGGGCAATCCCGACAACGTGGTCAAGTCGCTGATCGTCGTGCCCACGCGCGAACTCGCGCAGCAGATCGACGTCCAGTTTCAGGGATTTTCCTACTTCCTGCCGCTTTCGACTACGGTCGTGTACGGCGGCGGCGACGGGTTCGGGTGGAGCGAGCAGAAGCAGGGCATGCTGATGGGAACCGATATCGTGATCGCCACGCCGGGCCGGCTGATCGCGCATATCCAGAACAGCGGGATCGACCTTTCCCATGTCGAGTACTTCGTGCTCGACGAGGCCGACCGGATGCTCGACATGGGCTTTTTCGACGACATCATGCGGATCGTGTCCCAGCTGCCTTCCGAGCGTCAGACGATCATGTTCTCGGCCACTCTGCCGCCCAAGATACGCAAACTGGCCAAGGAGATCATGCATGATCCGGCCGAGGTCAATATCGCCGTGTCGAAGCCCAACGAGGCGATTGAGCAGTCGGCCTACGTCTGCTACGAGAACCAAAAGATGGGTATCGTCCGCGAGTTGTTCTCGAAGCCTACGGGAACGAAGACGATCATTTTCTCCTCCTCGAAGCAGAAGGTCAAGGAGCTCGCTTTTTCGCTCAAGCGCATGAAGCTGAACGTCGCACCGATGCACTCCGACCTGAAGCAGGAGCAGCGCGAAGAGGTCATGCTCGACTTCAAAAACGGCAAGATCGACGTGCTGGTGGCTACGGACATCGTGGCGCGCGGGATCGACATCGAGGACATCGGCACGGTAATTAATTTCGACGTTCCGCACGACCCCGAGGACTACATTCACCGCATCGGCCGGACGGCCCGGGCCGCGGCGACCGGCACGGCCATTACGTTTGTCAACGAGAAGGAGCAGGGCAAGTTCCACCGAATCGAGACCTTCATCGAGCGGGAAATTCCCAAGGCCGCGCTGCCGGAGCAGCTGGGGGCGGGTCCCGCCTACGACCCCGGTGCCGGAGAACGTCGCGGGGGACGCGGCGGTCGGAACGCCTCGGGCCGGGGAGGCCGCAACCGGGGCCGGGACCGTGGCGGAGACTCCCGTCCCGCACTCGAGTCGCGCCCGGACCAAGGCGGCGGTTCCGCCGGACGTTCCCGAGGGCGCCGTCATGGCCGGGGACCCCGCAGGGAGGAGAGAAAGAAAGACGCCGAGAGTTAGTCTTCAGGGGCGGATCGGCACGCGGTATGCCGTTTCCCGTCGGATGTCTGCCGGATGTTGCGTCGGTGCGGGGAAAGCGTCTTCGCGCGGAATCCTATGAGCCGACAGCGGGTTTCGGTCCTCCGTTTATAGCGGCTTCCGGTTCGACCTCGGAGGAGCGGGTCGGAAACGGGTTGCGCTTCGTGGTTCCGGATTTCGGCGGCATGCGGTTGATTCGCGAGGATTGAGATTGATATAATATCGTTATGGAAGTATCTTTGAGCATAGACGACGCGACCTGTATCCGGTGCGGCCGATGCGTGCGGGTGTGTCCGTCGGTCATTTTCACGCAAGCCGCCCCGAAGCGGCTGGTCGGCGTGCAGCACCCGAACACCTGCATCGTCTGCGGACATTGCGTCGCGGCTTGTCCGACCGGCTCGGTCGGGCACGGCGACTTTCCCGAGGAAAAAGTGCATCCCGTGGATCGCGGCGGGCTTCCCTCGCCCGAGCAGATGCTGGCGCTGTGCCGCTCCCGGCGCTCGAACCGCGCGTTCACATCGTCTCCCGTTCCCGAGCGGGCGCTCGGGATGATCGTCGAGGCGGCCCACCGCGCGCCGACGGCCAGCAATCTGCAACAGGTGGCGTTTACGCTGGTCACCGATCCGGATACGCTGAGGCGCATCACCGCCTTTACGGTCGAGACTTTCGCTTCGGTGGTCCGCAAGCTCGAGAATCCGCTGCTGAAGCCTTTGTTGAAAGTTTTTGTCGGCGGAGCTTACAGGTACCTGCCTAACTTTCACCGGCTGATCGGTGAGTACGGCGAGGGGCGCGATCTGATTTTGCGCGGTGCCACGGCGGTGTTGCTGATCCACACGCCCGACGGCTCGCGCTTCGGCTGTCAGGATTCGAATCTGGCCTATCAGAACGCTTCGCTCATGGCCGAGAGCTTAGGGGTCAGCCAGTTCTACACGGGCTTCGTCTGCTCGGCTGCCGGGCAGGCCGGACACGGTCTCGAGAAGCTGCTCGGAATCGACGGGAAGATCCATGCCGGCATGGCGATGGGCATGCCGGCTTTCCGGTTCCCCAACTACGTCGATCGCCGCGAGGTCGAGCTGCGCAGACTGTAAGTTTGCCTGTGTCCGAGACCTTTTTGCTCGGGACATGCGTCCCCCGACGGCTTGCGGACTATCGGTTGCGTGCGATGCTATGCTATTAGAAATAAGAGAATTTCCTAATTACATACAAGTAAATATGATTGATTTAATAGATAATAAAATATATACATCTGGCTATATGTTATCTGATAACAATGCTTGTTTTATAATACTTGAAAACTATAAACCTAACAATGCTAGATTAGAAGTAGCAGAAATTATAATTAATGTATGTAATGGTGTAGATGATTTTATGATGGGTTCATA
>ENA-ORTI01004245-ORTI01004245.1-human-gut-metagenome-genome-assembly--contig:-NODE-4245-length-10167-cov-2.464695_pt1 | contig 10167 bp, 9 predicted proteins | sample MGYA00242071_ERZ509191 | MGnify/ENA primary metagenome ERZ509191 (study PRJEB26280, sample SAMEA2338832) | human gut metagenome | biome: human gut; feature: human-associated habitat; material: faeces...
TAAAGAAATTGAAGAATGTGAAGCGATTATTCCCAAGCGTTTCTTAAGGGAAGAGTGGAAAAAAGAAGGACTGAAAGAACGGGAAGAAGAGTTTTTATCCCAATGGACAGGCAAGATGTTTGCAGAAAAGCGTGCAATGATCTTTGTAAGCGCCACAGGTATTGCAGTGCGGGCTATTGCGCCATGGATCAGGGATAAGATGACTGATCCGCCGGTAGTTACAGTGGATGAAGGAGCGCAGTTTGTGATCCCCTTGCTATCAGGGCATGTAGGCGGGGCCAATGAACTTGCAAGGCACATTGCAGACTGGCTGGAGGCAGTGCCTGTGATCACGACAGCAACGGATGTAAATGGGAAGTTTGCGGTAGATCTGTTTGCATCTGCCTATCATATGACGATCATAGACCGGAAAGAAGCGAAGAACATATCAGCAGCAGTATTAGAAGGAAAGCAGATCGGTGTTTTCAGTGATCTTCCAATAAAAAAATTGCCAGACGGCTTTGTGATGGATAGATGGTGTGAAGAAAATATTTGTATCACAGTAAAGGATCCTTCTTTTCCGGAAAAAAAAGCTTCTTATTTGCGTCTTGTTCCCAGGGCGGTTGTCCTTGGTGTTGGGTGCCGCAGGGGAACAGATCCGGAATTTATGAAAGAAAAAGTTTTTGCCTTATTAAAAGAACATGGGATCGATCCGGCCGCTGTGAAAGCTATTGCTTCTGTAGATGTAAAACAGGATGAACCTGCGGTATTAGGTTTAAAGCAGGTATTTGACGGAGAATGTTTACATCAACCCTGTGAGCAGCGTTTCTATACGCCAGAACAGTTAAATCAGGTTCCAGGCGATTTTAAAGAGTCTGCCTTTGTAAAAAAACAGATCGGGGTAGGAAATGTATGTGAACGGTCGGCCTGCGCAGCAGGTGGGAAATTGTTGGTTGAAAAACAGGCAGGCGATGGGATCACTTTAGCTGCTGCACTGGAATGGCAGGGTGAACTTGATTTTTCAAAAGGGTTTGGAACGACTGTGCGGGGGAAGGAATGTTTATGGGACCGAAATACTCAGTTTTATATTTTAAAGAAAATTTAATGCAAAGAAAGAACCAGATGAATGACAGGCTGCAGAAAATGTTGTTGAAGAAGTATGCTTTGACCAAAAATCAACGTTATCTTGCCTGGTTAGAGCAGCAGTCCCAGATGCATATTTCCACCATAGACAGTCTGGCATATGATCTGTTTAAACAGTTTGGAACCGATGTTGGTTTTGGAAGAGATCTGAGCATTAAAAATCTGGAAAGGGATAGAAAGTAAGTGAATACAAAGTATGAAAGACCGGAAGAGCTGTGAATGGGAGTCACAGCTCTTCCGGTTCTTATATTGTTATGCAGATAAAAAGATATTAATTCGATAATATCAACGTCCTAAGCCCATCCGTACTTGACGGCCCGTTAAACATATATAATGTATAAGATCCGCCGGTCTTTAACGCTGCTGAAGCTGCTGCAATGGCATTATTGTTGTTAAATGCATTGGTGCGGAATACGTAGATGGAATACCAGCCGGATGCGAAACTGGAGAACGGGGTTACTTCCTGGAAGCGGACGTTGGTGAAGGTGCGGTAGGAATTGCCGCGGTTTTCTAAAGCTACATCAAAAGGCCCAAGGTCCGGGGAAAGGTTGCAGGCACGGATGCAGGCAGTGCCGGATGGTCCGTTGCAGGAAAGGTCGGATATTTCCATCAGATCCAGCCCGGTGCTGGTATTGATGATCGCAACGGTAGAGGCAGAACCGGCACGGATGGTGATCATTTTCTGGATATAGATATAACCGTTAGTGCCGGATACTGTAACCGTCTGGAAGCCGGAGGCTGCCTGTACATAGCTGGTGAGATCCCCGTTATCCAACTGCTCTCCAATGCGCCAGTTTCCTAAAGATACGTTAAATGCCGGATAACCGGAAGAAGCATTTAAAATGCGTACCCGGCCAAGGCTTGAGGAGGTAGTGCAGTTGTAACAGGGGAAACTGATACCTGGGAGAACGGTAATGGAGCCATTAGACGGGAAGACAGGACGGTATACCGGTATCTGGGAATTCCCCGGCTGTCCCATACCGCCAGATGGACGGTTGTAATTAGGACCATTGTATACAGGTCCGCCCTCTCCTGGATTTGGCAGGGGGATAACAGGAACAGAACTCAGATCATCGCCGAACGAGCCGTTTCCGCCGGAGCCATTATCCATGGGATCATTATTCATGGAACCATCATATACAGGTCCGCCTTCTCCAGGGTCCGGCAGAGGAGTTACAGGAATATCTTCTTCATTTGTCTGAGCTGCTTTTACCATGGAAATGGCTTCAGAAGCAGGATTTAACTTAGAATTAGTCATAAGAACCTCACAATCATTCTTTCCCTATTAGTGTATTCTTAAAAGAAAAAATGGGTGCAGAAAGCCGTAAACAGCCAAACTGGCATTTCAGGGCCGGGGATGTCATATAATAAAAGGAAAAGGCTCCGGGAGAAACGGTATGAGAGAGGACAGAAAACGGGCAGCAGTGGAAGCTCTTGGTCTTCCAAGAGATGTAATACTGGGGGATGTTCTGCTCCATTTTACAGGTCCTTATGAAGTAGTAGCGGAAAATTTCAGGAGCCTTCTTATCTACACAGATACGTATGTGAAAATAAAGGCAGCAGGCTGTATGGTAGTGTTTAAAGGGCTTCATCTGGAGATAGAGACTTATACGGAAGATGCTTTAAAGATCAAGGGACAGATACGATCGGTAGAGTTTGATGATCTGTTATCAGAAAGGAGGGTGGAGGGATGATCCGGTATTTTTTTCGCCTTTTAAAAGGTTATGTAAGAATACAGATCAAAAGCATCAGCCCGGAATATTTTCTGGAACGGTGCAGGATAAACGGGATATTTTTCTGGGAACTGGTATGCTTGAAAAAGGAGAGTACCAATGTTCCCTTTTTTTAAAGGATTTTTCCCGGTTAAGGGGCTGCGCCAGAGGTAAGGGTGTCCGCCTGCGTATCTGCGAACGCCGGGGACTGCCGTTTTTTCTTCAGAGAAACCGGAAACGATGGTATGCGGCAGCAGGTCTTTCCAGTTTTTTCCTTTTGCTCTATATTATGTCTTTGTTCATATGGGATATCCATTTTCAGGGCAATCACCATTATACTGCAGATACGTTGGTGCGCTATCTGGATACACAGGATGTGCGCTATGGGATGAAAAAGAAAAAGATAAACTGTGAGGAGCTGGAAGCTGGGATGAGGGAAGCGTTTCCTCAGATCACCTGGGTATCGGCCAGAGTATCCGGCACCAGGCTGGTGATCCAGATCAAGGAAAATAAGATCATACAGGCTAAAACAACGGTGAAGGAAGATCCCTGTGATCTGGTTTCAGATGTAACTGGCACGATTACCTATATCATGGTGCGCCAGGGAATTCCTAAAGTGAAAAAAGGAGAAGAGATCCAGCAGGGACAGGTCCTTGTCAGTGGCCGTGTTCCTGTAATCGGGGATGATGAGCAGGAGATATCTGCTTTTTATGTGCAGTCACAGGGGGAGATACTGGCAGAAACAGTAGAAACTTATGAAAAAGAACTGCCTCTGACCCGGGACGTGCGTTATCCTACAGGAAGGAAACGCTATGGTCTGCGCCTGATCGCAGGTCCTTTTTCCTTTTCATTTCTTATGCCTGAATGTTTGATCCCTGAATTGGGGAAAAATGGAAATAAAGAAAACTGGGATTACACCGCAGATATGATCCAGTTAAAGCTGTTTTCAAATTTTTATCTGCCGCTTTTTGTGGGAAAGATAGCAGGGGAATATATGACGGTTTACGAGAAAGGTTATACAAAAGAAGAGCTGGAACAGACAGCTTCAGAAACAAATCGGCAATTTGTTGAAAAATTAAGGGAAAAAGGGGTACAAATTCTTGAAAATAATGATAAAATAGAAAAGAATATATCTGGTTACAGGATCAGCGGAACGCTAAAGGTAATAGAGCCTGCGGCAGTCAGCGTCCCTGTTTCTAAAACTCAAGGAGATTAAACAGACGGATGAGTGTAATTGAAACCATGATCGACATTCCGGCAGAACATGAGAGAAATGTCTGCGGGCAGTTCGATGCATATTTAAAGAAAATAGAACGGACCCTTCATGTGACCATGATCGCCAGGGACGGCGAGATCAAGCTGATTGGTCCGGAAAAGACCATTGGTCAGGCAAAAAGCGTATTTAATAACCTGATCCAGCTTTCCATGCGGGGGAATACTATTACCGAGCAGAATGTGGACTATGCCCTGTCTCTTTCCTTTACGGAAAATGATGACCAGATCTTGGAGATCGATAAGGACATTATCTGCCGTACCATTATGGGAAAGCCGGTAAAGCCAAAGACTTTAGGCCAGAAGCATTATGTGGACTCCATCCGCAAGAAGATGATCGTATTCGGCATTGGACCGGCTGGTACCGGTAAGACCTATCTTGCCATGGCTATGGCCATCCAGGCTTTTAAAAACGGGGAAGTAGGCCGTATCATCCTTACAAGACCTGCGATTGAGGCAGGAGAAAAGTTAGGTTTTCTTCCAGGTGACTTACAGAGTAAGATCGACCCTTATCTGCGCCCGTTATATGATGCCTTATATCAGATCATGGGAGCGGAAAGTTATCAGCATAATTCCGAAAAGGGTCTTATTGAGGTAGCACCTCTTGCATACATGAGAGGACGTACCCTGGACAATGCATATATCATCTTGGATGAGGCACAGAATACCACACCGGCCCAGATGAAGATGTTCTTAACAAGAATTGGTTTTGGCTCCAAGGTCATCATCACCGGAGACCAGACCCAGAAAGACCTTCCTTCCGGTGCAACTTCCGGTCTGGATACAGCTTTAAAAGTCCTTAAAAACATTGACGATATTGGTTTCTGCTATCTGACCAGTTCTGACGTAGTCCGTCATCCTCTGGTACAGAAGATCGTCAAGGCATATGATGATTATGAGAAGAAAACAGCGTCAAAGACCGCCAGAGGGGAAAGAAAAACTCCGGCAGTGAAAAATACACGAAAGGGGAATAATCGGTAATGACAGTTTCCATTGAGTATGAAGCAGAGAAAAAACTGGATCTTCCCTATGAGAAGATCATAAAGGAGATCGTAGAGGCGTCTCTTGATTTTGAAAAATGCCCTTATGAGGCAGAGGTGAATGTGATTCTGACAGACAATGATGCCATCCAGGCCATCAATAAAGAGTACCGTCAGATCGATGCGCCTACGGATGTGTTGTCTTTTCCAATGGTTGATTATGAGAAACCTTCTGATTTTGACCATGTGGAAGATGCAGTGGAAGATTATTTCAATCCGGAAACAGGAGAACTGATGTTGGGGGACATCGTGATCTCTGTAGACAAGGTGGAGGAACAGGCTGAAAAGTACGGTCATTCCCAGACAAGGGAATTAGCATTTTTAGTAGCGCACAGTATGCTTCATTTATGTGGATATGACCACATGGTAGATGAAGAGCGGCTGGTTATGGAAGACCGTCAGAGACAGATACTGGACACAAGGGGGTACACCAGATGAAAAAAGGGAGCAGAAGTAAAAAGGCAGTACGAAGGAAAATGATGTTAGGAACGATCCTTTGCATAGCGGCGCTGTGCGCAGGATGCGGGAAGAAAGCGTCAGAAGAAGCAGCACAGACGCAGGTTCCCACAACACAGGAAACAACCACTCAGGCAGCCACTTCTGCTCCCAAAATCCTGATCCAGTCGGATGAGGAACAAAAGGAAGAAACGAAAGATTTGCCGGACTATAACTTACCAGAAGAACGGGAAGAAAAAGACGGCATGATCCGAAGCTTCCTTACAGGTCAGATGGTACCGGTAGAACAGGCAAACCGTCGTCCTATCGCTATCATGATGAGCAATGACAAAGAGGCAAGACCTCAGTACGGTATGAACCGGGCCGGTGTGGTCTATGAGGCACCGGTGGAAGCGGAAATGAACCGCTATATGGCAGTGATCGAGAATTATGATGATCTGGACCGCATTGGTTCAGTGAGAAGCTGCCGTACCTATTATACTTATTTTGCAAGAGAGTTTGATGCGATCTATGCTCATTTTGGCCAGAGTACCTTTGCAAAGCCTTATCTTAATAATGTGGATAATATCAATGGTCTGGATGCTATTGGAAATACTACGTATTACAGAAGCAAGGATAAACATTCTCCTCACAATGCCTACACAAGCGGAGACCGTCTGAAAAAGGCAATTGCGACTTTAGGCTATAGTACAGAGTATGATGAGTCTTATACGGGGCATTATCTTTTTGCCAGAGATGGCGTGGAGATCTCTTTAGATGGAAAACCAGGCGTGATAGATGCTGCCCATGCAAAACCTGGATATACTATGAACAAGCCGGATTTTGTGTATGACAGCAGTGATGGCCTGTATCACAGATACCAGTATGGGGATGTACACCGCGGAAGTGAAGGCCCTGTAGCAGTGAAAAATGTGATCTTCCAGTACTGCCAGAGCGGTTTCTATGCCTCTACCCAGTATCTGAACATCAATGTACATACCGGTGAATATGGGTATTATATCACAGACGGAAAAGCCATCCCTATCACCTGGGAGAAGGACGGGGAATTTGGTGTGACCCATTATTACGATCATGACCACAATGAGATCGTATTAAATCAGGGAAAGACCTGGGTCTGCATCATCCCTACTAAAGACTTTGATAAGTCTGAAATTAAATAAAAAACGTGGCGATACACGTTTTAAGTAATAAACATGGAGCACAGTAGAAGATAAATGAAAGCAGTACAGGGAAAAAAGAAAAATAAGGCAGCAAATTTCGTAATACAGGGAAGTATCCTGGCTATGGCCGGTATCCTGGTGCGTATTATCGGTATGCTTTACCGTATGCCTTTAAATGATATTATCGGAAAGCAGGGAAATGGATATTATACATCTGCGTATAATGTATACAACATTCTTCTGATCCTTTCCTCTTACAGTATGCCGGTGGCTATCTCAAAAATGATATCCGCAAGGCTTGCAAAAGGAGAATATGAGAACTGCCGCCGCATCTTAAAGGCAGGCCTTCTCTATGCAACAGTTACCGGCGGACTTGCAGCCATTATTCTTTGGTTTGGTTCTGACTTCTTTGCAGGACTGATCAAGACGCCTTATTCCAGTTACGCCTTAAAAACACTGGCACCTACCATCTGGATCATGGCGTATCTGGGAGTTTTAAGAGGTTATTTCCAGGGAACAGGAACCATGATCCCTACTGCGGTTTCACAGATCTTAGAGCAGATCGTTAATGCCATTGTCAGCGTAGTTGCAGCGGGACTTTTATTCCACGTAGGAGAAGGGATGAATGCGGCCCAGGGAGCAAAGAATTATTCCTATGCGTTAGGTGCTGCAGGCGGAACCATTGGTACAGGTGCAGGCGCTCTTACTGCATTTATCTTCTTTATCTTCCTGACAGCAAAAAGCGGCCGTTCTGTTTTAAAACAGCGTATTGCGACAGAGGAGTTATCAGAAGAAGCAGCGAAATATGCAAGAAGAAAGCGGACACGCTATAGAAAACTGATCTATGCCCTGACGATCACAGTACTTCCTATTGTAGTCAGCAGCGGTATTTATAATTGTTCCAATGTAGTGGACAACTTCCTCTTTGGACAGGGAATGGACAAGTTAGGATACAGCGGGGAAGAGATCGCTGTATTCTGGGGAGCTTTAGGACAGTATCAGCTGTTATTTAATATTCCGGTAGCTGTTTCTAATGCCCTTTCTTCCTCTCTGATCCCGTCTCTTACAAGAGCGGTATCTGCAGGAGACAGGGAACAGACTTTAAAAAGGATCGCAGCAGCAGTACGTTTCTCTATGCTGATCTCTATCCCGGCAGCAGTAGGTATTGCGGTTTTAGCAGATCCTGTGTGCAATCTGCTGTTTATCAGCGAAGATAACAGTCTTTTAATTAAGCTGACTATGGCAGGTTCTCTTGCGGTTGTATTCTTCTCTCTGTCCACAGTGACCAATGCAGTGCTTCAGGGATTAAACCGTATGGAAGTGCCGGTACGCCATGCAGCTGTTTCGCTGGTGATCCATGTGGCAGTATTGTGGGTACTTCTTATGGTATTCCATATGGGTATTTATGGTGTTGTATTTGCAAACATTGTATTCGCCTTTGTAATGTGCGTTTTAAATGCCCGTACTATTGCAAAGCATGCAAGATATCGTCAGGAGTATAAGAAAACATTTGTACTTCCGGCGATCAGCGCCTGCGTTATGGGCGGGGCAGCCTGGGGTGTATACAAGGTTCTTACCTTTATCCTTCCGGCAGCGCTTCTAAGAGGACGTTCCGGCAGAGCGATCGTGGTATTCCCGGCAGTGGCAGTAGCAGCTGCTGTTTATGCAGTACTTTTAGTGGGACTTAAGGCAATTGATGAAGAAGAACTGCGGGATATGCCTATGGGAACAAAAATGATCCGCATTTTAAAGAAAGTAAGATTACTGTAAATGGTATTGCAAACAGTGCCAGGACATGTTTAAAATGGTCTATTATGGCAGATACTATTTCTGAAAAGGTCAGTAAATGAACGTATATGACTTGATACAGGAGGTAGTATCCATGAAACATTTTTTATTTGCCCTGGGACTGTTCAGTATATCAGCTGTAGTATCGGTTCTTGTGATCTACGGGGCGGCACGTTACCAGATGAGGGAAGAAGCGCCGGTACCTAATACAGTGATCGAAACAGAAAGTGTGAATGAAATGGAAGGAAGGGCAGCTGCCAACCAGGAGAGCATTACTCCGGTAAGTTCCCGGTATTTTCTCGTCAGTGAGTCCGGTTTCCTTCTTGTATTTTGCAGTGATAAAAGCACCGTCTGTCTGTACACCCATATTCCGGTAACTGATTTCCCGGAAAGTGAAAGAGCCCGACTGATGGAAGGCATCTGGTTTTCAGATATGATGGACGTATACCATTATCTGGAGTCGTATACAAGTTAAAACAGGAGTTAAAAAATATGAAGAAAAGAGTAGGAATTATTGGCGGTGGCGCATCCGGGCTGGTGGCTGCTATAGGAGCAGCCCGAAACGGGGCGGAAGTGACTGTCATAGAACATATGGACCGCGTGGGAAAAAAGATCCTTTCTACAGGCAACGGCAGGTGTAATCTTACCAATTACAAAATGGAAGAAGACTGCTACCGCTGCGGCAGGAAGGATTTTCCTATGCAGGTAATAAGGGGCTTTGATGTAAAAGAGACGCTGGATCTCTTTATGGGACTGGGGATCGTTCCAAAAGACAGAAACGGTTATGTTTATCCTAATTCCGACCAGGCTGCTTCTGTTTTAGATGTGCTAAGGACAGAATTAGAGAGACTGAAAGTCCGTATCCTCCTTTCCTGTCAGATCGAAAAGATCGAAAAAAAGAAAAACGGTGGCTTTCTTGTACATACAGATCAGGGAAAGGTAGAAACAGATGCCCTGATCCTTGCGGCTGGTTCCAAAGCAGCGCCTTCTACAGGTTCAGATGGCAGTGGTTACGAATATGCCAGACAGTTAGGACATTCTGTGATCAAGCCACTTCCGGCTCTGGTCCAGCTTCGCTGTCAGGGAAATTTATACAAACAGATGGCAGGGATCCGCACGGAAGCAGAAGTGAGATTGCAGGCAGACGGTATTACCCTGGCAAGTGACAGAGGAGAGCTGCAGATCACAGATTACGGTCTTTCCGGTATTCCTATCTTCCAGGTAAGCCGTTATGCCGCAAGGGCGTTAGATGAAAAGAAAAAGGTAAGAGTTTATGTGGACTTTATGCCGGGCTGGGATGATAACGAAAGTTTCCGGCTTTTAAAAAAAAGAGCCCTTTTGCTGGCTTACAAACCGGCAGAAGAACTGTTTACAGGAATGTTAAACCGCAAACTTGCCCAGGCTCTTTTGAAACTGGCAGGCATTGATCCAAATACGCCCTGTGGCTCTTTAACTGGAAAACAGTTGGAAAAGATCCGCAAAGAATTAAAAGAATATGAAGATACTTTTGAAGGTACTTTTGGTGTAAATAAGAATACGGAAAATGGGACTATAGAAATTTTAGATCCCGATGGTAATCTAGTTCCTGTAGCTAAATTGGAATTAACCGAGTTACAA
>ENA-ORTI01004254-ORTI01004254.1-human-gut-metagenome-genome-assembly--contig:-NODE-4254-length-10149-cov-7.950267_pt1 | contig 10149 bp, 10 predicted proteins | sample MGYA00242071_ERZ509191 | MGnify/ENA primary metagenome ERZ509191 (study PRJEB26280, sample SAMEA2338832) | human gut metagenome | biome: human gut; feature: human-associated habitat; material: faeces...
GCCCGCAAACTGGCGGAAGAACGTTTCAACCTCGAAATCTTTTCACGCGAAATAGCAGAAAGCTTGCTGGAAATATCAAACATTTCCTCTAAAAACCGTACATTTGCATAAACTTTTGCCCATGAGAGTCCTGATTATAAATACATCTGAACGAATAGGAGGAGCAGCCATCGCAGCAAGCCGGTTGATGGAGTCACTGAAAAACAACGGCATCAAAGCCAAAATGCTGGTACGTGACAAACAGACCGACCAAATCAGTGTTGTCCGCTTAAAAAGTAACTGGTTGCAAGTGTGGAAGTTCATGTGGGAACGGATTGTGATCTGGAGTGCCAACCGTTTCCGGCGTTACCATTTGTTTGACGTAGACATCGCCAACACAGGTACAGACATCACCTCACTCCCGGAATTCCGCCAGGCCGACGTGATCCATCTGCATTGGATCAACCAGGGAATGCTCTCACTGAACGATATACGAAAGATACTGACCTCCGGCAAACCCGTAGTCTGGACCATGCACGATATGTGGCCATGCACCGGCATCTGCCATTACGCACGGGAGTGCAACAACTATCAGCAGGAATGTCACGACTGTCCGTACATCTACAAAGGCGGGGGACGAAAGGATTTATCCTATCGCACGTTCCGCAAAAAACAAAAGTTATACAGCTACGCTCCCATTCATTTCGTCACGTGCAGCCATTGGCTGAAGGAACAAGCCCAGACCAGTGCATTATTTGAAGGGAAAAGCGTGACCAATATTCCGAACGCTATTAATACCAACTTGTTCAAACCCATGAACAAGAAGGAAGCGCGTGCCAAATTCATGTTGCCGGAAGGTAAGAAACTAGTTTTGTTCGGCTCATTAAAGATCACCGATAAACGAAAAGGGGTCGACTATCTGATTGGGGCATGCAAACTGTTAGCAGAAAAGCATCCGGAATGGAAAGACTCACTGGGTGTAGTCGTATTCGGCAACCAGTCGCAGCAGTTACAGGAACAACTTCCTTTCCATGTATACCCGCTCCCTTATATCAAAAATGAGCATGAAGTAGTGAATATCTACAATGCCGTAGACCTCTTCGCCATCCCGTCTCTGGAAGAGAATCTTCCCAATATGATTATGGAAGCAATGGCCTGTGGAGTGCCTTGTGTCGGTTTTAATGTGGGAGGTATCCCCGAAATGATCGATCATCTGCACAACGGCTACGTGGCACAATACAAATCCTCGGAAGATTTTGCCAACGGCATACATTGGATATTGACGGAACCGGAATACAACGAACTCTCTGCACAGGCCTGCCGCAAGGTTCTGGGTAATTATTCGGAGAGTATCGTTGCAAAGAAATATACAGATGTCTACAATAAAATAACGGGGAAATATGCATAGTGTCCATCCTACTCCCAAGTTCTCTATCATTACGGTGACATACAATGCTGAAAAGGTATTGGAAGACACGATTCAAAGTGTTATTTCACAAACCTATCATCATATAGAATATATTATCGTGGATGGAGCTTCCAAGGATGGAACCCTCTCTATTATCAACCGCTACCGGTCACGCATACACACCGTCGTCAGCGAACCCGACAAAGGACTGTATGACGCTATGAATAAGGGCATCGCCCTTGCCAGCGGTGATTATCTCTGTTTCCTGAATGCAGGCGACTGTTTTCATGAGGATGATACGCTGCAACAAATGGTGCACACCATCAACGGCAATGAACTGCCCGATATACTTTACGGAGAAACCGCTATCGTAGACAAGGACAGGCATTTCCTGCGGATGCGCAGATTGTCCGCCCCTGAAACGCTCACCTGGAAAAGTTTCAAACAGGGAATGTTAGTCTGCCACCAGGCATTCTTCCCCCGCCACACGCTCGTAGAGCCATATAATCTGCAATATCGCTTTTCTGCAGATTTCGACTGGTGCATCCGCATCATGAAGAAAGCACGTACTTTGCACAATACCCACCTGACAATCATCGACTATCTGGAGGAGGGAATGACTACCCGGAATCAGAAAGCATCCCTCAAAGAAAGATTTCGGATCATGGCAAAGCATTACGGGCTGATTGGAACCGTGGCGCATCATGCATGGTTCGTGATCCGTGCAGTTACTCACCAGTAGGCGAAGGCATATAAAGCATCACCTGGTCTAATATCACTCCTTCGTCCAATGCCTTGATTACCAATTTGTGGGACTTCTTTCCGGATACCGGAAGTCGAACCGTTCGGATGGCTTGATTGCGCAGCACGTTCTCTTTCCATTCTTCACTCCGTCCTTTCGTTTCATAAGAGATCACTTCAGGCGCTGCATCGTCCAACGATATTGAGAAACGTAATTGATCTCCTCTCACAGGATGATTAGGCAACAAGCGGATGTCAACCTCTACCGAGTCTGTTTTCCAGTTGTCAAAAGAGAACATCAGTGCATCTCCCTTGTCAATGCCTGTCGCTTTGCTTTCATATCCCAGGCCCTCACAAATAGCAGAAGTTCCTTTCCGCGCATTCAAGGTCTTACTATTCGGGATATTCTTCCCATCCAAGCCGTTCCATTTATAGATAGCTACACGCTCTTTCATCATCGGAGAAGTAGCCGTTTTTCTTTCCACGCGATTGAATACGGGGAGTTTTCGGGGTTGGAAATCCATCATGCGGTTCCACTTTCCATCTTCCAGTGAGTTATACTGTTTTGTCAATACTACAATGCTGTCATAGGCAAGATCACTTTTCTCCCAGTCCGCTTTTCCGTGGCGGGCTAATTGGGCATATAGCAATTTCCGGTTCATCTGTGTAGCAGCTTGCACCGGGTATTTCACCAATTCAAAATAGGCACTTTGTCTGCCGGATGGGATTTTCAAAGCTGCCCGTTCCACTGTCTCCGACAATTTATCATAAGCCTGCAAACGTCCGTTGATTTCTTTTTCACTCCATGGGAGATCTTTGACAACACGATAAACAGGATCTTTCTCCTCTTCCCTCGTATTTCCCATAAATTCAGGTTTACGAATATGGGCCAGACGATAGTGTTCCTGCATCACAGGTAATACTGCCTTTGCGCACGAAGCTCCCAATTCCCGTTCCAGCCAGTGTTTCAGATGAGAGGTCACTCCTTCCGAGGCCACAGCTTCTATATTCCAGGCCATATCCATAAACAACTCTATCTGATACTCGGCAGGCTTGATATCTCCGACGTTCAGTATCCACATCTTCTGTATGCCTCGATCGTAAGCCAGCTTCATTTGTTGGAAAATCAGATACGGGCTCATCGTACTCAACCAGAGATGGTCGTGCGGACGTCCCCAATAAGAAACATGATAATAGACTCCATTCCCTCCTTTACGTGGGCATTCTTCGGCCGTAGGAAAATGGCGGATATAGCCATAGTTATCGTCACACCACATCAATGTTACATCATCGGGCACCTGTAATCCGGCATGATAAATGTCGAGTACCTCTTTATAAGGGATAAAAACCTGCGGGACTTTAGTTACATCCTTATCAACATATTTTTCAATCAACCCGCGTTGATCTGCAAACACACGATCTATTACGGCCTTCTGTTCTTCCACCGTCTTCGCTCCCTGCATCTTGCCATCGTGTACACCACGCATACCCAACGTATAGAGTATTTCCTGATCTGCCACCTCTTTTACACGGTCTTCCCAGAATTTGTAAACAGCCGGAGCATTATTCACATAATCATAAGCCCCTTCCCCTCTTCGTTTCCACTCGCCGGCAGCGCTGCAAGCCATCGGTTCGCAATGGGAAGCACCGATGAAGATTCCATATTTCTTGGCAGCTTCCCGATTGCCTTTGGTCAGGAAGAAAGGAAGTGTACATTCGTGCATTGCAGGCCAATAGGTGTTGGCACGCAGACGAAGTAAGAGTTCAAAAATACGCTCGTTGGTACGCGGGCCTATCTCACCTTTCACTTTTGAAGGTTCATAGGTCCGACTGCTCCATGGCATCAAGCCCCAGTCTTCATCATTAATAAATATACCCCGATATTCCACCGAAGGAGCCTGAAGACTTTGGAATTTGGAAGATAGCTTAAAAAGTTTCTTCTTTTCCGGAGTTACGTCCGCCCACCATTCCCAGGGAGAGACACCTAACAAACGGGATATTTCGAGTATTCCATAAGCCGTACCATGTTTGTCACTGCCGGCTACGATCAATTTACCCTCCGGAGAAACAGATAATAGAAAAGCCTGCTTCTTGCCTTTTAGCGCAGAAACATCTATGCCGGTCCGGCTGATAAGCTCACTCTGCCCCACCGTTCCTATCACAATTTCACCTGTTTTCTCATTCGCTTGGGTAGTCGACGACAATACTGTCTGAATATCACGCCCCAGCATTTCCAATGCGGTTCGTACAACCAGTTCTTCAGAAGGGCTGCAAGCGATGACAACTGTTTGACCGGAAGTCAAAACAAAATCCTTACTACGAATCGGTAAAGCAACTATCAAAAAGATGAAAAAAGAAAACAGAAGTTTATATCCCATAGGTTCTATTATTTATAGAAGACAAAATTACAAGTTTGCAGAAAATGTACTATAGAATAGTGTACAATTTCATAGAATTCTGTCCGACCTATTTAAAATGTAGCAGGCAACGCAAGCAACTGATACATCAGCGTTCGTGCCATGCGTATCTGTCCTTTCGTGCTGGGATGCAAACGGTCATATCCCGCATCGTAGAAATAAATCAGTTGTTCTTCCACCATCGGATTCAATCCGGTTACCGCATTAAAATCAATCACGGGAACTCCCCACACATTGCCGGCTTCTTTAACAGCCTGCACGTAGGCATCCACATATTCGCCACAACTGTTCTGGTAGTTTTCATCCGGTTGCACATTCGTTTCTCCAAAATTGGCCAGTGAACGGTGCAACGGGGTCAGCAACACAATCTGCTTGTCCGGGAAGAGTTGTTTCAGTCTATTGATTCCTATGTTGATACGTCCCTTATACGTGCTTCCATCCATTATAGGAGTGCGTTTCTTACGGGTTTCCAGCTTTTGGGTTTGCCCACGGGCTGCCATCACTTGTTCTTCTGTTTCCGTAAACCATTCTCCAATAGGTACACCGTCATTAAAATCATTCGTACCCATCAAAATCACGATAGCATCTACTTCTTCGCCGTGTTCTTTCTTCAGTTGCTCGGCTTGCCGGGGCACATCATTCCATTGCCTGCCACTGATACCATATACATAAGGAGTGATTCCCAGCCATTCCTGCAGAAAATCCCAGTATTTCTTTATCTTGTCACCATAACAGTTGGGATCTGTAATAGAGTCTCCCAAATATCCCACTCTTTTTCCTTGCCACGGGTGCCGGATGCATCCATTATTCGTTTCAACAGAGTTTGCCACTTTAGAAGATTGATTCTGTCCGCACAGAAAAGAGGAACAGAAAAACAGGATGGTACATGTGAGTAATAATTTGCTTTTCATCGGTATCATACATTAAATGAGAGATTTGTATTTAATATTCGACAAAAATAACTCAAAAAAATGTAGTTTCAATCAATTTGGACGATCAATCTCATCCATGCAACCGGATATATAAACATATTCCTATTTGACTATTCTTGCTAAAATACAGGTTTACAGTCTTTTTTCAATCAAGTTATCATTGAGTTTTGCAGCTAAAACCCTATCTTTGTCACAAACTAAAAGAAATAATTGGATGTTTAACTCATTTTCATTCCATAAGGATTCCGTTCTGTAAATAATCTGTAAGCCTTCCTCTCATTACAGATTATCCCTTATGTTTTCTGACATACTCTTGTCAGAGTTATTTTCTATATCTAAATTTTTAAACTATTTGTATGGTCAAATGGTTGCAAGCATCATTATATGCCTCCATTCGCCGTACAACTAAAATATTAAAACAATGAGTAACGATTTTAAATCAATCCACGAATTCGATTTTACACTGATATGTAATTACTTCAAGGCATTAAAACGTCAAGGTCCCGGAAGTCCTGAAGTCACACAAAAAGCCGTAAGCTTCATCAACGAACTGTCCGACAAGGCACGAATAGCCGACATTGGCTGTGGCACAGGCGGTCAGACAATGGCATTAGCCAACTATACGAAAGGACAAATTACAGGTATCGACCTTTTCCCCGACTTTATCGAGCTATTCAACAAAAATGCAATAGAAGCCCATTGTGAAGACAGAGTAAAGGGTATCGTCGGTTCCATGGACGCTCTGCCATTTCAAGAGGAAGAACTCGATCTGATCTGGTCCGAAGGCGCTATCTATAACATAGGATTCGAACGCGGCATGAACGAATGGAACAAATTCCTGAAAAAGAACGGATTTATCGCTGTAACGGAAGCCTCCTGGTTCACCCCGGAACGTCCCTCCGAAATAGAAGACTTCTGGATGGCCAATTACCCGGAAATCGATACGATTCCAAGAAAGATAATGCAAATGGAAAAAGCAGGATATATCCCGACAGCCCATTTCATTTTACCGGAAAATTGCTGGCTTGAGCATTTTTACGCTCCCCAGTTCCCTGTTCAGGAAGCTTTTTTGAAGGAATATGCAGGAAATGACGCAGCCGCAGACCTCATCACCGGGCAACGGTATGAAGAGAGCCTATATAATAAGTATAAAGAATACTACGGCTACGTATTCTATATAGGACAAAAAAAAGATTGATTATCTGCCGGAGAAGTTAGCAAGATAGGACAACTCTCCGGCATTTATTATCCTTTACTTTGCAGAAAACATGGAGACGAAAGATATCAATAAACAGGAATATCAGTTACGGATCAATAAAGTGACCGACTATATTCACAATCACATAGACCAGCCGTTATCATTACAGAAAATGGCAGGTATCGCCTGCTTTTCTCCTTTCCACTTCCATCGCGTATTTACAATCCTGACGGGCGAAACGCCTACGGATTATATCAAACGCACCCGGATTGAAAAAGCAGCCCTATTATTAAAACGAAACAAGGAACTTTCCGCCACCGAAATCGCCCGTCTTTGCGGCTTTAGCAGCCTTTCACTTTTAAGTCGCAATTTCAGGTTGCATTTCAGTATGACGATCCGGGAGTTCCGTTCATTAAAATAAAACCCTAAAGAATATGGAAAAAGAAAATAAGATTCTGATTTTTCGAACTTCTATCACCCAAAGGCGTGACATCAAGCGCATAGGAGAGCTTTTGGCAGAGTTCCCCCAAATAGACAAATGGAATGTGGACTTTGAGGACTGGGAGAAAATATTAAGAATCGAGTGCAGGGATATCTCTGCACTCGAAATATCGGAAGTACTCCGGAACAATCATATTTTTGCCACCGAACTGGAATAAAACCGGGAAAAGAAAACCTCTCAAACTCCCAACAACTGTTTCAATTCAGCCACTCCTTCAGAAGCTCCCTTCTGAATTACATGTATCGAACGGGAAGTATGCGTATCTACCGGTTTCGGATCAATCAGATACACCTCTGCTCCTCTCGGTACATAATGAAGCAGCCCCGCCGCAGGATATACGTTAAGCGACGTACCGATAATGACGAAAATATCCGCTTTCTCCACATATTGGATGGCGGTTTCAATTTCCGGCACAGCTTCTCCAAACCATACGATAAAAGGTCGCAATTGAGTGCCGTCGCCGGCCTTGTCTCCCATCTTCACTTCATATTCTTCCGGTTTCAGTTCTTTTATGTAGTGGGGATTATGAGGATCTCTGCTGGAACACACTTTCGTCAGTTCGCCATGCAGATGAATGATGTGGCTACTCCCGGCACGTTCGTGCAGGTTATCAATATTCTGTGTCACCACCGTCACATGGAAGTTTTTCTCCAGTTCCGCCAACAATTCATGTCCACGGTTCGGTTTCACCTCCAACAACTGTTTCCGGCGCTCATTATAGAAATTAATCACCAAAGCCGGGTCACGCTGATAACCTTCAGGAGTGGCCACCTGCTCCACAGGATACCTATCCCACAAACCGCCTGCATCGCGAAATGTACTAATCCCACTCTCGGCACTCATACCCGCACCCGTCAAAACTACCAGATTCTTCATTACTATTCCTCCTTCTTTTTTAATAGCCACACAAATGTAATCAGAATCATCGAATAAAAAAACACTTTCTCACGCTTAATATAATCCAATTTATGCAGAACTTTAAGATGAAAGATGCAGATAGTTAGCATCATTTATGGCAACAACTATTCGTCTGACTACTGTTACTCTTTCGTCTGACAGTTGTCAGACGAAAAAACAACAATTGTCAGACGCAAGTTCAACAGCTGTCAGACGATTAATTATCTACATAAACCAACCTAAATAATAAGAATAAGCCGATTAAATCCTACGAACAAAAAAACTAATTCTTTAAAGAAAAGCGATTAACTTTCACAGATATAAGAATTTTTAAATAGCAAATGCTAAATCATTCAAATAAAACACGTACTTTTGCGATTCATAAATTTGCAATTGATTGAAAGCTAAAACCATGATGGTGATACATTTCAATCGCCAACAAAAAACATTATATGGATAAATTCAGTTACTCTATTGGCCTCGGAATTGGTCAAAACTTATCAAGCATGGGAATCGGAAACCTTGCGGTAGATGATTTCGCACAAGCAATCAAAGACGTATTGGAAGGCAATCAGACGGCTATCAGCCACAATGAAGCCCGCGAAATAGTAAACAAGTATTTCGAAGAACTGGAAGCTAAAATGGGTGCCGTTGCTATCGAGCAAGGACAAGCTTTCCTCGAAGAAAACAAAAAAGGACCGGGCGTAGTTGTTCTTCCCAGCGGACTACAATATGAAATCATCAAAGAAGGTACAGGCAAAAAGCCGAAAGCTACCGACCAGGTAAGATGCCACTATGAAGGAACATTGATTGACGGCACACTGTTCGACAGCTCTATCCAACGCGGAGAACCGGCTGTATTCGGTGTCAACCAAGTAATACCGGGATGGGTGGAAGCTTTGCAGCTGATGCCGGAAGGTTCTAAATGGAAACTGTATATTCCGTCAGAACTTGGTTATGGCGCAAGAGGTGCCGGAGAAATGATCCCTCCTCATAGCACACTCATTTTTGAAGTAGAATTACTCGAAGTATTATAAATAAAAAATTTCAAAGCAAAATGAAAAAAGTTAGTATTTTTATGGCAATCGCCGCTGCTGCAAGCCTTGCTTCTTGTACAGCTCAAGCTCCTAAAGCAAATCTGAAATCAGACATCGACTCACTGTCTTATTCTATCGGTATGGCGCAGACTCAAGGTCTGAAAGGCTATCTGACAGGTCGTCTGGACGTTGATACTGCTTATATGGCAGACTTCATCAAAGGTTTGAATGAAGGCGCAAACAAGACTAGCAAAAAAGACATCGCTTACATGGCAGGTCTGCAAATCGGTCAGCAAATCAGCAACCAGATGATGAAAGGTATCAACCAGGAATTGTTTGGCACAGACTCTACTAAAACTATCAGCAAAGAAAACTTCATGGCAGGTTTCATCGCAGGTACTTTGGAAAAAGGTGGCGTGATGACTATGGAAGCAGCTCAAGAATATACTCGTACAGCTATGGAAACTATCAAAGCAAAAGCTTTGGAAGAAAAATATGCTGACTATAAAGCTGAAAACGAAAAATTCCTTGCTGAAAACAAGACTAAAGACGGCGTAAAAACAACTGCAAGCGGTCTGCAATACAAAGTAATCACTGAAGGTAAAGGTGAAATTCCTGCTGACACTTGTAAAGTGAAAGTGAACTACAAAGGTACTTTGATCGACGGAACAGAATTCGACAGCTCTTACAAACGTAACGAACCGTCTACTTTCCGTGCCAACCAAGTAATCAAAGGTTGGACAGAAGCATTGACTATGATGCCTGTAGGTTCTAAATGGGAACTTTACATCCCGCAAGAACTTGCTTACGGTGCAAGAGAATCTGGCAACCAAATCAAACCGTTCTCTACTTTGATTTTCGAAGTTGAACTGTTGAGCATCGAAAAAGATAAGAAATAAGAAAGTTCTTTTCTAAATAGAAAAAGGAAAGAGGCGCAAAACGTTTGTGCCTCTTTTTTTTGCTTTTTCCTATTTTTTTTCTCCGAAAAGAAGAATAATTAAAATAAATCTCTATATTTGCTTACTATTTGATAACAAC
>ENA-ORTI01004255-ORTI01004255.1-human-gut-metagenome-genome-assembly--contig:-NODE-4255-length-10149-cov-2.342481_pt1 | contig 10149 bp, 10 predicted proteins | sample MGYA00242071_ERZ509191 | MGnify/ENA primary metagenome ERZ509191 (study PRJEB26280, sample SAMEA2338832) | human gut metagenome | biome: human gut; feature: human-associated habitat; material: faeces...
GAGCGCAGGACCTATATTTATGACTTTAGTCGCGGCGGTTTGGATGCTCGCTTACGCGCATCCAAACCTTGCTCCGAGGTCACAAATATAGGGTATCTGTCTCTTCTGGGGCTGACAATGGCTGGATTTGGTTGAATTAAAACAGAATGGGGGAAGATTTGAGGATTCTCCGGGAGATTGCGTGGTTTCATAATGGAATCTATATGGCGAAACATATCCGTCTGAGCCCCAAAGCACTCCAACCTTAAATAGTAATTTTGTTCGACAGCCAAAGTCAGCTCACAGAACGATACATAAGCTTCCGTCTTTTGCCTGTGGCAAATTCTATTTTTTAACTTCCACTTTCTGTCCAATCTTGCTTTCGGTTCCAGACAGAAGTCTGCCAATATTCGCTCTATGTCTGTAGATTGCAAAGAAAGCATAGAGCACACACATCGCAAATAAGTCCCATCTGCCTGGATGGAAAATGAGAACCTCCACTACGATTCCTGCGGACAAAAGGATGGATGCTAATGATACATATCTTGTTGCTGCTGTTACAACTACAAAAATAATGAAACAGCATAAACCAATTCTCCAGTCAAATGCCATCATAGCTGCAGCAGTTGTAGCGATTCCCTTTCCCCCCTTAAATTTTAAGAACACAGGATAATCATGTCCCATTACTGCAGCAAATCCTGTAACAAGCTGAATGAGGTCTGCGTTCAGTGTCGGCACTGCCGGACAGAGTAAAAACTTTACTACAAGTACTGGAATAAAACTTTTTAAGGCATCTCCTAAGAAAGTAAGGAGTGCGCGGGTCTTGCCAAGTACGCGAAGTACGTTTGTTGTACCGGAGTTACCGCTTCCATAATCACGGATATCCATTCCGCATAATTTTCCTACAAGGTAACCGCTCTCAATACAGCCACAGAAATAGCCTGCTACGATTACAAGTACATAATATACAGCGTTATTCATTTACTTCTCCTTTCTCTCACGATAGATGAAATGGATCGGAGTTCCACGAAAACCAAATGTCGTACGGATCTGATTCTCAATATATCTGGTATATGAAAAATGTGTCAGTTTCTTCTCGTTAATGAACATAACAAATGTCGGTGGCTTTACAGAAACCTGAGTAATATAGTAAATTCGTAAACGCTTACCTTTATCTGATGGTGGCTGCTTCATAGCCATTGCTTCGGTAAGAATTTCATTTAAGACACCTGTCTGTACACGAAGGGCACAGTTTTCAATTACGGCATCAATCATTTCAAACAATTTTGGAAGTCTCTGACCTGTTTTTGCAGAGATAAAGATGATCTGTGCATATGGCATAAAGGAAAGGATCTGACGGATCTTTTCCGTATGCTTGTAGATGGTCTTGTCATTTTTCTCAATGGCATCCCATTTATTTACAGCTACGATGATACCTTTTCCTCTGTCATGAGCAATTCCCGCAATCTTTGCATCCTGTTCGGTAACTCCCTCAGAAGCATCGATCACAACTACGACCACATCTGCACGCTCAACAGCTGTTACTGTACGGATAACACTGTATCGCTCGATCTCTTCTTTTACTTTACCTTTGCGGCGAAGTCCCGCAGTATCTATAAATATATAGTCCTTATTGTTCCATGTAACCTTGGTATCAATGGCATCTCGTGTAGTTCCCGCAATGTTGGATACGATCACACGCTCCTCACCAAGAAGTTTGTTGATCAGGGAAGATTTTCCCACGTTCGGTTTTCCTACGATAGCAATTTTCGGGATATCGTCCTGATCCTCTTCTTCACTCTTATCCGGAAATTCTTTGATCACCTCATCCAGCATATCTCCAAGGCCCTGTCTGTTGGCTGCGGAAATTGGGATCGGTTCTCCGATTCCAAGATTATAAAATTCATATACATCCATCATGTACTTCTGATGGCTGTCCACTTTGTTGACTACAAGGCGTACCGGCTTGCCACTGCGGCGGAGCATATCTGCCACCTTGGCGTCAGAATCCACAAGCCCCTGGCGGACATCTGTGATAAAAATAATCACATCTGCCGTGTCAATGGCAATCTGTGCCTGCTCTCTCATTCTGGAAAGAATGATGTCACTGCTGTCCGGCTCAATTCCACCTGTATCGATCAGGGTAAATGTCCGGTCAAGCCATGTGACATCTGCATAAATTCTGTCACGGGTTACTCCTGGTGTATCCTTTACTATGGAAATATTATCACCTGCCAGAGCATTAAACAGAGTGGATTTTCCTACATTAGGCCTTCCCACTATCGCTACTACTGGTTTGCTCATAAATTTGTCTCCTTCTTGTTGGTTTATGTTTCGGAGGATTGATCACAGCCTCTACCAGATCACGTCCTCCTGTGTCTACAATTACAATTTCTGTTTTCAGTGCCTCAGAAAGTTCTTTAAGTGTCATATCATCCAGAAAAATCTCTTCATCACCTTTCAGCATGCTGCATGGGATCAGAAGCTTTTCTCCCAGGTCAAGGCCGGAAAGCTGTTCTTTCAGATCCTGCCCTGTAATCAGACCGGACACCGTGATCTTTTCACCGAAAAAGCGATTCTCTATGGTCGTGACCGGAATCTGCACATTGGGAAATTTTTTCTTGATTTCTTCTATATAGCGGGCAATAAAAGGCGCCGCCAGTTTTCCTGTGGCGATCCTTCCTGTCACTTTACGGTCGTCACCGGTAAGTTTCTTAAGTGTTTCCTTTACTTCGGTTTCCAGAAGTCTTAACATGCCCACGCCATTTTCAAGCTGCAGATATCCGTCGTATTCCTCCTCACAGGGAAGCTCCCTGTCAGACAGAATATACCACTCATCCGAAGCATGGATAAAATGAATCCCGTACTTCTCCATCATAATCTTCTGCCAGCGTTCAATCTGATTCAGAACTTTTTCTGCATCTTCTTTATTAAAAGGCTCCAGAGGATAGAGACCTTTTCTGTATTTGGTAAGTCCTACCGGCACAACAGAAACACTCTGAAGAACCGGAGCATAGGCGGAAAGTTTCTCAAGGCTGTATTCCAGCTCATCCCCGTCATTAACACCTTTGCACAGTACGATCTGTCCGTTCATGGTGATCCCTGCGTTATACAGCATATCCACCTTCTCCAGGGCCTTTCCCGCAAAGCGGTTATGCAGCATTTTGCACCGGAGCTCTGGATTCATTGCCTGGAATGAAATATTGATCGGTTCCAGATGATAGCGGATCACTCGCTCAATATCCTTCTCGCTCATATTGGTAAGCGTCACATAATTTCCCTGAAGAAAGGAAAGCCTGGAATCGTCATCCTTAAAATACAGCGTCTCACGCATATCCGGCGGCATCTGGTCAATAAAACAGAACATGCACTTATTTGAACAGGAACGATAGTCATCCATCAGCCCCCCGTTCTCAAATTCTATTCCAAGGTCTTCCTCATATTCCTTCTCTACCTCCAGCTCCCACTCTTCGCCATCTGGCTTCTCTACCAGAAGCACCACAAGCTCTTCATTCATGAGATACCGGTAATCGAAGACATCCTCCACAGGCTGACCGTTTACAGACACAAGTCTGTCCCCCGGTTCCAGCCCCAGCTCCTCGGCAATACTGTCGGGCAGCACCCTGGAAATCATATGCTTTCTTAATTTCATCATTATCTCCCTTTTCTATCCCGTATATAATAACAACTTTGCTCTTAAAAATCAACACTTTGAGAAAACACCTTGACTGACACGTGGGTCTGATGTTATAAATAGACTGAGAATTTTTAATGACATACACTTAGGAGGAGTATTATGCCAAACATAGAATTGCTGGAAAAATCTATGCCTGTTGCCCCGATCCGAATCGCCGCACTTGCCGGATGCCGCGAACTGGCCGAGGAGGTTGACAAAAAGCTGGTTAAATTCCGTAAAGAACTTGTAGCAGCCAAGAAATCCACCATTATCCCACAGGGCTATGCAGAGAAATCTTTCCTTGTAGACTGCGAATGCCCGCGTTTCGGAACCGGTGAAGGTAAAGGTTACATCAAAGAATCCGTTCGTGGTACAGACCTTTACATTATGGTAGATGTGACCAATTACAGCCTTACTTACAGCGTATGCGGCCACGAGAACCACATGTCTCCGGACGACCATTACCAGGATCTGAAGAGAATTATCTCCGCAGCCACCGGTAAAGCACACCGTATCAACGTTATTATGCCATTCCTTTACGAGGGACGTCAGCACAGACGTACCAAGAGAGAATCTCTCGACTGTGCACTTGCACTTCGCGAGTTAAGCGCAATGGGTGTTTCCAACATCATCACTTTTGATGCTCATGATCCACGTGTGCAGAACTCTATTCCGCTGAAAGGCTTTGATAACTTTTTCCCGACATACCAGTTCCTGAAAGCACTGGTCAAAAATGTCCCGGATTTCAAACTCGACAATGATCACCTCATGATCATCAGCCCGGATGAAGGCGCTATGTCACGTGCTGTATATTTCTCCAATATCCTTGGAGTTGATATGGGTATGTTCTACAAACGCCGTGATTACTCCACTGTTGTCAATGGCAAGAACCCGATCGTTGCTCATGAATTCCTCGGAGATTCCGTAGAGGGCAAAGATGTTGTCATCATCGACGATATGATCTCTTCCGGAGAAAGCATGCTGGATGTTGCCCGTCAGCTGAAAGAGCGTAAAGCCGGACGTGTATTCGTCTGCACAACCTACGGTCTGTTTACAGACGGCGTAGCTAAATTTGACGAATATTACGAAAAAGGCTGGCTGGACAGAGTCATCACAACCAACCTTAACTACCGTATTCCGGAACTTCTCGACCGTCCATACTATATCGAAGCAAATATGAGCAAATATCTTGCAAGTATCATCGATATCATCAACCATGATGTATCTGTCGAGAAGGTTCGTTCCAGCAACGAAAAGATCATGGATCTCATGAAAAAAGTCAACGAACAGTAAGAAATGCTCCCAGGTTTCCACGTTTCCCGTGAGAAGCCCTGTGCGAATAAAGAAAGAGCGGATTACAGCAGGTGCAGATGCCCGGCATGGAAATCCGCTCTTCTTTTATGCCTGCATCCAGAAAGATCCTTCGGTTCGCCTCCCACAGATTCAGCTGATATTTTCCATCTGGTTTCTCATAAAAAAGTACATCCCAGTATTTTTCTTCAAATGCTTCTTTAAACTGATCGATCACATCTTCACTGACTTCATAACAGTCCTGACAGATAGACGGACCGATGGCTGCGTAAAGTTCTGAAGGGTCTGTCTGAAATTCCTCAGCCATTTTTTCCACCGTCACTTTACCGATCTTTCCTACCGTACCTCTCCATCCGGAATGTGAGAGTCCTATCGCTTTATGTACCGGATCCACAAAGAAAAGTGGTACACAGTCCGCATAAAAGGTCGCCAGAACCAGTCCAGGAACATTGGTGATCATTCCATCCACATCCGTATAAGGCCTCGGTTTTGTGATTCCATTTCCCCTGTCTGTTTCCGTGACCACATGCACATTGGTGGTATGTGTCTGATCAGAAGTTACGATATCTCCCATGGAAAATCCCATAGCATCAGAGAGTCTGCGGTAATTTTCCCGCACTGCATCCTCGTTATCTCCTCTTGTAAAGCTTAAATTCATGGATTCATAAATTCCCTGACTCACTCCGCCCAGACGGGTACTGAAGCCATGTACGATCCCGGGAATTTTCTCAAAAGCAGGATACGTCAGCCACGTAACCCCGTTCTTCTGATTTACATTCATTAATTGCTTATCTTTATACCATTTTATTTTCATATTATGTAACCAGCCCTTTTATCTGCAAAAATCAAAAGCATTTTTTATCCAGTGGATTTTTTCTCCGTCAATTCCCACTACATCAAAACGGCAGGGAGGAAATTCCCGGTATCCATGTACAGCCAGGTAAAACATTGCCACTCTGCTGATGATCCGCTGTTTTTCTCTCCCTACCGCCGCAAAAGAACTTCCACTTCTTCCGTTCTTTCTGTATTTCACTTCAATAAACACCAGATATCTTCCATCCTGCGCAACAAGATCGATCTCACCACTTCGGCAACGAAAATTTCTTTCCTTGATCTGCAGCCCCTTTTCTTGCAGGAACGTTGCAGCAATTCCTTCATAATAGCTGCCCTTCTGTCTTCTATTTTCCTTCAGATAAACAAAACCTTTCTGTTTTTGATGTCGGTATCTTAAGTATCTTATCCGTTATACAAAATGTGTGATAAACGTTTTCCGGTGTATCGGACTTGGCCCGTATTTCTTCAGTGCTTCAATATGTGCTGCAGATCCGTAACCCTTGTTAGAGGCAAATCCATACTCCGGAAGAACTTTGTCATATTCTTCCATCATCCGGTCTCTGGTCACCTTTGCCACAATACTTGCCGCTGCAATGGATACGCTTTTTGCATCGCCCTTGATAATGGGTACCTGAGGGATCTGAACCTCCGGTATGGTAACTGCATCGTTCAAAAACAGCTGTGGCTGCACAGAAAGTTTGCTTATCGCCTGACGCATTGCCTCATAGGTTGCCTGCAGGATATTGATCTCATCAATTCTTTCCGGACTTGCCATTCCGATTCCAACAGAAACTGCACCTTCCAGGATCACATCATACAGCTCTTCTCTTTTCTTTGCACTTAACTGCTTGGAATCATTAAGATACAAAATCTTGCAGTCCTTTGGCAAAATTACCGCACCTGCAACCACCGGACCGGCAAGAGGACCTCTTCCCACCTCATCGATCCCGCAAAGATATCCAAGATGCTCATATTCATGTTCATATTTCTTCATGCTCTCTGTACGTACACGCTCATCCTCCAGAGCCTGAAGCTTTTTGTGATACTGCTGGATCAGTTTCTGTACACCGCTTCTTTCATCGTTTTCATAATGCTGAAAAAGGGCGTTGTATTCGCCCTCCTTCGCTGACGCAAAATGCGCCCTGATATCTTTCATTGTTTCCATTATGCTTCCTCTGTTCCTTTCGGAAATTCCAACGTTACTTTTCCAAGTTTTCCGGAACGGAATTCTTCCAGCAAAAGACGGGATGCTTTTTCATAATCAAGTTCTTCACCTTTTTTCAGACATCCTCTCGCTTTTGCAACTGCAGTAAGGATATCCAGCGGTTTCTGTCCTTCTTCCACGCTGTATCTCTCTTTGAGTGCTGCCGGGTAAAATTCCTGCAGATATCCGATCAGACCCAGGGCAAGCTCCTCAATATTCAGAATATCATCCTTTATAGAACCGATATAGGCAAGACGCATTCCAACTTCCTGATCTTCAAATTTGGGCCAGAGAATTCCTGGTGTGTCCAGAAGTTCCACACTTTTATTCAGACGGATCCACTGTTTTCCCTTCGTAACTCCCGGTTTATTTCCAGTCTTGGCACATGCTTTTCCTGCAAAAGTGTTAATAAATGTTGATTTTCCAACATTCGGGATGCCTGCTACCATGGCACGTACCGGACGGTTTTTGATTCCTCTTCTTCTGTCCCGCTCTGTCTTTTCCTTACATGCTTCTGTAATTGCCGCAGAAACAGCTTTCATGGAGCCTTTATTACGGGAATCGATACTTACCGCATAGATCCCTTGTTCTTTGAAATATTCCATCCAGGCACGGTTCTGTCTCTCATCGGCAAGGTCTGCTTTATTGAGAAGGATCATACGTGCCTTGTTTTTTCCGAGTTCATTAATATCCGGATTGCGGCTGGAAAGCGGAACCCTTGCATCTACAAGCTCAATGATCAGATCGATCAGCTTGATATCTTCCTGCATCTGGCGTTTCGCCTTTGTCATATGGCCTGGATACCACTGTACGTTCATAATTCACCTCATTTTTTATCTGATAAAACCTATTTTACTTTTGGGAGAAACTGTAAACCATATCTTCCCTACAATATATTTCTTGCTGATATTTCCAATATCGCTGAAACGGCTGTCCTCGCTGTTATTCCGATTATCTCCCAGAACAAAATACTCTCCACTTTCCAGTGTGATAGCACTGTCTGCAAGTCCGCCATCTGCGATTTCCTGATAAGCACCATTCTCTTCGTAAACATTTCCATTAATGTAGATCTGGCCTTCTTTTATCTGAACTGTTTCGCCTGGAAGGCCGATCACACGTCGGATATGCAAAGCCGCATCATCACTGGCACTTGTTTTAAAAACAATTACATCCCCACGTTTCGGAGATTTTATCTTATACAATGCTCTGTTTACAAAGAATTTCTGGCCTACCGAATACGTAGGTTCCATAGCACTCTCCTGCAATGTCACAGTCTGAAATGCAGAAATCGCAACCAGCACAGCAAATACCAGCGTTACGATAATCTCAAATACCCACTTGACGATCCCTCTTGTGCGGTCATCCCGAAGTCTTTCCCTTGCTTCGGAAACAGCTCGGCTTTCTTTCAGATCTTCAATTTTTCTCTTCTTATTTAATCCCATATTCTATCCCCTGTATGCATCATTATTTTGCATACCTCTTGATGTAAAAAGAGGGACAATAGCAAATGTTATTGTCCCTGCCTCTTTACTTATGAAATTATTTTACAAGCTCTTTAACCTTAGCTGCTTTACCTACGCGATCTCTCAGGTAGTTCAGTTTCGCACGGCGTACTTTACCATGACGGATAACTTCAACCTTAACTACGTGTGGGGAATGAAGCGGCCATGTTTTCTCAACACCTACACCGTTGGAGCTCTTTCTTACTGTGAAAGTCTCTCTTGTACTTCCACCCTGTCTCTTAAGTACTGTACCCTCGAAGATCTGAACACGCTCACGTGTTCCCTCTTTGATCAGTGCGTGTACTCTTACTGTGTCTCCTACGCGGAACTGCGGTACTTCAGCTTTCAGCTGAGCGGACTCAATGTTCTTAATAATTTCGTTCATGTCTTTCTCTCCTTAATTATACTGGATGTTCTTAATACGCATGTGGTAACAGAGGACCATCTTTTTTCACAACATAAGTGATTATACACTAGATAATATTCTATTGCAAGAACTTTTTTCCTGAATTTTCGAGTTTGTTTACCAGCAAAGTACCTCATGTCCTGTCTCTGTGACAAGCACCATGATCTCCCATTGCGCAGACGGCAGGCCATCTTCTGTCCGCACTGTCCAGTCGTCAATCTCATCTGTATAAATTTCGTCAGATCCCATATTAACCATTGGTTCAATGGTAAAGATCATTCCCGGTACCATGAGTACACCTGTATCTTCTTTGGAAGTGTAACTTACCCACGGATCTTCGTGAAACTCAAGACCTACCCCATGTCCGCCGATTTCTCTGACAACTGTGTATCCATTCTCCACTGCGTGCTTGTGCACAGCACTTCCCATATTTCCGATCGGTGTCCATGGTTTTACCTGCTCAAGGCCAAGCTCTACACATTCTTTTGTCACACGGACAAGTTTTTCCTTCTCCGGGCTTACCTCTCCGATACAGAACATACGGGAGGAATCAGAAAAATATCCCTGATAGATGGTAGATACATCTACATTGACAATATCTCCTTCTTTTAAAACGATCTCTTCATCCGGGATTCCATGGCATACTACCTCGTTGATCGATGTGCATACGCTCTTTGGAAAACCTTCATAATTAAGTGGTGCCGGAATTCCACCATGACGTACCGTTTCTTCATGTACCCAGTCATCAATCTGCTGTGTGGTCACACCCGGTCCGATATGCTCTGCAACATAATCAAGAACTGCGATATTGATCTTACAGCTCTCTTTGATCTTTTCAATCTGTGCAGGTGTTTTAATCAGATCATGGTCAAGAACTGCATATCCTTTCTTTTTCATAAGTTCCATTTTTTCATCAAATGCTTCATGGCATTTTTTATATTTCTTTCCGCTTCCGCACCAGCACGGATCGTTTCTTTCGATTTTCTTTGCCATTTCTTTTCTCTCCTTTTGCAGTCTGACTCTCTGCTTTTTCTTTTGTATTTTACGCAGGACATGAAGTGCTTTCTATTCAGCTGCATAACATCTGCCTGTTATATTCCTGCAGATCAATCTCTGCCTGATTTATCATAGCACAACTTTCATTTATAGAAAAGTACTCTTTGTGTTTTTGGTTTGTTTTATTTAACTTTTATGTTACTAATAATGTCGATTTTTTTCGAATTATATGAAGTTTATT
>ENA-ORTI01004267-ORTI01004267.1-human-gut-metagenome-genome-assembly--contig:-NODE-4267-length-10114-cov-2.527289_pt1 | contig 10114 bp, 7 predicted proteins | sample MGYA00242071_ERZ509191 | MGnify/ENA primary metagenome ERZ509191 (study PRJEB26280, sample SAMEA2338832) | human gut metagenome | biome: human gut; feature: human-associated habitat; material: faeces...
ACCTATATATGATTTAATTATTAACCCGTCAACTAAATTCAGTACACCTCAAACGTCCGTTTGTTCGGATGAGAACAAACGGACGTTTGAGCAAGAATATCTAATCGTTTTAATGAAAATGACTAATCGTTTTCTTGAAACGATTGGATATTTTATGTAAGATGTCCGTTTGTTTTCATTTGTGACAGACAGACATCCCGAAAACTATATCAGGCAATGCCGTGTACGTTGGCTTCTTTGTTGATTTTTTTGATGAGGCCTTGCAATACAGCACCTGGGCCACATTCTGTGAAGTCGTCAGCACCGTCGGCAATCATGTTCTGCACGGTTTGTGTCCAGCGTACAGAAGCTGTCAGCTGAGCTACCAGATTGGTCTTGATTTCAGTCGGGTCTGTATGAGGCTTGGCGTCTACGTTCTGGTATATCGGGCATTTCGGGGTATGGAATTCTGTGGCATTGATAGCAGCTTCCAGTTCTACCTTGGCTGGATTCATCAGCGGAGAGTGGAAAGCACCGCCTACTTTCAGCGGCAAGGCACGTTTGGCACCGGCGGCTTTCATCAGTTCACAGGCCTTGTTGATGCCTTCGATGCTACCTGAGATGACAATCTGTCCCGGACAGTTGTAGTTGGCAGCTACACAGACTTCGCCTTCGGCAGCTACTGACGCACAGATTTCTTCTACTTTTTCATCCGGCAGCGCAATGATGGCTGCCATGGTAGACGGCTGCATTTCGCAAGCTTTCTGCATGGCCATAGCACGGGCATATACCAGTTTCAGACCATCTTCGAACGAGAGCGCACCGGCAGCTACCAAAGCTGAGAATTCGCCGAGTGAGTGGCCGGCTGTCATCTCCGGACGGAAATCTTCGCCCATGCACAGTGCAGAGATGACTGAATGCAGAAATACGGCAGGCTGGGTAACTTTGGTCTGACGCAAGTCTTCGTCTGTTCCTTCGAACATGATATCTGTGATACGGTAACCTAAAATGTCATTAGCTTTTTCGAATAATTCTTTGGCAAGCGGTGAGCTTTCGTACAGGTCTTTGCCCATACCTACAAACTGGGCGCCTTGTCCTGGAAATACAAATGCTTTCATAAATGTCTGTTTTGATTGTTTGATTAATATCTGCGTGCAAAGGTAATTAATCTTTTGACATATTACTCATTTTCCGTGAAAATGTGCATTGGCTGAGGACTATGAAAGTGATTTAACGGTCCATGACCTTCGCCGATATGTACATCTTTCCCTGTCAGAATACCTTGCCAGACATATTGCTTGGCTTTTTCTACTGCGACAGCCAGCGGATCTCCTAACGCCAGATAAGTCGCAATGGCCGATGAAAGTGTACATCCGGTACCATGGGTGTTGGAACTGTTTACTTTATCAGCGCAGAACAAGTGTGGCTCGGATTCGTCTTTTTCTTGTAGCAGGTCGTACATTTGGCCGCCTTTCAGATGTCCTCCTTTTATCAGTACTGCCTGACTGCCCAGTTTCAACAGTTCATAGGCTGCTGCCTGCATGGATTGTCGTCCGTCGACAGTAATTCCTGTAAGTACTTGAGCTTCGCTTAGATTGGGCGTAATGAGCGTGGCAAGTGGCATCAACAGGGTGGTCAATGCTGTAATGGCGTCGTCTTCAATCAGCTTGCATCCACTGGTAGAAACCATAACGGGGTCGAAGACCACAAAACGCGGGCGGAATTTCTGTAGAGCATCGGCAATGACCTCTACAATCTTTATATCATTAATCATACCTATTTTGACAGCCTGTGGGCGGATATCCGTCATTACAGCTTCTATTTGTCCTTTTACAAACTCAGGAGGAACGGGGTGAATACCTGTTACCCCAAGGGTATTTTGGACTGTAATGGCTGTAATGGCACTGGCTGCGTATGCTCCTAACGCGGAAATGGTCTTGATATCGGCCTGAATGCCGGCTCCACCGCTACAGTCGGATCCGGCAATAGTTAGTATACATGGATAAGTTTTCATGATTCCTATTCGAATAATATATGGCAAAGATACAATTTTTTCTTTTAGTTATACCTGTCCCAATGGAATGGAACTCTGATTTCTAATGATTTGAATAAATATCGTATGCTATACAATAAGGTTTTTCTTTTTATTGTATAAAATACGAAATCTATTTTATTGTAAAATAGTGTTTTATAACATGATAAAAATATGTATTTTGTGATATGTCGTATTGAAAAACAATCTATATTTGCAGCAACGGAAACAAAATGAAGAAAAAATGGCTACGGGTGAAAGTAATGCAGTGATTGATGTACACGTTTCTGTAGATTGTGTGCTGATTGGCTTTGACGGTGAACAGTTCCGGGTATTGCTGGTCAGTCAGGTTGGCCGGCAGCCTGATGAAAACCTGAATATGCTGAAATTGCCGGGGAGTTTGATCTATGCGGATGAAGACTTGGATGAAGCAGCTAAGCGGGTGTTGACGGAGCTGACCGGACTGAAAAATATTAAGATGGGGCAGTTTAAAGCGTATGGCTCAATCAACCGTACATCTGATCCAAAAGATGTGTTGTGGCTGGAATGTTTTCATCAGATTACAAAGAATCGGGTAGGGCGGATTGTCACCATCGCTTATCTCTCGCTGCTGAAAATTGATCAGCGTAACCGGAATCTGAGTACGACATACGATGCGTGTTGGAAACCGGTCTCTGAAGTAAAGACTTTGGCTTTCGATCATCTGCAGATACTGAAGGATGCGCTGGCGTATGTTCGTCATTATGTAGAGAATACCCCTTCAGTCATGTTCGATTTGCTTCCCCGTAAATTTACTGCTGCCCAGTTGCGTATCCTGTACCAATTGGTCTATGATAAGGAGTTCGATGTGCGTAATTTCCACAAACGGATTGCCTTAATGCCTTATGTAGTACCCTTGGATGAAAAGGAAACTGGGGTTAGACATCGGGCGGCACGCTATTATAAGTTTGACAGAACCATTTATAATAAATTGAAAAAATAAAAAAACGTATGTATTTGCTTGGATATGATATCGGTAGTTCTTCGGTGAAAGCCAGTCTGGTAAATGCTGAAACCGGTAAATGTGTAGCTTCTGCTTTCTATCCGAAGACAGAGGCGGAGATTATTGCCATTCATCCGGGATGGGCAGAACAGCGCCCGGAAATGTGGTGGGCCAATCTGAAACTGGCTACAGAGGCTGTTATGAGCACAAGTGGGGTGAAGAAAGATGAAATATCCGCTATCGGTATCTCCTATCAGATGCATGGACTAGTCTGTGTAGACAAGAATCAGCAGGTTTTGCGTCCGGCTATTATCTGGTGTGATTCACGGGCAGTTCCATACGGTGAAAAGGCTTTCCAGGCATTGGGTGAGGAGGTCTGCCTGTCTCATCTGTTGAATTCTCCAGGGAATTTTACTGCTTCGAAGCTGGCATGGGTGAAAGACAACGAGCCTGAAGTATACGCACAAATTGATAAGATTATGTTACCGGGCGACTACATTGCCATGAAGTTGACCGGTGAAATCTGTACTACGGTTTCAGGACTTTCTGAAGGCATGTTCTGGGATTTCCGGAATAACGAGGTGGCCCGGTTCCTGATGGAGTATTACGGTTTTGATATGTCGTTGATTCCGACCGTTCGACCGACCTTTTCCGAACAAGGCCGTGTAACAGCTCTCGCGGCTGCTGAGTTGGGCTTGAAGGCTGGTGTTCCGGTGACTTATCGTGCCGGTGACCAACCGAACAATGCGCTCTCACTGAATGTGTTTAATCCGGGAGAAATAGCTTCTACTGCCGGTACTTCGGGGGTAGTATACGGAGTGAATGGTGCCGTCAACTATGATCCGAAATCGCGGGTCAATACTTTTGCTCATGTCAATCATACGGAAGGGCAGACCCGTTTGGGGGTTTTGCTTTGTATTAACGGAACCGGTATCCTGAATTCCTGGGTAAAGCGTACGGTGGTTCCGGAAGGAATTTCTTACGCCGCAATGAATGATTTGGCGGCGCAGGTACCTGTCGGTTCGGCCGGTATAAGTATTTTGCCTTTCGGTAACGGTGCAGAACGGATGTTACAGAACCGTGAGACAGGTTGTTCCATTCATGGAATCAATTTTAATATCCATACCCGTAATCATATTATCCGGGCAGCTCAGGAAGGTATCGTCTTTTCGTTCCGGTATGGTATTGATGTCATGAAAGGTATGGGGATGGATGTCCGTAAAATTCATGCCGGTCATGCCAACATGTTCCTGAGTCCTGTTTTCCGTGAAACACTGGCTGGTGTGACCGGTGCAGTCATCGAATTGTACGATACAGATGGTTCTGTAGGAGCTGCCAAGGGCGCTGGTATGGGAGCCGGCATATATCAGGATAATGTTGAAGCGTTCGCTACTTTGGAAAAGTTGGCTGTCATTGAACCGAAAGAGGCCGACAAGATTGTTTACGAAGAAGCATATCAGCGTTGGTTGTCTTATATGAAATAAGCATTGAGTAAGAATGAATCAATTATAATCAACAAAAAATAAAAGAACAAAAGCTATGGCAACAAAAGAGTATTTTCCTGGAATCGGTAAGATTCAGTTCGAAGGTGTAGAAAGTAAAAATCCGATGGCTTTCCGCTACTATGATGCAGAGAAGGTAGTAATGGGAAAGAAAATGAAAGACTGGTTACGATTTTCCATGGCTTGGTGGCATACCCTCTGTGCAGAAGGAGGAGATCAATTCGGAGGAGGAACCAAACGTTTTCCCTGGAATGTTGCCTCCTCCCCTATACAAAGGGCAAAAGATAAAATGGATGCCGGATTCGAGTTTATGCAAAAATGCGGAATCGGGTACTATTGTTTCCACGATATCGATCTGGTAGAAGAAGCCGATACCATCGAAGCCTACGAAGCCAATCTGCAGGAAATAGTTGCCTATGCCCGCAAGAAACAGGCTGAAACAGGGATCAAACTATTGTGGGGAACAGCGAATGTCTTCGGACATGCCCGTTATATGAACGGAGCAGCTACCAATCCCGATTTCGATGTCGTGGCACGGGCTGCTGTCCAAATAAAAAACGCATTGGATGCCACTATCGCCCTCGGAGGTGAAAACTATGTTTTCTGGGGAGGCCGTGAAGGTTATATGTCCCTACTGAATACCGATCAGAAGCGTGAAAAGAACCACCTCGCCCTCCTATTGGCCAAAGCGCGGGATTATGCCCGTAGCCAAGGTTTTAAGGGAACATTCCTGATCGAACCCAAACCGATGGAACCGATGAAACACCAATACGACGCAGATACAGAAACGGTAATCGGTTTTCTTAAAGCACACGGCCTCGATAAAGATTTTAAAGTAAATATCGAAGTCAACCATGCCACTCTCGCCGGCCATACGTTCGAACACGAATTAGCCTGTGCTGTCGATGCCGGCATGTTGGGCTCCATCGACGCCAATCGGGGTGATTATCAGAACGGCTGGGATACCGATCAATTCCCGATCGATAACTTCGAATTGGTTCAGGCAATGATACAAATCATCCGGAACGGTGGATTGGGAACCGGAGGAACCAATTTCGACGCTAAAACCCGGCGCAACTCTACGGATTTGGAAGATATCTTCATTGCACACATTGCAGGAATGGATGCTTTTGCCAGAGCGCTTGAAAATGCAGACCGCCTGTTACGCGAATCTCCCCTCTGCAATATGCTCAAAGCACGCTATGCTTCTTTCGATACAGGCGCAGGAAAAGCATTCGAAGAAGGTAAACTTTCGCTGGAAGATCTGCGGGAATATGCGATCGCTCACGGAGAACCCAAACAAACCAGCGGTAAACAAGAACTATACGAAGCAATGATCAATATGTATATTTAACCATTGTCAAGTCGCCAAACTTTTGTAATTTTACATCATTCTGTACAACAGGATAGCTAGTCTATTACCATTGAATGATCTGTTTATGTCAATCGAACTACACAAAATCTACAAACGTAAAAAGAGCGACCGGGACATTTTCCAGGAATTAATGCCCTTCAAAATCAAAGAAATTCTTTTGATCGCCAATTATTATGATGCTTATACCATCGAACGGGAAGGGCAATTCACCGATAAAATCGTGGGGGAATATTTGCAGGTCAACCTGTATACCGCCCCCCGTTTTACTTCTGTCGCCAGCGAAGCAGAAGCCCTGAAGATTTTGTCCGAAAGGCATATCGACCTGATCATCCTGATGGCCGGTCTGGATAAACAAACTCCTTTGGTCATCAGCCGTCATCTGAAAGATTTATATCCGAATATCTGTCAGCTGATGCTGGTAAACAACAATTCGGACCTGGCCTATTTTCATACTATAGAAGACCGATTGTACGAATCTATCGAAAGGTTGTTCGTCTGGAACGGTTCCACCAAGATATTCCTGGTCATGGCCAAATATATCGAGGATAAAATGAACCTCGACCGGGACACCCATTTGGGAGATATCCGGGTAATCCTATTGGTCGAAAACTCGATCCGGTATTATTCCCGTTATTTGCCTTTACTTTATACCGAGGTCATGACACAAACTCAGGAACTCATTTTCTCCGAACCTCAGGACAACGATATGAGTATTGTGATGAAAATAAGGGTAAGGCCGAAAGTAATACTAGCAACCAACTATGAGGAGGCAGTATACGTTATCGATCATTACCGGGAAAATCTGATCGGAGTCATATCGGATGTGCGCTACAAACGGAATGGAGAGGAAGATGAAGAAGCCGGAATCGAATTGATCCGCTATGTCAAGCGAACCGGAGCGTATATTCCCTGTATGCTTCAAAGCCAGGAGATAGAAAATGCAGTAAAAGCAGAAGAGTTACATGCTGCTTTTATTAATAAAAATTCCCCGACTCTGGCTCATGATATCCAGGATTTTATCAAAGGATATCTGGGATTCGGAGATTTTATTTTCCGGAACAAAAACGGAGAACCGATCGACAGAGCCACTTCGATAGAAGAATTTAAACAAAAACTGCTGAGCATCCCGGATGAATCTTTGATATACCACTCCATTCGCAACGGTATTTCTACCTGGTTAATGGCCCACCGGGAAATTACTTTAGCGAAACATCTGAAAAGATACCGGTTTGAAGATTTCCCTACTCCGGCCGAAATGCGGCAATTCATCCTACGGGTATTCGAAGCGGCAGAACTGAAAAAAATCAAAGGGCGGATCATCAATTACAACCCCAAATTAGTCGATTCGAACCGTTACATCACCCGTTTAGGTAAAGGTTCCTTCGGAGGTAAAGGCCGGGGAATGGCTTTCCTGTCCAATTTTATCGAAAACGTCGATTTTAAGAAGCTGATCCCGAAACTAAAGATAGAAATTCCGAAAACGGCGATCATCGGTGTGGATGAATTTGATAACTTCATAGATAACAATGGGTTGAGTCGGATTATTTATAGTGATGAAAGTTACGAAGAAGTGAAAGCGACCTTCATAGCGGCTCCCTTATCTCAAAAACTCAGGGACAAGCTCCGCTCCTACCTGGAAGTGATGCATAAACCCTTGGCCGTACGCTCGTCCGGTTTGTTCGAAGATTCTCTCAGTCAGCCTTTTGCAGGTGTTTATTCCACATATTTGATTCCCAATAACCACCCCGACATCGAACGCCGGATCGACGATCTCGAAACTGCCGTAAAACTGGTGTATTCATCGATATTCACCGATAGTTCGAGAGCTTACTTTCATGCGATCGACTGCATGATCGAAGAAGAAAAAATGGCGGTAATCCTCCAGGAGGTAGTAGGAAACGAATACAACGGAAAATATTATCCCAACATCAGTGGAGTCGCCCAATCCTATAACTTCTACCCTTTCTCTTACATTAAACCGGAAGATGGATTTGCAGTCATAGCACTGGGCCTTGGAGCATATGTGGTGGGGGGAGAAAAGACCTATCGTTTTTGTCCCCGTTATCCCAAATTGCAACTGGCCTCTATCCAGGATATGGCCCGGGATTCGCAAAAATATTTTTATGCCATAGACATGATCCATCCGGACTACAATCTGGTGAAAGACGGTGAAGATGCCGCTATCCGATCTTATGACTTGAAAGCGATAGAAGAAGACGGTAATTTACAGCATTGTGCTTCGGTCTACGATTTTATGAACGACCGCATAGGTTTCGATTTCAGTGTACGTGGCCCCCGGATTGTCAACTTTCCGGACATACTGCAATATGATTATATTCCTCTGGCTTCGACGCTGGATACACTGCTGGATATTTTCTCCCAGGCGATGGGAGCTCCCGTCGAAATGGAATTTGCAGTCAATCGGGAAAACAAAGAATGGAAATTTTATGTCCTGCAGATCAAACCCCTGATCAAAAATGAATATCATATGGATATCGACAAAGAAAATATCGATATGAGTAAAGCGATCTTACGGGCCGACAAAGGAATGGGCAACGGGAAAATCACCGACATTCAGGATCTGATTTATGTCGATCCCCGACATTTCGACCGCTTGCGCACCGAACAGATGGCCGAAGAAGTGAAATTTTTCAATGAAAAATTAAAAGCCACCGACACCCCCTATATCCTGATCGGACCGGGACGTTGGGGAACACGGGACAAATTGACCGGCATTCCTGTATTGTGGTCGGATATTTCTAAAGCCAGGATTATCGTCGAGCAAGGATTAAGGGATTTCCCCCTGGACGCTTCGCTGGGGTCCCATTTCTTCCACAATGTGACTTCCATGAATGTCGGATACTTTGCCGTACCTTACGAATCGGACAGCTCCTTCATCAATTACGACATTATTCGAAATCAGCAATTGATCGAAGAAAAAGAATTCGTCCGCCACGTCCGGTTTGCCAAACCCGTAACGGTCTATATGGATGGCAAAAAACAGACTTCTGTAATCGTAGAATAGCCTTACCGGTAAAAAGAGAGCCGGACAGATAAAACAGCAACAACGAATAAAACGATGCAATCCAGTTTTAAACCGTTACTCCTGTTTTAACTGTCGGCACCGTTTTATCTACCGGCTAAAAGCCGCTATCCGTTTTATTCAACCGTAACTGATTTCGCCAGGTTTCTGGGTTGATCCACGTTGCGTCCTTTATTAACGGCAATGTAATAAGCCAGCAATTGCAAAGGGATGGAAGCTACTAAAGGAGCAAAAGGTTCCAACACATGAGGTACTTCGATGCAATAATCGGCAATATCGTGTACCAACTGGTCGCCTTCACTGACAATAGCGATTACTTTTCCTTTCCGGGCTTTGATTTCCTGTATATTACTAATGGTCTTTTCGTATATACTATCGGTAGTTGCAATAGCTACTACCGGCATTTCTGCATCGATAAGTGCTATAGGTCCATGTTTCATTTCGGCAGCAGGATATCCCTCGGCATGGATATAAGAAATCTCTTTCAATTTCAATGCTCCTTCCAAAGCGGCCGGATAGTTATAGCCACGTCCCAGATAAATGAAATTACGGGCATAAGTAAATATCTTAGATAATTCCTTTACCGGCTCGGCATTTTTCAAAACCATAGAAATCTTTTCAGGTATACCCTGCAACTCTTTTACCATTTCTTCGAAACGAGCTTGGGTAATAGTCCCTTTCTGCTGAGCAATAGTCAAGGCCAACATCGAAAGTACGGTTACCTGGCCGGTAAAAGCCTTGGTGGAAGCCACGCCGATCTCAGGTCCGACATGAATATAAGAACCCGAATCCGTAGCCCGGGCAATCGAAGAACCGACTACATTACAGATGCCGTAGATAAATGCCCCTTTCGATTTCGCCAGTTCTATCGCAGCCAGGGTATCGGCCGTTTCTCCCGACTGGGATATGGCGATCACGATATCTCCCGGATGGATCACCGGATTCCGGTAACGAAATTCCGACGCATATCAACAGGGATACGGCACAAATCTTCGATCAAATGTTCGCCGATCAAAGCAGCATGCCAGGAAGTACCACAGGCAACAATTATAATCCGGTTGGCATTCAGGAATTTATCCCGATTATCGATTACGCCGGAAAGTACCACACTATTTCCTTCTACATTGATTCTGCCCCGGATACAATCCTGTAAAGTACGAGGTTGTTCATAAATCTCTTTCAACATAAAGTGGGGATAACC
>ENA-ORTI01004272-ORTI01004272.1-human-gut-metagenome-genome-assembly--contig:-NODE-4272-length-10097-cov-3.705138_pt1 | contig 10097 bp, 5 predicted proteins | sample MGYA00242071_ERZ509191 | MGnify/ENA primary metagenome ERZ509191 (study PRJEB26280, sample SAMEA2338832) | human gut metagenome | biome: human gut; feature: human-associated habitat; material: faeces...
TGTCCATCGTCTCGCCGCCCGACTATGTGGGCAACATCATGCCCATGTGCCAGGACCGCCGGGGGGAGTTCAAGGACATGCAGTACCTGGACACCAATCTGGTGGAGCTCCACTACCAGATGCCGTTGAACGAGATCATCTACGACTTCTTCGATGCGCTGAAGGCCAACACCAAGGGCTACGCCTCTCTGGATTATGAGCTCTCCGGCTACCGGTCCAGCGAGCTGGTGAAGGTGGACATGAAACTCAACGGCGATACGGTGGATGCCCTGAGCTTCATCGCCCACAGAGACAAGGCGTATCCCCGGGCCCGCCGGCTGTGCGAGAAGCTGAAGGAGAACATCCCCCGGCAGCTGTTCGAGGTGCCGGTCCAGGCGGCCATTGGCGGCCGGGTCATCGCCCGGGAGACCGTCAAGGCCATGCGGAAGGATGTGCTGGCCAAGTGCTACGGCGGCGACATCAGCCGCAAGAAGAAGCTGCTGGAAAAGCAGAAGGAGGGCAAGAAAAAGATGCGCTCCCTGGGAAGCGTGCAGATCCCGACGGAGGCATTTCTCGCAGTGCTCAAGCTGGACGAGTAAGCCCGCCTTCCCGGGCCAGCGGCCCGGCGCCGCGGGAGCGGCGTCAAGCGGTTTCGGAAGGAAACCCTTGGAGCGGGCAGGCTCAGCCTGCCCGCTCTGATTGGATGAGGGGTCCCCGTAGAACCGGAGGTCCTGTGGGGTATGGCAAAGAGAAGATGTACTCCCTGGGAAGTGTGCAGATCCCGACGGAGGTATTTCTGGCAGTGCTCAAGCTGCGTCGTGCATGGAAGACCCGCCGCGGGCGATAGCCTGCGGCGGGTCTTCTGCGTTTATGGGGCGGGGGACGGCGTGCCGGCCGGAAGGCGGCGGCAAGTCACCAGCAGCACGCCGGGCATCCCCTCCAGCGGGGAACACCGCAGATGGTAAGGCGCTCCTTCCGGGGCCGGGAGGACCAGCTCCACAGAGGGAACTGCCTCCAGCTGGGACAAGACAGCCTCCAGGGAGAGGGCTTTCCGCAGGGCGGTCCGCTGGTGGGAGGGCGGCAGCTGCTGGAAATACCAGGCGGCCAGGGACCGGCAGGTGGCGTTCTCCGGCAGACGGCCTGCGGACGGTCCATAGGCACGGCAGGCACCGGAGCGGGCGTCCGCTGTCAGGACCAGCTCGTAATCCTGCCTGGTCAGGGTATCCAACAGAGTGCTTTGCAGCCTGCGGAAGCTCCGGTCCCACAGCTGGAAAAAGACTTCCAGATGCAGCGTGTCCGGGTTTTCCGCCATCTCTGCTTCTATCCGGACCCAGGACGGGCCGCCCTTTCCGGTAGAGATCCAGTGGTCCATGGAGAATTGGAACACGCCTTCTGCAAAGGCATCCGACAGAGCATCCGGAGAGAAGAGAGCCTGGAACCGCGCCCGCTCCTCTGCCTCCGGCAGGGCAGAGGCCATCTGCTGGAGGCAGGCGCCTGCGGTACGGTCGAACAGCGTGCGCAGCAGGTGCCGGGACGCGGCCTTGGCGTCCAATGTCTGTCCGGCGGTCAGATCCAGCCGGGCGGAGGCCAGACAGGCCCTGGCCTGCCGGCGGTGCCGGGCGGCCAACTGCCGGAAGTGTTCCGCAGCCGCCCGGCGGCCAGTCACATCTTCCGCTTTGCCCAGCAGACGGTACACATTTCCGGCTTCATCGAATAGGCTCATCCACGACACCTGATAGCGTCGCCAGCCGGTGTCCTCATAATCCGCCCGATAGGTGCAGGAGACCGTCCCGGGATGCGTGATGGCCCGACGGACCGCGCCTGCCAGCCGCCGCCGGTCCTCCGGGTGGAGGTAGGACGCGGTGAGCAGGCTCTTCAGATAGCCGGAGACGGTGCGGGAGGTCCTGCGGCCGCTGGTGCTGTGCCGCTGGATCTGGGCCAGGTCCCGGGCGGGGTCATAGTCCAGTGTCAGGAGGGAGGTGTGCTCTAACAGCAGGTCGTACATCCGGGAGCGGATCTGATGCTCGGCCTGGGCCGCGGCCTCTTGGGAGATATCGGCACAGGCGATGTATGCCAGCCAGGAGCCGTCCGGCTGTTCCACCCAGGACATGTGGAGAGAGAGGCAGAGTTCCCGCCCGCCGCCCAGGCAGACCCGACAGGCCCGGCGCAGGGGCAGGCCGCACTCCCGGGACCGAACAGCTGCGGCCAGCAGTTCCTCCCGCTCGCCCGTCGGCAGGCCGCTGCCCGGGTCTTCCGCCAGACGGCGGGCCAGAGCTGCGGGCGAGAGGCCCAGCAGCCGGGAGAGAACCTGATTGGCCCGCAGCAGCTCCACGCCACCGTCAGGTCGGCGGCGCAGCAGGCAGAGACCTACCGGCATCCGGTCCAGCAGCGTCTCCGCATCCCGCAGAGCCGTCTCCCGCCGGGAAAGGGCCGCCTGCAGGTCCTGCCCCTCCCGCCGGAGGCGGTCGATATCCAGAAAGACGCCGCGGAAGACCGTGGCCCCCTGGCGGGTCGACAGGATTTCCGCCCGGAGATTCACCCAGACTGCCCCACCGTCCCGCCGCAGCAGGCGGAAGTCGTGATCCACGCCCCGTTTCTCCCGCGCCGCGTCCAGCAGTTCCTGGAGCAGCGCCGGCCAGTCCGCCGGAGCCACCAGAGCGGAAAAGGCCCTGCCGCCCCGGTCCAGCAGCGCCCGCCGGGACCACTGGGTCAGCTGGCACAGCTGCCGGCTGCAGGCAAGGCACCGCAGTCCCTCCCGGTTCAGCTCCAGATCCGCGCCGGGCAGGAGCTCCGGCAACGCGCCGCTCTGGGCTCCGGCCCCCGACCGGGGATCCAGCAGGCAGGCCACCGTGCCGTACATCACCTGATAGCAGGTAACGGTGAGGGTTTGGCCCCCGGCGGTCACATAGGGGAAGGAGGCGGAGGAGCCGGAAAAAGCTACGGCCTGCATGGGCGCCAGCTGCTCCAGCGCCCGCTCTGGCCCGAGCTGGGACAGGCGGCGGCCCTGCACATCCTCCGGGGAGAGCCCCAGAAGCGCCGCCGCGGCAGGATTCAAAAAGCGGCACACCAGATCCACCATCTCCCCGCTGCCGTTGGTCAGTATCTCCGCCAGGGCGAAGGGGATGGGGCTGTCCCGGAAGGGCTGGGTAAACTTGTCCAGATGCTTTGCCACAGGATGCGCCTCCTCCCTGATTTTGCTGCCTTTATTATAAATGGCGGGCCACCGCATGACAACGGCGCCAGAAGAAATTTCTTTGTCCGGCAGTCCAAAATACCTTGCGGCCCGGCTGCGGCGCGTTTTCGGGTGGAGCGGAAGTCTGCCTCCCGCTTCCGAAAGAACGCCCGGCAGACCCGCACATTGTCCAGCGCCGTCCAGAGGCGGGGCCGGGGCGGCGTCGATGCCGCCGTTGATGCAGCGGATGTCCGGCAGGTGGCCGAAGACATCGTCGCTGGTGATGATCCGGCCCTCTTGGGGAATGGGGAGGTGGGTGCTGCGGCAGATGGCAGCAGCGGAATACATGAAAGGGATCTTTGGCGGTATAGCAGATCCGCTGGTTCCGGGGATCGGAGAAGAATGCCTCTTCGCCCTCCCGGGCGGGCATCCGGAATGCATGCAAACAGATCATAGGCGCACTCCTTTGCCGGAGCAGTTCTTCCGCCTGTGCAGATGAGCCGCTTTTCCTGCATCATAGCCCATTGGTTACTGCTTTGCAAGAGAGGCAGTGCGGCGGGAAATAGATCGACCTTTGCGAAAATGCACAAAAAGTAATACCTTCATCCCTGGAAAAGTCTACCGTGCCGCACTGCACGGGGGGATTGACTGCTTCAGAAAAAAAACGCATAATAACATCTAATAGGGATTTTCCGGTCGATGCGCCGGAGAGGGAGGACGACATGAAGAAGGGATATCTGGTATTACAGGATGGCCAGGTGTTTGAGGGCTTCCGGTTCGGGGGTCCGGCGGACGCCGTGGGCGAGCTGGTGTTCACCACCGGCATGTGCGGCTATCTGGAGACACTGACGGATCCCAGCTATGCTGGACAGATCGTGATGCAGACCTATCCTCTGATCGGCAATTATGGGATCATTCCGGAGGATTTTGAAGGCGCGTGTTGCGTCCGGGGCTACGTGGTGCGGGAGTGGTGCGAGGAGCCGTCCAATTTCCGCTGCCAGGGAGACCTGGACGCTTTTTTGCGGGACCGGGGCGTGCCGGGGCTCTGGGGTGTGGACACCCGGGAGCTGACCCGGATCATCCGGGAGCACGGCGTCATGAACGCCGCGATCTGTGATGAGATTCCGGCGGATCTGACGGCGGTGAAGACCTATGCCGTCACCGGCGTGGTGGAGGCGGTCACCTGTAAAGCAGCATCCGCCCACCCGGCGGAGGGAGAGGAGCGGTTCCGGGTCAGCCTGCTGGACTACGGCGCCAAGCGCAACATCGTCCGGGAGCTGCAAAAGCGCGGCTGCACCGTCACTGTCCTGCCTGCGCAGACCAGTGCAGAGGAGGTGCTGGCGGCCAAGCCTGACGGCGTCATGCTCTCCAACGGCCCCGGGGATCCGGCAGAGAACGTCTATCAGATTGAGCAGATCAAAAAGCTCCTGGGCAAGGTGCCCCTGTTCGGTATCTGCCTGGGCCACCAGCTGACGGCCCTGGCGGTGGGGGGCGGCACCTACAAGCTGAAATACGGCCACCGGGGGGTCAATCAGCCCGTCCGGGACCTGGACGGCGTCCGCACCTACATCACCAGCCAGAATCATGGCTACGCCGTGGACGGTACCAGCCTGCCGGTGGGGAAGGTCCGCTTCATCAACGCCAACGACGGCACCTGCGAGGGCATCGACTATCCGGACCTGCGGGCATTCACGGTCCAGTTCCATCCAGAGGCCTGCACCGGGCCCAAGGACACATCGTTCCTGTTCGACCAATTTGTAGCTCTGATGAAAGGGGGTGACCGGTAATGCCGCTGGATAAGAGCATTCAGAAAGTGCTGGTCATCGGCTCCGGCCCCATCGTCATCGGCCAGGCGGCGGAGTTCGACTACGCCGGCGCCCAGGCCTGCCGGGTGCTGAAGGATGCCGGCATCAACGTGGTCCTCTGCAACTCCAACCCCGCCACCATTATGACGGATCAGGCCATGGCGGATGAGATCTACCTGGAGCCCCTGACCGTGGAGACCGTCAAGCGCATCATCAAGAAGGAACGCCCCGATTCCATCCTGGCGGGCCTGGGCGGCCAGACCGGCCTGACCCTGGCCATGCAGCTGGACAAGGAGGGCTTTCTCCAGGCCCAGGGCGTCCGCCTTCTGGGGACCGACGCAGCGGCCATCTCCCGGGCGGAGGACCGGGAGCTCTTCAAGGAGGCCATGGCGGAGATCGGCCAGCCGGTGATTGCCTCCGACATCGCGGAGACCGTGGACCAGGCCCTGGCGGTGGCGGAGAAGATCGGCTACCCCGTCATCGTGCGGCCCGCCTTTACCCTGGGCGGCGCGGGCGGCGGCGCGGCCAAGGATCCCGACGAGCTGAAGATCATCGCGGGCACCGGCCTGGACGCCTCGCCCATCACGCAGATTTTGGTGGAGAAGGCCATCTTCGGCTGGAAGGAGATCGAGTTCGAGACCATGCGGGACAGCGTGGGCAACGTGATCGCCGTCTGCTCCATGGAGAACCTGGACCCGGTGGGTGTCCATACCGGCGACTCCATCGTGGTGGCCCCCACCCAGACCCTGGCGGACAAGGAGTTCCAGATGCTCCGCAAGGCGTCTCTGGACATCATCACCCACCTGGGGATCGTGGGTGGCTGCAACGTGCAGCTGGCATTGAACCCGGAGAGCTTTGAGTACGCGGTCATCGAGGTGAATCCCCGGGTCAGCCGGTCCTCGGCCCTGGCCTCCAAGGCCACCGGCTACCCCATCGCCAAGGTGGCCGCCAAGGTGGCCCTGGGCTACACCCTGGACGAGATCCCCAACGCGGTGACCGGCAAGACCACCGCCTGCTTCGAGCCAACCCTGGACTACTGCGTGCTCAAGCTGCCCCGCCTGCCCTTTGACAAGTTCACCACCGCCAGCCGCACCCTGGGCACCCAGATGAAGGCCACCGGCGAGGTGATGGCCATCGGCAATTCCTTCGAGGGGGCGCTGATGAAGGCCATCCGCTCCCTGGAGCTGCCGGTGAAGTCCCTCCGCCTGCCCGGTCTGGACGAGCTGTATACCGAGGAGATCGAGGACCGCCTGGTGAACATTGATGATCAGCGGCTCTTCGTGGTGGCCGAGGCCCTGCGCCGGGGCTTCTCGCCGGAGAAGATCAACAAGATCACCAAGTACGACCTGTGGTTCCTCGACCGCTTCCAGAACATTGTGGATATGGAGGACGCCCTGGATCACGGACATCTGGACGGCGACACCCTGCGCCGGGCCAAGGAGATGGGCTTCTCCGACGCGTGGATCGCCGCCCTCTCCGGCCGGGAGCAGAAGGAGATCAAGGCCCTGCGGGAGTCCTTCGGCATCCGCCCGGCCTTCAAGATGGTGGACACCTGCGCCGCCGAGTTCGAGGCCCAGACCCCCTATTACTACTCCACCTACGACCAGGAGAACGAGGCCGCCGGGGCCAGCCGGGCGGATGATGGCGCGGAGAAACGGAAGGTGCTGGTGCTGGGCTCCGGCCCCATCCGCATCGGTCAGGGCATCGAGTTCGACTACTGTTCGGTCCACTCGGTCTGGGCCTTCAAGCGTCTGGGCTATGAGACCATCATCATCAACAACAACCCGGAGACCGTGTCCACCGACTTCGATGTGGCGGATAAGCTCTACTTTGAGCCGCTGACCGCCGAGGACGTGCAGGCGGTGGTGGAGCTGGAGAAGCCCTGGGGCGCGGTGGTGCAGTTCGGCGGCCAGACCGCCATCAAGCTGGCCCAGGCCCTCACCGACATGGGCGTGCCCATCCTGGGCACCTCCGCCGATGGCGTGGACGCCGCCGAGGATCGGGAGCGGTTTGACGAGATTTTGAACCAGTGCGGCATCCCCCGGGCCGCCGGCCGCACGGTGTTCACCACCGAGCAGGCCCTGGCCGCCGCCCACGAGGTGGGCTATCCCGTGCTGGTGCGCCCCTCCTACGTGTTGGGCGGCCAGGGCATGGAGATTGCCTACAACGACCGCAACATCACCGAGTTCATGCGCATCATCAACCAGGTGGAGCAGGAGCACCCCATCCTGGTGGACAAGTACCTCATGGGCCGCGAGGTGGAGGTGGACGGCGTCTTCGACGGGGAGGAGCTGCTCATCCCCGGCATCATGGAGCACATCGAGCGGGCCGGCGTCCACTCTGGCGACTCCATCTCGGTCTATCCCCCCATCCACATCGAGGACAAGCATAAACAGACCATCCTGAAGTACACCTATGACCTGTCCAAAGCCCTGGGCGTGGTGGGCCTGGTCAACATCCAGTTCGTCATCTATGACGACCAGGTGTATGTCATCGAGGTCAATCCCCGCTCCTCCCGTACCATCCCCTATATCTCCAAGGTCACCGGCGTGCCCATCATCGACCTGGCCACCAGGGTGATGCTGGGGCAGAAGCTGCGCGACCTGGGCTACGGCACGGGCATCTACCGGGAGGCGGACTACTACGCCGTCAAGATGCCGGTGTTCTCCTTCGAGAAGCTCACCGACGTGGATACCGGCCTGGGCCCGGAGATGAAGTCCACCGGCGAGTGCCTGGGCCTGGCCGAGTCCTTCCCCCAGGCGCTGCTCAAGGCCTTCAAGGGGGCCGGTATGAAGGCCCCCAAGAAGGGCGGGCGCATCATCATTACCGTCAAGGACGAGGACAAGGACGAGATGATTGGCATCGCCAGGGGCTTCTATGATATGGGCATTGAGCTTCTCGCCACCAGCGGCACCTGCAAGGCGCTCAACGAGGCGGGCATCCCCGCCCGCTGGGTGGCCCGCGTGTCCGAGGCCCATCCCAACATTCTGGATATGATCGCCTCCGGTACCGTGGATCTGGTCATCAATACCCCCACCCGCGGCCGCCGCCACGACACCGACGGCTTCAAGATCCGCCGCTCCACCGTGGAGCACTCCGTGGCCTGCATCACCGCCATCGACACCGCCCGGGCCATGCTCACCGTCCGCACCCAGGGCCGGGCCGCTGAGCTGCGCCCCATCGACATCACTGAAATCTGAGGGGAGGAAACCGCCATGCGTCTGCACCGCCTTCGCTTTGATATCTGGCTCTGCCTGCTGGTGGCCTATCTGGTGTCCCTGGGCACGGGGGCCGCAGCCTCCGCCCTCAGCGCGGCCACGTATGACGGCTATGCAGAGGTTCACTCCGCTGCTCCTGGCCAGGCGGGCAGTCCTGCCGGGCCAGAGGTTCCCCGGGCACAGAGTATCGCGGAGCTGCTGGAGCTGGATACTTTCACAGTGCTCTCCCAAGGTATTGCCTACCGCAACGAGGGAGCGGGCTATTTTGAGGGCAGCTATCTCTATAATTTGGCCCTCCCCTCCGGGGAACGGGTGGCTGCCCGCATCCATACTGAGAGCGTACAGGATGGAGAGAACTTCGCATCCGGGCAGGTTGTCCTCCCGGTGGGCCGGGTGATTTGGGCCGACCTGGAGGAGGACCCCGCCTTCCTGGAGCAGATCACCTCCGGCTATCCCCTGGACCGCACCGACTTCTACGTGGACATGGCCGGAGAAGCGGTACGCTACAGTCAGGAGGAGCGGACGGAAAATCATGTTATAGTGGTTCAATTGGTTACCGTTCTGGTCTGCTTCCCACTGCTCCATGCCCTGGGCTCCCGCAGCGGGATTTTCCCCGCTTTCTTTCCCTCCGTGCGGAGGGAAAAGGCGGGGCGGAATTGACCCGGCCAGCCGGGAACCTTTTTCCAGTCCCTTCGTCTAAATGAATATCAACGACAGGAGGGAAATGCTTTGAAACGACTGCTGACTTTATCCCTGGCAGCCCTGCTGGCTGCCGGTCTCACCGCCTGCGGAGCGGCAGAGGAGCGCGGCGTTCCGGCCGCCAAGCCGGTGCTCTACCTCTACCCGGAGGAGGAGATGGAGGTGACCGTCACTCTGGACTTTGATGGGACGCTGACCTCCACCTATCCTGCGTACGGCGATGGGTGGACAGTGACGGCCCGGCCCGACGGCACCCTCACCAATCCGGCCACGGGCCGGGAATACTACTGCCTGTTCTGGGAGGGGATCACGGATGCGGAGTACGACTTCTCCACCGGCTTCTGCGTGGCGGGGGAGGACACTGCGGCCTTCCTGGAGGACGCCCTGGACAGGCTGGGCCTGACCGAGCGGGAGGCTGACGAATTCATCATCTACTGGCTGCCAAAGCTGGAGGGCAACCCCTACAATCTGCTCTCCTTCCAGACCGAGGCCTACACCGACTCCGCCGGGCTGACCATCGACCCGGCCCCGGACACCCTGCTGCGGGTATTCATGGCCTGGAAGCCCTTGGGGATGCAGCCCATAGCCTCGCGGAAGCCGACGACGCGGCGGGCGACGAGGTAGATGACCGTGAGCACCAGCGCGATGATGCCGCCCCACGGGAGGCCGACGAACGCGTCCGTGTTGCCGAACGCACCGATGAAGTCGCCGGCGTAATCGGTGCAGCCGGACGTGTCAGCGCCGAAGAAGCCGCCGACGTAGAGCATGCCGATGGTGCAGAGGATGATGAGCATAATGACGGGAATGACAAGGTCGATGACGCGGCCCTTGGGGTTGGCGTTCTCCTCGGTGCTGCCGGCGCTGCCGGAGAGGTCACCCGTATTGCGGGCGCGCTCTTCAAAGCCGCGCATCGGGCCGTAGTCGAACTTGAGCAGCGTGAGCGTGATGATGAAGACGAATGTCAGAAGGGAATAGAAGTTATAGGGAATGGCGCGGATGAAGAGCTGGATGCCGGAAATGCCGGTGTCGAGGTCTTCGGCCGTGGAGGACACGGCGGCCGCCCAGGACGAGATTGGCGCGATCATGCACACGGGAGCGGCAGTGGCGTCGATGAGGTAGGCGAGCTTGGGACGCGAGATCTGGTGGCGGTCGGTCACCGGACGCATGACCGAGCCCACGGTCAGGCAGTTAAAGTAGTCGTCGATGAAAATGAGGATGCCGAGG
>ENA-ORTI01004285-ORTI01004285.1-human-gut-metagenome-genome-assembly--contig:-NODE-4285-length-10059-cov-2.165134_pt1 | contig 10059 bp, 6 predicted proteins | sample MGYA00242071_ERZ509191 | MGnify/ENA primary metagenome ERZ509191 (study PRJEB26280, sample SAMEA2338832) | human gut metagenome | biome: human gut; feature: human-associated habitat; material: faeces...
GGTGATGACGGAAAGCCTCTTTCTTTTAACTCGATGGTTGACGCAATGAATTACATGGGATCGCTCGGCTGGGAATTCGAGCAGGCTTATGTTGTTACTATGCCCGGAATGGGTGGCGGTCAAAACGTCTATCATTGGCTATTGAGCAAATATATCGGAGAAAACGAATCAGGAACGAATGGCTTTAAAACACGGGGGCAATACGAAACAGAAACAGACCCATGCATGCAGTAGCGATGTATAGACATACAAGCAATGAATTATTGCATTAAAAATCATTTTCTCCAAAATATTATTTATATTTGCAATGCTAAACAATCTCTACGGCGGATGATGTCCGTCGAAATATACGGGCATTTTTTGTGCGTATAAAATTTTATGTGGTTTCGTACCCCCGTGCCGTGCGGTTAATGCCCCGGCGAGCCGTAGAGGTGTTTAGCAGCGGGAAAGACGAAGCCACATTTTGTTTAACGGTTTAATGCTAAAACCTCTATGAAAAACACGAAAATCGGCGAGACCTGCCTTGCAGCATCCCGCATCGAGAGCGAATTTCTCTCAAAGCTGATCGAAACGGTCAAATCCCAAAGCGAAATGATTGCCCGGCTGACCGCAGAACGGGCCGAACTACAGAAAAGAAAGATGCAAGCCGACCGACGGCGGCAAGAAGTTTTCCGCCTACCGACCGGCAGATAGCCCTTATTCAACCTGTCCTTTGTAGCCGCCTTCGGGCGGCTACTTTTGTTGCAAACTGCAACAAATGACTGTCAAAGGAGAGTACATACGGCGCACTTTGCTCGACGAGTCGAACCGATGGCTGAAGAACCAGAATACGGTGCTGGCAACGAAACTCTGTACCCGCACCGGCCGACTGGTCAATGAGCGTTCGATGTCTGTTTCCGAACAGGGCGAGATGTCGGCGACAATGACCTACCAGCACACGATCGAAGAACGGTTCCTCGACATGCGGGTTCTGCGCTATGGTTCCAAGCTCGTCCGGCGTGCCCGCAAGATTCACACCCGTTTCGCTTACGGACACTACGAGTCGATTGCTTCCCGGTTGATGTACGGCCTGACCGACGATGTTGTTGCAGAAATCAAGCAACAACTGACGGATTAGGAATATGGGAAAAGCAATTCGGGATGAAGATTTAAGACTCAACATCATTGTAAATGGTGACGAATCCCAAAAACGGATCGGAGATTTAAGCCGACAAACAAGAGATCTCGCGAACGCAAATTTCGAGCTTCGGCAGGAACAGCGTCGACTTAAAGCCGAAGGGAAAGAGAATACCGAATTATATCGGCAAAATGCAGCTGAAATCAAGAAAAATGCTGCGATCATCAAGTCCAACAAAGAGCAAATGCAGCAGCTTCGCTCCGAGATGAAGCTGGCCACTCTGACCATCTCTGATCTGACACAAGAACAAAGGCGTCTACGCGCTGTTTTCAACAATGCGATTCCGGGCACAACGGAATGGGAAAAATATCGGGCTGAATTAAAGCAGGTCGATGCCCGCATCAAGACGCTCAAAGGATCAGCACGCGACACGGGGAACATCGTGCAACGGATGGCCGGCGGGTTCAGCAAGTTCTTCGGCGCGATCACGGCCGGATTCGCCTCAATGTCGTTTGCAGTCATGGGCACCAAGAAAGCCCGTGCCGCCTTTCTGGAGTATGACGAAGCTCTGACCGATGCCCAGAAGACCACTTCAACAACAAAAACGGAGATCCGCGAAGTATCGGAAGAACTGAAGAAGATAGACACCCGCACCACCCACAACTCACTGCTTGACATTGTGCGAGTCGCAGGTAAACTCGGTATCGAAGGTAAACAAAACCTGCTCGAATTTGCCCGTGCCGGAGATAAAATCGGGGTCGCCCTCGGCCGAGACCTCGGCGGCAATGCCGAAGCCGCCATCCAGCAGATCGGAAAACTCGTCGATATTTTCCACCTCCGAGAACAATACGGCATCGAGCAGAGTATGCTCAAGGTCGGCTCGGCAATCAACGAAATCGGCATGGCCTCCACGGCGGCCGAGGGTTTTGTCGTTGACTTCGCAAAAAGGGCGGCCGGTACGGCGCCGAACGTAAATATCTCGATTCAGTCCGTCCTCGGCCTCGCCGGCACCCTTGACAAATTGGGGCAGCAGGCCGAAACGGCAGGCACCTCCTACGGGCAGGTGATTACCGCCATGTACAAGCGGACAGAGGTCTTTGCCAAAATTGCCAAGATGAGCCTCGGCGAATTTCAGAAGCTCATGGGCGAAGATATGAACGAGGCATTTATCCGCGTTTTGGAGGGTATGGGCAAGTCTGGACAAGGCATGCAGTCGATCGTAAACGCCCTGAACTCGATGAAACTCGACGGGCAACGTAGCGTGCAGGTCTTGGGCGTTCTGGCGGCCAATACCGACGAGCTGCGTCGGCAGCAGGAAATCGCCAATCATGCATTCGAAACCGGCACATCTGTCATCGAAGAGTTCAACACCAAAAACGAAAGTGCCACGGCCCAATACGAAAAGCAAAAGAAAGCGCTCCATGAACAGGCCGTAATCCTCGGCGAAACACTGAATCCGGCATTCACCTCGACAACCTCGATCACCGTAACCTTTCTGAAGGCGCTGACGGGTCTTGTGAAATTCTTATACCAGACAAAAGGAGCGATTATCCCAATCGTTGCGGCCGTCGCAGCCTACAAAACCATAATGTTTGCTGCACACAAGGCGATGGTGATTTACCGAGCAGCTCATATTGCGTATATCGCCATTACGAAGCAGGCAACGCTGGTAACACAGGTATTCAACAGCGTCGTCAAGGCCGGGCCGTGGGGTTGGATTGCGACAGCAATTTCAGTCGCCATCGGTGCGGTAACTCTGTTCAGCGACAAGATTTTCAAAACCCACGAGCAGGTCAGGAACATGGCCGCCGAAGCCGCGGTCGAAATCGACAACGAGAAACGGAAGCTCAACGAATTGCAGGACGCAGCGACCCGCGCAGCCTCCGGGAGCCGCGAACGGGCCGAAGCGATCATGATCATCAACGAGAGGTACGGCAAGTACCTTCCGAAGCTGCTCACCGAGAAAAGTACCAACGAGGATATCGCCATCGCGCTTCAGTCGGTAAACACCGAATTGGAAAAGAACATCAAGCTCAAATTCCGGCAGCAGGAAGCGGAACGCATCGCCGGAGATGAGATGACAGCCATGAAAAAGGCGATCGCCGAAATCACGACCAAGTATAAAAAATGGGGCGACGAATCGTCACTCACGGCCGATAAGCAGAGGTTGATCGCCGCCGCAGTTGTCGATTTCACGGGTAAGATAAAAGCGGCCGGAGACGATTCTGCAAAACAACGTCAGGCAGTTTACGACCTTAACAAGGAACTGCAGAATCTGGGAATGAACTTCACCGGTTCGAGGTGGAATCCTCACGGCCGGTATACTGCAATACGAAAAATCACCACAGAATTAAGCAATACCGTGAGCGAAGGGCAGCAGGCCCTCTCGATGCTGGACACCATTTACGGCAAGGTCGAAACACCTCTCAAGACAGAGGATTCCACGACCACGAACACAACGCCCACCGACCCGGACGATCCGGGCAAGTGGTCGCTCGAAAAAGACAAAGAGTTCCTGACTGCGAAGCTGAGGCTCAAGGAGAAATATCAGAACGGAGAAATCGTATCCGCGTCCCAATTCAACGAGGAGCTGCTGAAACTGGAAATCGCAGCGCTGGAGAAGCGCCTTGCGAAAAATGTCGATGACGGTGAAGCGCGGCTCAAAATCCAGAACCAACTCGCCGACAAACGACTTGAACAGAAGAAGGCGGCCGCAGCCAAAGAAGAGGAGATAAACAAACTTCTCCAGCAGTCGGAAACCGACAGGATCAAGCAGGAGAACGCCGACTACGAACAGAAGAAAAAGAAGTACGCAGGCAACGCCGCGGCACTGGAGGCTCTGGAGAAAGCACACCAGCGCAACATCACCAAAATTCGGCTCGACGAGATCGACGATCGGCTGAAAAGGGAAGAGGAAACCCATGAGCTACAAAAGAAACTACTCAAGAATCGCCACAAGCAGGAACTTATCGACTTCCAAGGCACGGCCGCAGAACGTAAACAGCTACGGAAGGCCCAAGCGGAAGAAGAGTCCCAGTTGGAACTCGAACACCTGACTCAACTCTCTGCTCAATTAAAAACGCTCATCGAGTCCGGAATGTTCGACGGCATCCAGCTTGACACGAAAATCCTTTCGGAGCAAGAGAAACAAAAGCTCGTCAACCGCTTCGCGGATATCAAAGCGGCTTTCTTGGCCTTAATGAAAACCATCAATACCGAACAGGAAAAGACATTTTCATTCGCTACTGACAACCCAATAATTATGGGTTTATCTAAAGATGACTGGGAAAAATTCTTCGATGTAATTGAAGGTAAGGCAAGATCAACAGAAGATCAATTGTATGCAATACATGCCGCCATGACAGCGATTTGTGCAGCTACAGAAATGGCGCTGCAGGTATATACTACCTACGACAATATGATGACCAAAAAGGAAAACGCAGAATTAAAGAAATATCAGAAAAATCAGGATAAGAAGAAAAAAGCCAACGAGAAGCGTGTCAAAGCAGGACTGATGACCGAAGAGCAAGCACAAGCAGAGGAGGAGCGAATGGCCGCAGATCTCGAAGCCAAACAAGAAGAGATGCAAATCAAACAGGCGAAGCGCCAGAAGGCCATGAACATCACCTCCGCCATCATCAATACGGCAACTGGTGTCACGAAAACACTGGCTGAATGGGGATGGCCTCTGGGTGCGATCTTTGCCGCTATCGTCGGTGCTATGGGAGCCGCACAAATCGCTATGATTGCATCAACCCCAATAACGACTGGCGCCGAAGAGGGTGGTCAGGTCATCGAACGGATGCAGGACGGCAAAAAATTCAACGCCCGTTATTCTCCGGATAAACGAGGCTTCATCTCATCGCCGACGGTGCTGGTATCGGAAAACGGGAAGGAGTATGTCGTTCCAGCGGCCGCAATGGATAACCCCTCGTTGATTCCCGTACTGAACACGATCGAAGCGGCCCGCCGACAGGGGACACTCGGCAGCTTCGATTTCAATGCCGTATACCGGCAAAATACACCGGTACCCGGATTCGTATCCGGTGGCCCAACAGGAGATATCCCGTCATTCGACACAACAGACACGGGGCTTTCCTCTTTGGACGCAGGCACGGCCGGCAAATTCATCGCGGCCGTCGATCGTCTATGCGACGTGCTGAAGAATCCGATTCTTGCCTACGTGACAATGCTGGGCGAGAACGGAATCGTTGCGAAAATGAAAGAGTACAACCGCACGCGGGAACGTGGGCAAATTGGAGGTAAAAAACGATGATACAATTCCGATCCGAGGGCATAATCCTCGATGTACAGCCTGATCAGGATGTGACATTTACACTGGACAATCCAATCTTTGAAGATGACAGGGTGCCAGTGGCCGTTTCCACGAATGTTGAATTCAAACTGTCGCCGAAAAACTGCAAATTTTTCGGATTCACACCCGGCATCCGGCGGCGGCCGTCACGCAAGACTGCCGCCTGCGAGGCGTTATTCAATGGCATAGTCGCATTTCAGGGTGAACTGAAATATGACGACTACTCCGATAAGTCCTTACAATACTCATTCGTCGGGGCTGAATTCGACCACATCGTCACAGGAAAGCTGACCGACATCCCATTCTCCGGATTTGAGGACATCAAATTCTCGACGATGGTAGAAAACGCCCGTAAAGGACTATATGACGAGTTCGGCCTGCCCCAGATTATGCGCAAGGCAATGAGCGCCTCGATCGAGTATGTGACGTCGGGGCCGACGAAAGCAGAATGCTCAACGGTCGATAAATATGCGAACTGGCTTTACACCACCCGGCCTTATGTTGTCCCAGCGATCAAAGTACGTTATATCCTCGATAAAATCCTTCCGGAGTTAGAGCTGGGGGAACCGGAACTCGAAAAACTCCTCAATATGTTAGCGATCCTCGGACTTTACAAAAGTTCCGAATACGACAACCGATACGGGGTAAAAGATACATCGCCCGGTGCCCGGCCGGGGTTATATCCTACCCAATGTACGCTCGATCTTGCCGACTCGATGCCGGACATGGACTTGAGCGATTTTCTTATCAGTCTACTCAAAATACCTTGCTGCACGTTGTTTTTTTCCGGGAAAAAGTATTTCCTGATGAGTAACAAGTCGATTCTCGCAAGCAATAAATTTGTAGACTGGACGGCCAAAGTCAGCGACAATTATTCGCTCCCCGCCTATGAAAAGAAAGGCTATACCCTCGCATTCCGTAACGAGGATGACAACTACACCAAGTCCTACGAAGAGGATTTGGGCCAAGAGCCAACTGATGAGATTATCGAAAGCTATTCTCTGCAGGACATCATCAACAAATACAGGGTGTCTCCCGACTATAAAAATATCAGACTGGCCCAAACCGGGGATATCTATTCAGGTAAGAAAATCGACGCTCTGCTCTATTATTCAGGACGCGGTGCCGCATGGAACAAATATACGACACCAATAGCCACTCTGGATATCGTACATCAAGCCGGGTTTACGAAAATGGAACCGGCTGCCGACTCGGAAGATCAGAACTACGACTGTTCGATCGACTTCACATGTCCGAAATGCGTTCCTTTGGCCGTATACCCGTCAAAGCAAATACATGCTGACGGATCGATCGAAGAAGCAATTGGACTGAACGCCATAACTCCTATTGTAGATTTTCCCACCGCAGGCGGCAATCGCCCGTCAGAAGTGTATATCGGCTTGCTGATCAAAAATAATTTTTCGGATAAAGGATATTATTTCGAGGGCGGTATTCCCGATCTTTCTGCTGGCAGCGAAGACCGAAGCGAGTACTCCCTTGCAATTGGAGGGGAAAATGGTTTGTACAACAGATTCCATAAACCCTACGCGGAGTGGCTGGCACGGGACAAAGAAATGCTTAAAGTCGATCTCAACCTGACCGCATCAGATATTGCAAACCTACGCCTCTGGGTCAAAGTGTTGGTCTTCAACGTGCGTTATTTGATAAAAACCCTTGAAATAACCGGTAATACCACTCACGATATCCTTCACTCGAATGCGGAGTTGGTCGAAGTGTAATGTCCTTTCAGTCCGCGCGTCATGTAGATATTTTTGTCCGAGAATAGAAGCCGAGCCAATGGTAGATACCTTCGAAATAATCGAGAAGCCCGAAATTTGTCAGTTTTCTGAGAATTTGGGGAAAATGATCATCAGGAACAAAAATTCAAGCCTGACTTGTATTTACATGACAGTAAGACTTGATGATGCAACTATATGTGACAAACTGACGCTTTATTACGATGCAGAGAGTTTGATAACGATCAACCTGCGGGACATCGTCCATACCCTGCTGGAATGTGAATTTCCACGACAAACCGGCGTTACCGACTTTACATATTTGTATATAACGCTGACCGACACGGCGACAACCAAAACATATCGTTTTCAGGTCATTGCCGGCGGGGTTGCAGCTCCTCGCAAAGTAGGGCTGGATTGGTGGGCCAGAAACTTTCTGACTTGGCAAGGGCAAATCGTCACCATGCCGGCATGGCAACCGCAATGGTTATCGGTGGTAAAACTCAATCGAGATCCGCAATTTCTGCGAATCAAGTCGCGCCTATATACAGCCGAAGGAATCGAGCGCACACAGGACATTTTCACAGCATCCGAAGAAGGCATCGTCCGGATCACCGTTTCGTTCGAGCTACTCTGGCGTAATATCTGCGTTTCGGAAGAACTGACACCGATTGCATACGACATCTACGGATTGGGAGCGAACTCCGTCTCTGAACCCGATACGGCAGGTGCAAAGAACTACCCTTTTGCCCAGCGATATATTTTGCGGTCGGGCAACTTTCGAGACCGCTGTTTCTTATTCCAAAACTCGCTCGGCGGATTCGACACGATAATCGCATCCGGACTTTCGACATTACTTCCAGAAGGCGAGGTCGACACGTTCATCAATCAAGGCCGCGAAGCGGAATTAAGCAACGATTACACATCAATCTGGCAGCAAAACACAGGTTACATCAGTTCGAGCAGCATAGCCCGGCAATGGCAGGAGTTTCTGCACTCCAGCAATCGCTACCTATACGCAGACGGGGAGTGGAAACAAATAATCGTCACGGAGTACGAAGTCAAACACAAAGAGGCCGCCCTAAACAGCTACACCTTCAAATACCATTTGTCAGAAAAAGATGAAGCCAATTATTATGACCGGGCAGAACTTCCGGAACCTGAACTCCCGACCGATTTCTGGCAAATTCCATCAATACGGCGGGAATAAAGTTGTCCTTTCCGCAGCGACAGCAATCAAATATTTTTGCATAAAACAAGAACCATGACATCGTATAGACGCTGGAACATACTTACCGACCTTACCTACATAGAAACATTCTATGAACGGCAAAGTGACGGTACTCTTGTAAAAGCGGCAATTCCGGACGCGGGAATCGATTTCACCATCGACTATTTTACAGATGGAGCAACCCACTTCAAAGCGTCCCGCATTGACGGAGTTTACAAAGACTGCCGTCAGGTTGATGAATACTCGCTCGAAGTATTCATCCCGTTATCGCGCAGGCGCATGTGCAAAGGAGAGCTTCGCCGGGAACTCACCTTGACAATCCCCGATGATAATTTTTTAAATCAGATAAAAAGCATATGCTTCCCCGCCAAAACAGGGCTATTCCTTTGGTTTGGCCCATCAGACAATTTTAAGCAGACAGCCTACGGAGAGGCGATAATTGCCACGATAATCAATGCCTCATACGATATTATCGACCTCACGAGTTCTGCATATCCTGCCACCTGCCTCAAGATTATGGAAAAGCTCGAAAAAGGCATTACGGCGAATATCTACATAAAAGAAAGGGCGGAACTCCCCCAACAATCTATTATTCAAGTTCAAAAAGCAGACGGGGGCTATCAATTATTTACAGGAATATTCGAAACATCGGAGGAAGACGGAACAATCAAAATTTACCAAATCTACTATCTGGTAAATAGAACCGACGGCGTTGTAACAAGGAAACGATACGATAGATTCCCCGCAGTGGCATCCGCGGGCGACTACATCAAAAAAAACGACCGCCTGATCCTCGGCGGATACAGCCCGGCCGACCTGAAGAGCAACAGTTAAATACACAATATCATGGCAGAAAATCAAACTTTAGCGGTATTGCAGGAAATCCTGCTCAAATCCCGCATCAAATTCGTAACGGGCACCGAAGCCGAATGGACGGCAGCGAATCCCGTCCTGCTCGACGGCGAGTACGGACTTATCCGGGGTAGTTCGCCACTGAAATACAAGGTCGGCGACGGCACGAAGACATGGTCGGCGCTCGGCTGGGGCAATGTCACCTCTCTTGCCCAGCTCACGGCCGACGCAACGCATCGGCTCGTGACCGATGCCGAAAAAACAGGGTGGAATGAGAAAGCGGACGTGTTTACATTCAACTACGAAGGCTACCTGAACCCGCCGACCGGAGGACTCAACCCGCAGGGACAAGTCGCAAAAAACATCGTCGCGGCGATCAATGCGAATAAAAAATGCGTTGTGGTCGCACAAAATGTCACCGTGCAGGAGATCGAAGATTCTGTGAGCGGATTCGTTTCCATCACCGAGGTTTCCGCATCGGCCGTTACCGGATTAATCGATACTATCCGCATGGCTTCGGACGACAGCGGTCGCACGGTATTCCTCGCTACTGCTTCCATCACGTTCAAGTCCGACGGCACCGTGACGACGGCGGCAGTCCCTTACACCGGGCGTATCGTCATGGAAGATGCCCTGCCCGAATACAGCACGGAGAAAGCTCCGACGGTTAGCGGGTTCGCCGCGACCTACTACCTCACGCGGAACGGCAGCCGTATCGGCGTGCCGATCAACATCCCGCTCGATCAGGTGCTGCGCGGATCATCCATCAAGACCGTGGTGACGGCCAATTCGCCTTACTCCGGGGCCA
>ENA-ORTI01004288-ORTI01004288.1-human-gut-metagenome-genome-assembly--contig:-NODE-4288-length-10041-cov-2.957240_pt1 | contig 10041 bp, 10 predicted proteins | sample MGYA00242071_ERZ509191 | MGnify/ENA primary metagenome ERZ509191 (study PRJEB26280, sample SAMEA2338832) | human gut metagenome | biome: human gut; feature: human-associated habitat; material: faeces...
TTATTACTGTTTACTTTTAATTGTTTTTATTCATATATTTAGTATTATTTATTAACTACAAATTTATGTAATTTTAGTATTTTATAATTTTATAATCTTTTCCCAAGGTAAATTTTCTTTTCCAAAATGTCCATAGTTTGTTGTTAAATTATATATTGGATTTTTTAATCCTAAATATTCTATTATTCCATTTGGAGTTAAGTCAAATTTCTCTTGTATCAATTTTACTAATTCTTCATTTGTTTTAGTTCCAGTTCCAAATGTGTTAATGTAAATTGACAATGGCTCTTTTTTTCCAATTGCATATGCAACTTGTATTTCGCATTTTTTCGCATATCCATTTGCTACAATATTTTTAGCAATATGTCGAAGCATATATGCAGCTGACCTGTCTACTTTACTTGCATCTTTTCCAGAAAAAGCTCCTCCACCATGTCTTGCATATCCTCCATAAGTATCTACTATGATTTTTCTTCCTGTAAGTCCTGTATCTCCTAAAGGCCCACCTATTACAAACCTACCTGTTGGATTTATATAAATTTTAGTATTTTGGTCTATCATATTTGATGGAACTACCCTTTTAATTACTTTTTCTATTATATCTTTTTTAATTTGTTCGTTTGAAACTGTAGGCAAATGCTGAATAGAAATTAGAATTGTCTCTATTCTTTTAGGTTTATCATTTTCATATTCTACAGTAACTTGTGTCTTTCCATCTGGTCTTAAATATTCTATTTCATTTGTTTTTCTTACCTCTGTAAGCCTTTTAGAAAGTTTATGTGCCATGTTAATTGCATATGGCATATAATTTTCTGTTTCATTACAAGCATATCCAAACATTAACCCTTGGTCTCCTGCACCCCCTGTATCTACACCTAAAGCTATATCTGCACTTTGCTTGCTTATATTAATTTTTATTTCACATGTCCTATAATCTAAATCTGTACTGGCATTATCATATCCAACTTCTTTAATTGTATTTCGTACAACATCATCTATATTTACATCTGCATTTGATGTAATCTCTCCTGCTACCACAATTAAATTTTTAGAGGCAAATGTTTCAACCGCTACCCTTGAATTTTCATCTTTTTCTAAATATTTGTCAAGTATATTGTCTGAAATTGTATCACAAAGTTTGTCTGGATGTCCTTCTGTTACACTTTCAGATGTAAAATAATAATTATTCATATAATTTTCTCGTATAACTAAAATCTACAAAAGATATTAATTATACACTCCCCCTTTCTATATATATTTCACCCATAATTTTAACATTTTATTTTATACTTCTTAGAACCTCATCTGTTACTTTATTTTTGTCAAATTTTCTCATAATTAGTATTGCTATTCCAACTATTAAAAATGTAATTCCATAAACAATTAAACTCATTTGCCAATTTCCCTCTAATAAACTATCACCAGCAAGTGTAGAAGAAATTATAGATGGAAACCTAGCTACTGTAGAAATAAGTATAAAGGTTAAAGGTTTAATTGGTAATAACGCTGCTATATAAGTAAATAAATCCTTTGGTGTTCCTGGTATAAAAAATAATATAAATACTATAAAACTTATTGTCTTTGGATTTCTAAAAACCTTAGAATTTTCTATTTTATTTATTTTCTCTTCTCCACAAAAATCATATATAAACTTTCTTCCAAATTTGTGTACAAGTAAATATATAAGTAAAGAAATAATTGCAGCAGAAATCATAATAAATATAGTCCCCCATACTGGTCCATAACAAATTCCAGATAATATTTCTATTGGTTCTCCTGGTATTACAAATAAAAATATTTGTGCAAATTGAAGTCCAAACAACATTAAAAATCCCAGTATTCCTGAGTTACTTACTTTTTCTTTAAATGCGACTTGTCCCTCTTGTGTACTTAAATTTTTTATTACTGGAAACAAATAGCAAATTATTGCTGCAATTATTGCAACTACTAATATTAACATAATAATTTTAAAAGCTTTTTTAGATTTCTTTTCCATATTATACTTCCTTTTCTTTTACCATTATATTATACCTCATTTTTTTATATTTTAAAGTAAATATTGTAATTTTTAATTAATATTAAATAATTCTTAATAAAATTTACATTTACTTCTACAAAATTTGACATACACATATAGAGTTGTGTTATAATAGATAAAGTTGTTTATTTTTTTAGAAGGGGGATCTATATGGATAAAATAAAAATTATTTCAAAAGAATGTAAATTTTCAAATTGGTTAAATGTATATGTAGAAAAAGTTTTATTACCAAACAACAAAGAAGTTGAACGTGATATTATAGAAAAAGGCGATGCTGTTGGAATTGTCGCATTAAATGACAATAATGAATTATTTTTAGTCAAACAGCCAAGGGTTGCTCATATGATACCAGATTTTGTAGAGCTTCCTGCTGGAATAATAGAAGAAAAGCATAATTTTAATCCTCTAAATGCCGCTAAAGCAGAACTAAGAGAAGAAACTGGTTGTGACCCAGAAACATGTACTTGGACATATTTAGGAAAATATATTCCAGATACAAGTTCTTGTACAACTAAAATACATTTATACTTAGCAGAACATGTTCAAGTAAAATATGAATTAGATTTAGATGAAGATGAATATTTAACATCATTTACTATTCCTTTTGCCGAGGCTGTTAAAAAAGTTGAAGACTTTAATGATAGAACTTTTAATGATTCTTGTGCAATTATTGGAATAACTAGGGCTGCACATTATTTAAATAACAGAAAAAAATAATAAAATAATTAATAATAAACTTAAAAGGACCATAATATGTACTAAATCCAAAATACCATATTATGGTTCTTTTATTTTTTATTCTTCCCCTTCTTGGAATTGACTATTATATAAGTTAGCATAAAATCCGTCTTTTTCTAGCAATTCTTCATGTGTACCTTGCTCTATAATATCTCCTTGATTCATCACTAATATTAAGTCTGCATTTTTTATTGTAGACAATCTATGAGCTATAATAAAGCTTGTTCTTCCTTTCATAAGATTATCCATAGCAGATTGTATTTGTTGCTCTGTTCTTGTATCTATAGAGCTTGTTGCCTCATCTAATATTAATATTCTTGGATTTGTTAAAATAACTCTTGCTATAGTAAGTAATTGCTTTTGACCCTGAGATATGTTTCCTGCCTCTTCGTCAATTAACATATCATATCCATTTGGAAGTGTACGTATAAAGTGGTCTGCATGTGCTGCTTTAGCAGCTTCTATAACTTCTTCATCTGTTGCATCTGGTTTTCCATATTTAATATTATCTTTAATACTTCCTCCAAATAGCCATGTGTCTTGTAAAACCATTCCAAACATTCTACGTAATTCACCACGTTTGAAATCTTTTACATTATGACCATCAATCATAATTGCGCCACTATTTACATCATAAAATCTCATTAACAGGTTAATAATTGTTGTTTTACCACATCCGCTGCCTGTTCCGGCTATCATTATACGACTCATTGCATTCTCCTGCCCTCTATAATAAATACTGGATTATTCGCAGACATCATATGATATCTGCCCCTTTTCTTTACCTCTGTCACTGCAATCTGGACTATATCAAAGACATTCACACCATTCTTTTCCATTAATGAAATAGTATTGTTAAGTGTTTCTAATGTCACTGCCGTAACCACAATATGGACATATGGATTTTTCTTAAGAATACTGCTGAAAATGTATTCTAACTCTCCACCGCTTCCACCAATAAATACTTTATCGGGTACTGGCAGACTATCAATAACAGCCGCCGCATTGCCGTGTATAATCTCTATATTATTAAGTCCGAATTTTTCTGCATTTTTAGCTATAAGACTACAGCCCTCTTCTGTCCTCTCAACTGCATACACTGTTCCGTAAAGTGCGTGAAGTGCAAGCTCCACTGTGACAGAGCCTGTTCCTGCACCTATATCATATACGCAGGAATTCTTAGATACCGCCATTCGGCTTACAACGCTTGCACGGATTTCCCTTTTCGTCATCGGCACATCAGAACGGATAAAACTGCTGTCAGCAATTCCTGTTATTGAAAATGCACGCGAATGTTCATTATAAACTGCCAATACCGTAAGTCCTTCTGAAATATATTCAGTAAATTCAGACACATTTCCATTAGTTATCTTCTCATTATCATATGAAAGATTTTCACCAATCCATATATGTGCCTGTCCAAGTCCTGCCCTATAAAGCTCCTGGCATATCTGTGATACATTTCCCTGTGTCAGAAAATATGTCAATTCATTTTGTAAAACTACAGGTATATAGCTTTGTTTCTTACCGTGCAGGCTTACAAAAGCTGCGTTCTCCCAAGACTTTCCTATCTTTGCCGCAAGATATATTACAGAAGATACACCTGCCATAATGCTGTATTCATACTTTCCAGCAAGTGCCTCTGCAAGCTTCTTTGCACCGCTGTAAAAGCCTGTATCACCTGACATAAGCACAACGTAGTTATTGGCATTTTCATTATCAATAATATCTATTATGTCTTTTGCTGTTACTGCATAAAATGTCTTCTTATCTGTGTATTCTTCTATCAGCCTTTTAGAACCAATCAGCACCTCTGAATTATCAATTGCTTCCTTTACTTCCTCTGTAAGACAGCTTTTACTGCCCGGCCCCACACCAGCTATAATTACCCTTTTCATTATTCACTCCACCTTAATTCATTAACATTATAGACAGCCATTTTCCTAAAACTTTATAACTCTAAAACCACATAGCTTTTAGGCTTTATAACCCTTTTGTCTTAAGATATTTAATAAGCTCTGGCAGGCTTACTCCATTTTCTTCTACTGGACGTTTTATTACTATACAGTCAATGCCTGTATTCTCTGTGGCAGACACCTTTTCTTCATATCCGCCATTACTGCCAGACTCCTTTGTCACAAGAACACCTATATTAAACTGTCTTATTACTGCCTCATTTAATTCCTGTGAAAATGGTCCCTGCATACCTATTAAATGTGACGGCATAATCCCTGCTTCTATTGCACTCTGTAACATTTCAGGATTAGGAAGAAGCCTTAAATATACTCTCTCTTTATAATCTGTAATATAGACATACTCTGGTATATTCTTACTGCCTGTCGTCATAAGAATATTTTTACTATTATGCTGTTCACTGTTAAGTAGTTCTACTACATCTTTTATTGACTTAACATATGTAATGTTATCTGACTTAAACTCTGGCTTTTTGTCATTATCTTCCCTTAATACCCTCACATAAGAAATGTTCTTGCTGTCACACACATTTTTAATATTATGTGTAACCTGTGTAGCATATGGGTGTGTGGCATCAATAACTATATATGGCTTTTTAGCTTCTAACTCCTTTAGCATATCAGCCTCATCCATTCTACCAGTATGTATATGCACATTATCAGCCTGCGGCAGTAATTCCCTGCCATATTCAGTCGTTACATATACATAAGTGTCACAGTTCTTTCCTGTAAGATATTCACATAACTTTCTGCCCTCTGTTGTCCCCGCAAAAAGCATTATCGTCTTTCTCATACAACCTTATATCCTCTTGGTGTAACCATTTTCCCATTAATTACCTTAGTATGGCTGTTGCCTATGTATATTGTTGTAAACATATCCGCTTTAAAATCCGCAAGCTCCTTTAATGTAAGAATTCCTGTAGTTTCGTTCTCTCTTCCTATGTTTCTTACATAACCGCACACTGTATCCGGTGACTGTACCTTTAATACAATATCGCAGGCTTCCTTTAAATATCCGCTTCTTCTGCGGCTTGATGGGTTATATATGCACATTACCATATCGCTGTCAGCCATCGCCTTTATTCTTTTCTTAATAAGCTCCCAAGGTGTCATACAGTCACTTAAGCTGATAACCGCAAAATCGTGTGACAATGGTGCACCAAGGCAGGCTGAACCACTGCTTGCGGCTGTTACACCTGATATAACCTTAATATCCAGATTATCCTCTGCAAGCTCATATACAAGGCTTGCCATACCATATATACCGCTATCTCCACTGCATACAAGCACTACCTCTTTTCCTTCTTTAGCTGTATCTATTGCATACTGACAGCGTTCCTTTTCCTGCATCATATTAGTTGAATAGTACTCTTTATCAGGAAAATACTGCTTTAATATATCAACATATGTAGTATATCCAACTATCAGGTCAGCACCAGCTATTGCGGCTGATGCCTCCAGTGTCATATTATCTTTTGCTCCGCTTCCAAAACCTACTATCTTAAGCATAATCTACTCCTTATTTTTCTGTGCCACTCTGTAAATAGCTACTGTAACTCCGTTATCTGCTGTCTTTCCTACAAGCTTTTCTCCACCAGAAGACGCGGCACCCGCACTGCGTTCACATACATTTCCTACACCTATCTGTTCTTCAACAAAAGCTGAAGATACAAAGTCACCTTCAACATCTCTTAAATATTCAGGCGTATATGTCTTATATGGCACTTTACATTTTCTTGCAAATTCAATTATTCCTGCTTCATCTGCTTTTCTGTCAACCGAAGCCACAACAGCAATTGCTTCCAGCAAAAGCCCTGCTTTATCAAATGTTTTCTTGACAGCCCGCTCTATTTCATGTGCTGACTTGCCTTTTTTACAGCCAATTCCTACAGCAAGCTCCTGTGGTACAAGCTTTAATGTGCGCTTAAATACTATTTTATCGTCTTTGCCTGTAATTATCTGTACACCGCTTTCATACTCATTATTACTATTATCAGTATATTTAATCTGTCCGTTCCAGCGTTCTTCTGTTACTTTTAACAGGTTCTTATATTTATCATTGCCTGTTATTCCAACAGGCTCATTATTTAATATCCTGCCTGATATGTCTTTTATCATAACCGGATTGACTATTCTCATATTATGTTCCGTGGCAAATATATCAACTGCAAACATCCCTCTTGCATCGGTCGCTGTAGTAATTACCGGCATTGCACCTATCCTGACAGCAAGCTTATTACACCACTCATTAGCTCTGCCAATATGACCTGATAGAAGTGATATAAGATACTTTCCACCCTCATCTGCAACAAGCACCGCCGGGTCTGTAACCTTGCTTTTAAGGTATGGTGCTATAGTTCTTACAGCTATTGCAACAGCACACACAAATAATATTCTGTCACTTACTGCAAACTCGCTCTTTATAACACTTCCAACTGCCACAAATGGTACTGCCTCATTCTTATAAGTATCTGCACATCTTTGGTGACAGTATATTATTACTTCACCGTCCATTGCCTCACTGGCTTTCTTTGCTACCTTCATCCCCTCGTGTGTGAAGGTTATTATAATTGTTCTCATTTTCTATACTCCGTAGTGAACTCTGGGTCATACAATTTAGAAAAACTATATTTGTCCCCAAGAAATTCCCCGACCAATACAAGTGCAGTTCTTGTAATGCCTGCTTTCCTTGCTTCACTGTCAAGATCTTTCAATGTTGTGCGTATGCATTTCTCATCTTCCCAGCTTACCTTATAACATAACGCACAAGGCGTGTCTGGTGTAAATGCTCCTTTATATAATTCTTCTTTAAGTTCCTCTAAATGTGATGAGCTTAAGAATACAGCCATTGATGTACCGTGCTGTGCAAGCTTTGCTATGCTCTCATTATCTGGAACCGGGGTTCTGCCCGGCATTCTTGTAATAATTACTGTCTGTGCTACATCTGGAACTGTATACTCACATTTAACTGCCGATGCAGCTGCAAGGAAACTGCTCACTCCAGGACATATCTCACAGGTAATTCCGTATTTGGCAAGTTCTTCAATCTGCTCTCTTATTGCACCATATAATGACGGATCTCCTGTATGAAGGCGCACTATATTCTTTCCCTCGCCCTCTGCTTTTACAATCACATCAATAACTTCCCTGAGGTTCATATATGCACTGTTATATATCTCACAATCCTTCTTTGCATACTCTAATAATTCCTCATTTACAAGTGAACCTGCGTATATAATTACATCCGCTTCATTAAGCATACGCATACCTCTGACTGTAATTAAATCCTTCGCTCCCGGTCCTGCTCCGACTATTTTTACCATATTTATTCTCCTGTGTCTGCTCTATATTAATTCATAATTTATGTCTATCATACATAATTCACAATTTAACTGCTTTTTATGATTTTTAACTGCTTTTTATAAGTTCCAACAGCTTATCTGCCGCCGGTGTTTTCCCTAATATTCCATATTCATTTGAAAATACAATTGCTCCAATTACTATCTTGCCACTGCTTCTTCTTTGCAATACATCTTCTATACGAAGCGTAAGCTGATACATAGTCTTCTCTAGTATGTCTGATTTCTTCAAAATTTCAAGTGCCGCCTCTGTCGTAATACAATCAAGTATCTTTAATGCTGTATCATTATCTGCACCTGCCCTTATTGCACAGGCTGACAGAACTTCCATTCGTCCGTCTGCCACTTTGGAATGTGTATTCATTATTCCTGCACCTAATTTTACAAGCTTTCCTATATGCCCCACAAGAAGCATTGCCTTAGCACCTGCATCACACACCATATCTATTGTATCGCCAATATAATTACTGCATTTTATGCTTCTTTTCAGCTCAATATTAAGTGTATTAAGCAGAAAATCCTGTCCATAATTACCCGGTGCAACAAGAAGCACTTTCTCTCCCTGTGCTATGTGCATATTAATCTCTGTCTTAATTGTATCAATAAGTGCCTGTTCACTCATAGGCTCTACAATTCCTGTTGTTCCAAGAATTGATATGCCCCCTGTAATTCCAAGGTTCGGATTAAACGTCTTCTTGGCAATATCAACTCCTTTGGGTGCTGATATTATAACTTTAAGGCTTCCCTCATAAGAATAACTTTCTGCTGCCTCTGCTACCGCCTCTTTAATCATCTTAAGAGGTACTGGATTGATTGCCGCTTCTCCAACAGCACATTTCAAGCCCTTCTTAGTAACACGTCCTACTCCTATTCCACCATCTACAATTACCCCGTCAGTATTTATAGTTCTCATTATATCTTCTTTAACATAAGTAACCTGTGCATATATCTTTATTCCATTGGTCACATCAGGGTCATCCCCACTGTCTTTCTTAATTGCACATATTACCTTATCCTCTTTAATATCTATGTCAATAACTGGAAGTGTAAGTGATACTCCCATAGGAGTTATCACTTTAATCTCTTTTACTTTCCTGCCTGACAGAAGCATATATGCCGCAGCTTTGGCGGCGGCACAGGCACAGGTGCGGCTCCCCGCATCGCGTCCATTTCCAAGGAGCTGGGCATTCTGACAGTCGGCGTTGTGACAAAGCCCTTCAATTTTGAAGGCAAGAAAAGAATGGGCAATGCGGAAAAGGGCATTGCAGAGCTGAAAAAGAACGTAGATCCGCTGGTTATCATCCCCAACCAGAGACTGCTTTCCATTATTGATAAGAAAACAACCCTGACAGAAGCCTTCCGCAAGGCGGATGAAATTCTGCTGCAGGGTGTACAGGGCATTGCCGATTTGATTTCCAAGCCCGGCGTTATCAATCTGGACTTTGCCGATGTCAGAACCATCATGGCAAACAGAGGCATTGCACACATGGGCATCGGTCGCGCAAGCGGTGAAAATAAGGCTGAGGTTGCTGCGAAAATGGCAATCCAGAGCCCTCTCTTGGAAACAACCATCGAGGGTGCAAAGCATATCCTGATTAACTTCAGCGGTGACATGAACCTTGGTCTGATGGAAACAGAGGAAGCAGCAGAGCTGATTAGAGAAGCTATTGACCCCGAAGCAGAAATCATCTTCGGTACTACACTGAATGAAGAGCTGAATGACGAGGTTGTGGTTACGGTTATCGCAACAGGTCTGGAGGATGAAGCGCACACAGAAGCACCTGCCAGACGTTCCTTTGCGGAAACCATTGCTGCAAGAGGCGAAAGAGCAGAAAGAGCAGAAAGAGAAGAGGAACATGCTGCGGAAACAGAGGAGACTTCCGAAGAGCCTGCACAGGAGGACGCACGTCCTGCCGCAAGAAGATTCGCAGAT
>ENA-ORTI01004297-ORTI01004297.1-human-gut-metagenome-genome-assembly--contig:-NODE-4297-length-10009-cov-3.326301_pt1 | contig 10009 bp, 10 predicted proteins | sample MGYA00242071_ERZ509191 | MGnify/ENA primary metagenome ERZ509191 (study PRJEB26280, sample SAMEA2338832) | human gut metagenome | biome: human gut; feature: human-associated habitat; material: faeces...
AAAGGACGTCCCCGTCCGCACACTGCTGGAGGGCGGCACCGGCAGCATCTCTATCCAGCAGGAGATGCCGGACTTCCTGCCGGATCGGCTGGAGGCGGGCACCCACAATATGCCCGGCATCGCAGGGCTGCTGGCGGGGGTCCGATTCGTCCGCCAGCTGGGGCCGGAGGCCATCTGCGCCGGAGAGCGGCAGCTGACCTTCCAGGCGGCGGAGGGCCTGCGGCGGCTCCCTGGACTGCAGGTGTTTGCCCTGCCAGACCTGGCGGCCCAGGCGGGGGTGCTCTCCATTGTCCCGGAGCGCATGGACGCAGAGGCATTGGGCGCGGCCCTGGCAGACCGGGGCATCGCCGTGCGGGCGGGCCTTCACTGCGCGCCCCTGGCCCACCGCACCGCCGGGACGCTGGACACCGGCACCGTCCGGCTGAGTTTTTCCCACTGGAACACGCGGGAGGAAGTATCCCGTTTCCTAGTGGCTATGGGGGAGATCCTGAGGTGACTTTCTGAACAGACCGTGAATTTTAGCTTGGTTTGCCTTGCATTCTACAGGCAGATTTTATATAATCTAGATATTCATGGCCTGAAAGGGATGATGACGTCCAATGGAATTTGTCACGCTCTCCACACTGCCCGGGATCATCGGCCGGTATCTGATGATGCTGAAGGTCACGGACATTTTGGATATAGCGATTATGGTGTTTGTGTTTTACAAGGCTCTGACGCTGATTCAGAGCACCCGGGCCGCCAGCCTGCTCAAGGGCGTGCTGGTGTTTCTGGCGGCGCTGATGCTGTCCATGGTCCTGAATATGAACAGCATCAACTTTATCATGAACCAGCTGGTGAGGTGGGGCGTGGTGGCGCTGATCGTCCTCTTCCAGCCCGAGATCCGACGCATCCTGGAGGAGGTGGGCAGCCGCCGCTTCATCGCCTTCTTCTCCCGGGCGGAGGCCGGCACCGCCGTGGAACAGGCCATCGACCAGACGGTGCTGGCCTGCACCGAGATGTCCCAGTCCCGCACCGGCGCCCTGATCGTGTTCGAGCGGGAAAACCTGCTGGACGACATGGTCCGCAGCGGCACGGTGCTGGACGCGGCGGTCTCCAGCGAATTGCTGAAAAACATCTTCTTTGTAAAGGCTCCCATGCATGACGGCGCCGTCATCGTCCGGAACGGGCGGGTGCTTGGCGCCGGATGCATGCTGCCTCTCAGCAAGAACGTGAACCTCTCCCGGGAGCTGGGGATGCGCCACCGGGCCGGTATCGGCATGAGCGAGAACGCCGACGCCGTGGTGGTCATCGTCTCCGAGGAGACCGGGTCCATCTCCGTGGCCATCGGGGGAATGCTCAAGCGGCACCTCAAGCCGGAGACGCTGGCCAATATCCTGCGGAACGAGTTGCTTCCGCAGGAGGCCGGGGAGGACAAGCCCAAGTTCAGCCTGATGAATCTGCTGCGGGCCGGAAGCACGGGAGGCGACAACCATGAAAAGTAATCCCAAGCAGAAGGCGGTGTATCTCGCCCTGTGCATCCTGGCGGCCATCGTGGTGTGGATCTTCGTGGACAACTTCGGAAACAACGGCGGTGCGGTGATGCATACCAAGTGGTTCCGGGATGTGCCCATCACCTACACTGGGGAGACGGTCCTTACAGAGCGGGGCTTCATGCTGCTGGACGAGGATACCGTCAGCACCGTGGATTTGGAGATGGAAGGGACCGCGTTTGACCTGGCTCTGCTGGACAAAGACTATATCCGGGTGACAGTGGATCTCTCCAACGTGAGCCGGACAGGGGTGCAGACGGTGACCTCGGTGATTTACGGCTATACGGAAGAGTATTTCCGGCAGAATATTACGGTGAGCGACCGGACGCCCTCCGTCATCACCATCAACGTGGCGGAGCTGTACCACAAGACGGTGGATGTCCGGTGCGAGATCTCCGGCAATGTGGCAGAGGGTTACTCCGCCGGAGAGCTGCAGGTCAGCCCCACGGAGATCGAGGTCCGGGGCGATCAGGAGGATGTGGATGCCGTCAGCTATGCCAAGGTGACCCTGGATCTGGGAGAGGACGCCACCTCCACGGTCACGGGAGAGCTGCCCATCCAGTTCTATGACGCAAACGACCAGCTGCTGGAGAACACCAGCCTCCAGACCACAGAGGAGACCATTCAGGTGACGCTGCCGGTATATGTCACCCGGGAGCTGCAGCTGACCATGAACTTCGTGGAGTCCGCCGGCGCCCGCATGTACAACGTGGACTGGGGGATCGAGCCGTCCACCATCTTGGTGTCCGGCCCGGCAGATGTGCTGAACAGCATGGACAGCATCGTTCTGGACGATTTCAATCTGGCGGAGCTGGGCAGCACCACCAATTACAGCTATGCCATTCCCATCCCGGAGGGATGCGAGAATCTCAGCGGCGTCACACGCGCCACGCTGCGCATCTCCTTCAAGGATATGCAGCGCACCACGGTGACGGCCACCAACTTCATTCTGGAGAACGCGCCGGAGGACCGGACCGTAGACCTGCTGACAGAGCAGCTGGCCGTGTCCATCTTCGGCACCAGCGGGGATGTGGGGGCCATTACCTCGGACAACATTCTGGTGACGGTGGATCTGGCGGACTTCGGCTCCGCCGTGGGCACCTACACTGTCCCCGCGGAGGTGACGGTGGTGGGGCACGACGTGGGCGTCTCCGGCGGGACGTATCAGGTGCGTGTCACCATTTCTGAACAGACATCCGATCAGCCGGCGGAGCCTGATACGCCCGCCGGAGAGACCCCAGATACAGGAGACGAGACAACATGACGCAGATCGCAACAGTTGAACGAATTTTAGATGCGGACCACGCGGAGATTTCCGTACCCCGGAAATCCGCCTGCGGACACGACTGCGAGGAGTGCGCCGGCTGCGGCGTCACCGGCGCGGCGGTCCACGCCCGGGCCAGCAACCCCATCGGCGCCCGGCCCGGACAGAAGGTGGTTGTGGAGAGCAGCACCAAGAATATGCTGCGGATCGTGGTACTGGTGTACCTGATCCCGGTGGTGCTCTTCCTGGCGGGGTATGTCATCATGTCCCTGCTGACGGACAGCGTGGCGGCGCAGTACGCGGTGGCTGCGGCCGGATTCGCGGCGGGCATCGTCTTTGCCATCTTCTATGACCGCAGGCTGCGGGCCAGGGGCGGCCTGACCTTCAACATCGTCCGGGTGTTCTGAGGCGGTGTTCGGCTATGTACGCCCCCCGCTGGAGATCCTGCCTCAGGAGGAGGCAGACCGGTTCCGGCGGGCATACTGCGGGCTGTGCCACACCTTGGGGGAGCGGTACGGCCCGGCGGCCCGGATGATCCTGAACTACGACTTCACCTATCTGGCCATCCTGCTGTCGGATCCGGAAGAAGCTGCACCCTGCCGGAGGCGGTGCGTGTCCAGCCCCGTCCGGCTCCGGGCGTACCAGCCCGCAACCGCGGCTCTGGAGCTGGCGGCGGATGAGAGCGTGATTCTGGCCTACTGGCAGCTGCGGGACGGCGTGGAGGACCACGGCCTCTGGAAGGGGTTGGGCTACCGGGTCTCCGCCGCCGCACTGCGGGGCGGCTATCGAAAGGCTGCCGCGGCCCGGCCGGGGTTTGACGGCCGGGTGCGGGAACAGCTGGCGGCTCTGAGCCGCTTGGAGGGGGAGTGTTGTCCCTCCATGGATCAGGCGGCAGATACCTTTGCCCAGCTGCTAGCGGCAGCGGCTGCCGGGGTGGAGGACCCGGTGCGGCGGCGGGTGCTGGAGCAGATGCTCTACCACCTGGGCCGGTGGGTGTATCTGATCGACGCGGCGGACGACCTGCAAAAAGACGCCGTCTCCGGGAATTATAATCCCGTGGCCCTGCGCTATGGCCTGCGGGACGGCAAATGGGACGAGGAGAGCCGCCGGGCCTTTGCCAGAACGCTGGACCACTCCATCCACATGATCGCCACGGCCTTTGAGCTGTGGGACTTCGGCGTCTGGCGCCCCCTGCTGGAGAGTACGGTGTACACCGGGCTTTTTGCCGTGGGCCGGGCCGTGCTGGAGGGCACCTTCCACAAAATGCCCCCCAGGGAACAGAGAAAGAAACACAAGAAGGCTGAGGAGACCACATGAACGATCCCTATCAGATACTGGGTGTGTCGGAGAACGCCTCCGACGAGGAGATCAAAAAAGCATATCGGGAGCTGGCCCGGAAGTACCACCCGGATAACTACCACGACAATCCGCTGGCGGATCTGGCGCAGGAGAAGATGAAAGAGATCAACGCCGCCTACGAGCAGATCACCAAGGAGCGGGCCTCCGGCAAGCGGGGGAGTGGCTCCGGCGGGGCCTCTTACGGCGCTTCCGGCTACGGCGGATACGGCGGCTATCAGGGCTACGGCGGATATGGGGGCTCCCAGAGTTACAGCGGTCAGAGCTCCGTGCTCCAGCAGGCCCGCATCGCCATCAACACCGGCAACATCAGCCGGGCGGAGGCGCTGCTGGCCAATTACAGCGACCACAATGCGGAGTGGAACTTCCTGAAGGGGGCGGTCTGCTACCGCCGGGGCTGGCTGGACGAGGCGCTGCGGTACTACCGGACCGCCTGCCAGATGGACCCCACCAACGCCGAGTACCGGCAGGCGCTGGAGTATATGGAGGGCACGGACGACACGGCATACCGCCCCGGCGGCGGGAGTTTCGGCACCTTTTGCGGCGGAAATCCCTGTATGAGCCTGTGCTGTCTCTGGGCGCTCTGCAATGGCGGCGGCTATTGGTTCTGCTGCTGAGAGACCACAAGAGAGGAAGTAGGGATCACATGATTAAGAGCATGACCGGCTACGGCCGGGCAAGACAGGAGCTGCACAAGCGGGACATCACGGTGGAGGTCCGCTCCGTCAACAACCGGTATCTGGACTGCACCGTGAAGATGCCCCGGATGTATGCCTTTGCGGAGGACGCGGTGAAAAAGCACGTCCAGCAGGCGGTGTCCCGGGGAAAGGTGGACGTGTTCATCACCGTGGACGCCACTGCCGCGGATGTGGTCAAGGTTGCGGTGAACCGGGAGCTGGCGGCCCAGTATGCCGCCGCCCTGGGGGAGCTGTCGGACGTCTGCGGCACAGCGGACTATCGGCCCGCGCCGGAGACGCTGGCCCGGTTCCCGGACGTCCTTACCGTCACGAAGGCGGATGAGGACCTGGAGACCGTCAGCGCCGACCTCTGCGCGGTCTTGGACGAGGCGCTGGCCGCGTACAATGACATGCGGGCCGTAGAGGGGCAGAAGCTGGCGGAGGACATCTCCAACCGGCTGGACGCCATTGAGCGCTACACCGGACAGGTGGAGATGCGGTCGCCGGAGACGGTGGCGGAGTACCGCGCCAAGCTCACCGCCCGGATGGAGGAGGTGCTGCAGAGCACCACCGTCGACGAGCAGCGGATCCTGATGGAGGCCGCCATCTACGCGGACAAGGTGGCTGTGGACGAGGAGACCGTCCGCCTGCGGAGCCACGTGGCCCAGCTGCGTACCATGCTGGCAAGCGACGAGCCCATGGGCCGGAAGATGGACTTCCTGATCCAGGAGGTCAACCGGGAGTCCAACACCATCGGCTCCAAGTGCAACGATGTGGCCATTGCCAATGTAGTGGTGGGGCTGAAGGCGGAAGTGGAGAAGATGCGGGAGCAGGTCCAGAATGTGGAGTGATGGAAGATGAAGCTCATCAACATCGGATTCGGCAATCTGGTCTCCGCTGACCGGCTGGTGGCTGTGGTGGGGCCGGACTCGGCCCCCATCAAGCGCATGGTGCAGGAGTCCCGGGAGCGGGGAATGCTGATCGACGCCACCTACGGCCGCAAGACCGCGTCCATTTTTATCATGGACAGTGACCACGTGGTACTGTCGGCCCTGCCGCCGGAGCGGTTCGCACCGAAGGAAGAGAGAGAGAACGAAGAATAGGAGCGTGTGTATATGAGAAAGGGGAGGACCTTTGTGGTCTCCGGCCCCTCCGGCGTGGGGAAGAGCACGGTGCTCAAGGCCCTGCTGGAGTCCCGGAAGAATCTGTATTTTTCTGTGTCGGCCACCACGCGGGACCCGCGTCCCGGAGAGCTGGACGGCATCCACTACCACTTCATGGACGTGGAGTCCTTCCGGAAGTGGATCGCCATGGACCAATTCCTGGAGTACGCGGAGTATGTGGGGAACTTCTACGGCACACCCAAGAAGTTTGTGGACGATGCCATGGAGGCCGGGAAGGACGTGATCCTGGATATTGAGATCCAGGGCGCCATCCAGGTGTGCAGCAAGCGGCCGGACACGGTGCGCATCTTCATCGCCCCTCCCAGCTGGGCGGAGCTGGAGCGCCGCCTGACAGAGCGGGGCACCGACAGCCCCGAGAAGATCCAGAAGCGGCTGCTGCGGGCCAAAGTGGAGTTTCAGACGGCCCACACCTATGATTACTTTGTCATCAACGACACCGTGGAGAATGCGGTGGGGGAGCTGAACGCCATTATCACGGCGGAGCACTGCAAGCCCCAGGAGCGCATGGAGATCATCAGCGGACGCTGAGACGCCCGCTTTGTTCATAAATAAATTTACGCCTGCAAGGCAGATAGGAAGTTGATCCATTATGATGCTGTATCCCGCAATGAACAAGCTGACCGGCTATATCCCCAACCGCTATATGCTGGTGGACGTGGTGGCCCGCCGGGCCCGGCAGATCGCCGACGAGGCGGAGGAGACTGGCGAGCATCTGACGGAGAAGCCCGTCACCCTGGCCATCCAGGAAGTGGCGGACGGCAAGCTGGACGCCAGAAACATGGACCTGACCATTGAGGAACCGGAGGATCTACAGCCGGCGGAGGAAGAGGCACAGTAACAACAGGAGGGGCGAGGCATGGAAACCGCTGAGATCGTGAAAATCGCGGTGAGCGCCGCGCCCTATTCCATTGACAAGCCCTATGACTACTTGGTTCCCCCGGAGCTGCTGGAAACGGCGGTACCCGGCGTCCGGGTCACCGTGCCCTTCGGCCGGGGCAACCGCACCAGTGAGGGCATTATTCTGACCCGGACGCCAGGTGAAAAGATGCAGGGGCTCAAACCCCTGCTGTCGGTCCTGGACCGAGGGCCGGTACTGGACGGCGATGGCATCGCCCTGGCATTGTGGCTGCGGCAGCGGTACTTCTGCACGCTGTTTGAAGCGGTGAAGGCCATTCTGCCCGCCGGACTCTGGTACCAGATCCGGGAGGTCTGGCATGTGGCAGAGGGCATGGACCGCTGCGCGGCCGACGGCGCGGCCACCGGCATCCGACGGGCCGCCCCGGTGCTGGACGCCTTGTTTGCCGCCGGAGGCTCCGCAGAGCTGTCAGTGCTGGAGGAGGCCTGCGGCAGGGAGGCTGGCACTGTGCTGCGGGCACTGCAGAAGGCCGGGGTCACGGTCTGCGAGACTGCGGCCCGCCGGAGGATCGGCGACAAGTCCCGTCGGATGGTGGAACTGGCCGTCAGCGCCGAGGAGGCCGCATCTCTGACGGAAAAGCGATCCTCCCCCCAGCGGCGGGAGGCGGTGCGTCTCCTGGCGGCAGAGGGGCGGATGAGCGCGGCGGAGGTATGCTACTTCACAGGCGTCTCCATGGCCGCCCTCCGGGGGATGGAGAAGGCGGGGATCGTGGCTTTTTCAGCGGAAGAGGAGCTGCGGCTGCCGGACCTGACGGCGGTGGAACCCAGCGGTCCTATCGTCCTCAATGAGGAACAGGAGGCGGCCTTTCAGTCTATCCGGACCCTGACGAAGACCGGGAAGCCGGAGGCGGTGCTGCTCCAGGGCGTCACCGGCAGCGGCAAGACCCAGGTCTATCTCCGTCTGGTTCAGGAAATACTGAGCCGGGGGAGGCGGGCCATGGTCCTGGTGCCGGAGATCGTGCTGACGCCCCAGATGATGCGGCGGTTCTCCGCCTGTTTTGGGGACCAGGTGGCCATGCTCCACAGCTCCCTGCGGATGACGGAGCGCTACGACCAGTGGAAGCGTATCCGCCGGGGCGAGGTCCAGGTGGTGCTGGGCACCCGGTCCGCCATCTTCGCCCCGCTGAAAAACGTGGGCCTGATCGTCCTGGACGAGGAGCAGGAGAGCAGCTATCAGTCGGAAAACCCGCCCCGGTATCACACCCGGGACGTGGCCAAATACCTCTGCGCCCGGGACAAGTCCACCTTGGTCCTGGGGTCTGCCACTCCGGCGGTGGAGACCGCCTGGAACGCGGAGCATGGGATCTATCACAAGGCGCTGCTGCGCCAGCGCTATAACCGGCAGGCATTGCCGGAGGTGCTGGTGGCGGACCTGAAACAGGAAATCCGGGCGGGCAACGCCGGGATGGTGGGGCAGGTCCTCCGCACTGAGCTGGAGGAAAACTTGCGGCGGGGAGAGCAGAGCATCCTGCTGCTGAACCGCCGGGGCAGCAGCAGGTATCTGCTGTGCGGGGAGTGCGGCCATGTGCCGGAGTGTCCCCGCTGCTCGGTCAAGCTGACCTACCACTCAGCCAACGGCCGACTGATGTGCCACTACTGCGGCTATTCCCAGCCACTGCTGCCCGCCTGTCCGGACTGCGGTGGAAAGCTGAATTTTATCGGGGTGGGTACCCAAAAGGTCCAGGAGGAACTGGAGGAACTCTTTCCCGGGACATTGGTGCTGCGGATGGACACAGACACCGTTACCGCTGCTCGTTCCCATGAGGCGATTCTGGAGGAGTTTCGCCAGGGAAAGGCACCCTTTCTAGTGGGGACCCAGATGGTGGCAAAAGGACTGGACTTTGAAAACGTGACTCTAGTTGGGGTAGTGTTGGCTGATCAATCCCTGTTTGTGGACGACTTTCGGGCAGGAGAGCGCACATTTTCCCTGTTGACCCAGGTGGTAGGCCGGGCGGGGCGAGGAGAAAAGGTCGGTCGAGCTCTGATCCAGACCTTTACGCCGGAGCACGATGTGATCCGCTTTTCTGCCCGACAGGACTACGATAGTTTTTACTGTACAGAGATCCAGCTGCGGCAACTGCGCCGGGATCCTCCTTTCCGGGATGTGTTCCTGATCACGGCCTCCGGCTTGAATGAAGGGGCGGTGCTGAGGGCGAGCGTCCGTTTTCGCCAGGCATTGGAGGGGGGACTGGGACAGCTGGACCAGGAGTGGCAGCTGTTGGGACCCGCCCCCGCTGCGGTGGCCAAGATCAACGACCGCTACCGTTACCGCTTGACTTTGACGGCCCAAAACAGCCGGGCTCTGCGGCAGCTGTTGGCTGCGCTGCTCCGATCGGCACACCAGGATCGTGAAAACCGGGGGTATCCCTTTATGCGGATCTGAATCCCTATTGATTGGGAATGAAAAGAACAAAATGAGGACCAGAACGAAGGAGGACGCAAGATGTCGATTCGTGAAATTTTGAAGGATGGGGAGCCTGCCTTGAGCAAGGTGTGCCATCCTGTGACCCAGTTTGATCAGAAGCTGTGGGATCTGCTGGACGACTTGAAGGAGACGTTGGCTCAGGCCAACGGGGTGGGACTGGCAGCCCCTCAGGTGGGGATTCTGCGCCGGGCAGTGATCGTGATGGACGAGAACTTTGAGCCCATAGAGCTGGTCAACCCGGAGATCTTGGCTCAGGAGGGGGAGCAGAACGGTCTGGAGGGCTGTCTGTCTGTCCCCGGCCTGTGGGGCTATGTCAAACGCCCGGAGTGGGTGAAGGTGCGGGCCTTCGACCGGAACGGAACTGCTTTTGAGGTGGAAGGAACTGGCCTGACAGCCCGGTGTTTCTGCCACGAACTGGCACACTTGGATGGCCACCTGTATACCGAGTTGACTGAACGACTGTATAATAGTGATGAGTTGGACGAGCTGATGGAGGAAAACGAGGCATGAGGATCGTTTTTATGGGCACGCCCCAGTTTGCCGTGCCCTCCCTCAAAGCGCTGATCGAGGCTGGACATGATGTGTGTGGTGTGTTCAGCCAGCCGGACAAGCCGGTTATCGTAACGGAGTTCGGCGCAGACGCGCTGCCGCATCAC